>ULTK01038539.1_pt1 | contig 22188 bp, 29 predicted proteins | sample 1957551 | NCBI WGS metagenome assembly ULTK01 (sample SAMEA4835733, study PRJEB28245) | human gut metagenome | biome: gut microbiome; material: fecal sample | place: Denmark | collected 2008
ATTGGCGAGGCCGAAGGCTATAGTCCCGAGCAGATGGAGGAATGCAAAGGGTATATAGACCTGATCGCTGCAATGCACAAGACGTGGGCGTTACACTAAAACATCCTAACCATGAGCAAGGGAATTTATCGACGGGTGCATAAACAACCTTACAGTGATATGCCTGACCACGTTGAGACGATTTTAATGAAACTTACACGCGAGGAACTGAGACTAAGTTACAACGCGGTTTGCAACGCCTATCTGGCCGCTTTCTGCGAAAAGCACGGCTACGATTATGAGCCGGCTGCGTGGACAGGTAACGACCCCGGAGGAATTGCCGGATGGCAATCGAGATGTTTTAATTAAAACAACGTTATGCACAAAATACCGCATAGCCTTCTACAAGGCAAATGAGACACGGAATTATCATTGGCACGAGAACAATGGAGCTATTGACGATGATATGGTTATCGGATGGCGGGAGATTCAAGAATAAGGCAAGACTATGACAAAAGCATCATTTGACACAATAGGCGGACTGTTGATCGCCTTTGTTGCGGGAAACTTAGCGCAACACGACTACTCGGTGGCGGATTGGTGGAGGTTTGCGCTGCACGTTATTTTTACTGTTGCGGGAATTTGGATGTTCAGCGACGGATATAGCAATTTGCCGAAAAAATAAGGCGATGACCTCCGCCGCATTGCGGAGCTAAAACGAAGGAGAGATGAATTACACTAAACCTAAAGGCGGATATGTGTTTATGACGTATGACGAATTTCAAGCCCTTGCCGAGGTAATTGCAATGGCAGAGGGAGGGGTTGAATCGGCAGACGAAGATTTCGCTAAATACATGCGCAAGCATGTGCGAAACGCGAACAAATTGATGGTAAAATTCAACACGAGAAAGAAAAAATGAAAACAGGAATTGAGATGATCGCAGAAAGGGAAAGCAAGATATTCACGGCAAATGGAATGTCATGCGAAGAGCTGAGACTGAATTACAACGCGGCCTGCAACGCCTATCTGGCCGCTTTCTGCGAAAAGCACGGCTACGATTATGAGCCGGATGCGTGGACAGGTAACGACCCCGGAGGAATTGCAGAGGTCGGCGATCTATTCGTGAGCATGGCCGATATGCTGACGGACATCGACCGTGACGCTCCGGAGGAGGAATACATCAGGTACTACGACTACTGTATGCGTGTCGGAGGGATTTGTGACGGCAAATTGGAAACCCCGAATTACGACAGCTGGCTGCGGGGATGCCCGCGGATAGACGAAGAGCAAATAGCCAGTCTGGAGGAACTGCAGAGTGGTATTCGTGATGCGGAAGCACTCCTGAAAACCGAGATCAACAGAATTAACAACCTCAAACAAGAATAGTTATGCGAGAAATTAAATTCAGAGGCAAGCGCTATGATAACGGGGAGTGGGTTTATGGAGGTATTATTTTCATAGACGGAGGCGAACCGCATATTTTCTGCAACTATGGAGGCGTAGAGGTCGATTCCGCCACCGTGAGCCAGTACACGGGGCTTAAAGACAAGAACGGCAAGGAAGTTTGGGAGGGAGATATAGTAGAATGGGAAAATCTCATGAAAACCAATATGCGTAGCGTAATTGCCTATCGAGATCGGATGTTCTGTTTTGTAGATGCGAACAATGAACCTGAGGAAATTTGGTGTTGTTCATTTACGAAAATAGGTAATATTCATGACAACCCGGAATTACTTAAAACTGAATAACCATGCAGAAGATAATGTTTAACGACCGATACCATCATACAAACGCGGTTATCGAGGAACGCAAGACCAGGGCGACGCAAATTATGGCTGGGATCGACTTTCCGGTCAACATGGTTATGGGGCGCGTCCTCCCCGACAAAGATGGGAAGATATATGCAGTTGCCAATGGGGAGAATATCATCGTGAAATTGCGCTACAAGGTCGGCGAGGTCGTGGCCGTGGCGCAATGCTACAACGATGTGGTGCGGGAATTTACGGATTTGGCGTTTGTGCCCGGAAGTACTAACAAAATGTTCGTCCGTGCTGACCTAATGCCCCACCAAATCCGCATCATCGGAATCCGCTGCGAGCGGTTGCGGGATATTTCGGACGAGGAGTGCATAAAGGAAGGAGTGTATGCAGGTTCGCAAGCATTAGAATACCCATACTATTTTATAGACACAAAACAATTCCTGATCTGTGATTATAAATCACCCAGAGAAGCCTTTGCCGCTCTTATCGACAAGGTGTCCGGCCGTGGAACATGGGATCGGAACCCGTGGGTGGTGGTTTACGAATTTGAATTGGTGAAATAGTATGAAATTAGCAATTACAATATGCAGACCGTGTAAACCTAAGTGTCTGTATGAATTTACTGGTGATATAGAGACAGTACGTGAAACTTATGTAGTTGATGTGCCTAATATGCCGAATGCGGTTGTCGAGGCTGCGAATGAGGGTAATGCCGAAGGCTGTGTTGTAGGTATATCGTTTATAAAGGAGCCATGAAATTCACAACCCCATGCTTTGTCCGTGTCGAGGATGCGGAAAAGCGAAAGGAGCTGACTGAATGGTTGGAAGGAATCGGGTATTATGTATGCTCCTGCTGCTTGTTTGGAGGCTGTAACACCCTGCATTGCTGTGGGATTGATCGGCTTAAAATCGCTTACGAGGTGCACGGGATCTGCGACTACGACGAGGAAACCCGATATTCCATCGACCAGTTCAAGGCTGAAAATGTTGCCAAAGGACACCCTGCCATAGACTGCGGCGAGAATATCGAGCTGTTCAAGGCACTGGCGGCGATGAACGACGAGAACGATTACATGCAGTGGTATGTAAACGAAATTACGGATAGATGGTCACTATGTATCGGTATGGATCATGTTGAAGATGATCCGATCATATCTAAATGGGAGGGACTTGCTCGGCATAAGGCCACCGCCGAGGAGATTATCAAACATTTTAAGAAATAGCGAGCTATGACGATATTTAGAATGCGCATACAGGGATGCGGGTGTAATAGTCGTGGACGCAATATGTATCGAAGATATTTGTCCGTGTGCATATTGGGGCGTTATTACGAGTTCTTTAGATTCCGAGGGGTTTGCAAAGACTGCGACGCTCCGTTTTGAAAAAATAGCGAGATTCTCGCAAAATCTCGAAAAACTGAAATAACCATGATAACAATGACTTGGTATAATACCGTGGCAGTAGTGGTATATATCCTTCTATTGCTTTGGGCCAAAAATATCTATGATCGGCCGTGGCGCGATTACGACGTTGACGGCTTACTTTTATCAATCTCATGGATAAATGTAACGTTGGTGTTTACCCTTTTGTGGGGAGGTTTATTTTGGTGGTAAATTTAATAAAACTGAATAGCATGAAGAATTTCGATTTAGAGGCCGCCAAGCGAGGTGCGGCGGTGTGCACGAGGGACGGGAGGAATGCGCGAATTATCGCATTTGACTGCAAAGGGTGCGGCAGGAAGCCCATATTGGCCTTAATTGATATGGGCGATTGGGAGCAAAGCGCCTCATGGACAGAACGAGGTGAAATCATTGAAGATTTCAAAGACGCTTCCGACCTGATGATGCGCGACGACGACTATCTGGAGAAGCTGGCGCGGGGAGAGTGCGGGAAGCATAAGGTTGATCCAACTATTAAGGAAAACTTAACAGTTGACCGGGAGTACTGGCGGAGGGTGTATGTCGGGGAAATAATGCCTGTCGTATTGTCTGCGGCTATTACAACTCATGCGAAGATCAAAGACGAGTACAAAGGCATGCCCGCTGAAGTGGCGGTTGCTCGTTCTGCTATCGTCCTCGCCGATGCCCTCCTTGAAGAGCTGGAGAAAACGGAGAAGAAATTATGAAAAAGCAATATAATGAAAGGCCTACAACCATAATAGTTTGGCTGGTCGTAATACTGGCAATAATAGTTATGATCGCCTTTACCGGAATCAAACCGGCAATGTAAAGGGCTCCCTGATCCGGAGCCCTTTATGTTTGTGGCGCTCTCAAGCCCCACCTTTGACACATCACTCCAAAGGTAGCAACTTATTTCGATAAAAGCAAATGGGGAGAAGGGCGGAAGGGCGGCCAACTATCGCCGACTATACGGTATGGACAAATGAACTGAGCCGGGAAGAACTGATGATAATTATACACGGCATATGCAATCATCGGATCAACCAAGCGAAGAGGAAGCTCCAGTTTTTGCGGGCGCAGCGCGGCAGGCGCCGAGCCACGCGGGGTAAATACAGGGAACCGAATCCGCCTATTTCGTGGCGGAGGTTTAAAACAAAGGAAAGAGATCATATTGACGGACGGCAGCTGGAGTTGCCATTTTAAATAATTAGGTGGATATGGAACAAGATATTTATGAAGAATTAAAGAGTATAAAGCAGTATCTATTGTTGGGAGCTAAAAGCGCCTTAAATATGGATGATGCAGCTTTACTTACCGGGTTGTCAAAATCTCGCTTATATTGTCTCGTCAGTAAAAAACAAGTTCCTCATTATAAAAAAGGCAAATCAACCTACTTTAACAAAAAAGAATTAGAAAACTGGATGCTTCAAATTAGAGTGTCTACGGATGAGGAAGTAAAGCAACAAGCCGCACAATATGTATATAATAAAAATTGAGTATATTTGTTGTGCGAGATTTGTGTAGCAAAGGGTCTGTTGGATACTTTTTGTTACTCGTTTGTTACCTGATTTCCTCAAATATAATCTAAGTGTTTGATTTACATTATATATAATATATTATCTACGACAACTTCGGCTCGTAAATCAATGCAGCAAACTCACGACAAATACTAATTAACAAATGACAAGTAAAGCCCCTGTTTTATGGGGCTTTGCTTATTTTTGACAATGTGATTTTTAGTGTATTCTCTATCGTCATATTGTTATTACTTGTCGTCAATTTGTTACTCGTTTGTTACTCTAAATTCAAATTATTACTATCTTCGCGGTAAACTCATTACCCATGACTACTGCAAAGATTAAAGAGCCAGTCAAATTAAGACGCAAACTATTAAAGAATGGGAATATTTCTTTATATCTTGACATTTACCAGTCTGGCCATCGTGTTTATGATTTTTTACATTTATATCTTATCCCAGAACACTCGAATGCTGATAGGATAAAAAATAAAGAGACGCTTAGCTTGGCGAATGCTATAAAATCTGAAAAAATCGTTGAAATGCAGAATCGCTCTCATGGTTTTTCTAATTCAAAGGCGCAGGTTAAGTTACGTTTTATTGATTATCTGCAATCCGAATCGGCACGATACCTGGAAAAGGGAGGGAGGATGTATGCTCAGAGCATCAAGAATTCAATAAATCATCTGGTGGCATACTCTGGCAACAAAATTACATTCAAACAGGTTGACAAGCAATATTTGCAGGGGTATATTGAATACCTTAACAAAGTCCGAGGGCGTGGAGGAAAGTTATTAACTGGCGCAACCAGGGCGCTGTATTTTCAAGTATTATCTACAGCTTTGAATAGGGCTGTCAAAGAGGGTGTTATCGAAAAAAATCCTGCTGATTCCATATCGGCAGAAGACCGTCCAGAAGCCGAAAATAAACCGCGCACGTTTCTTGTGATGGAGGAAATCAAAAAGTTGATTAACACGCCCTGCGAATATGATATGGTTAAAAGGGCATTCTTATTCAGTTGCTTTTGTGGGTTGCGCTTGTCGGACATTCAGAAATTAAGATGGGAAGATATTGAATGGATAGATGACGATAAAAGGCAAGTGCGCGTAATACAGCAAAAAACAGGCACGCCAATTTGGGTGCCCCTTTCTGCAAATGCCTTAAATCAGTTGCCTCAAACAGAATGTGAGACCGGGATTATATTTTCTCTCCCAATGGTATGGGTGATTGAGAAATATTTAGATAAATGGGCTAAAAAAGCGGGCATAAAAAAACATGTGACTTATCATGTATCGCGTCACACTTTTGCAACATTGCTAATAACTTATAAGACAGATATATACACTGTATCTAAGTTGCTCGGTCATACTAATATCCAAACAACTCAGATATACGCAAAAATCATTGACGAAAAGAAGCGTGAAGCCGTTGATTTAATCCCGGAAATATAACTACATCGTATTCATCAACTCGCATACGACGGCAGCGAATATGGGTGTGCAGCATTCGCTCACTTCGAGCATCGCCATCCAGTATTGGGTGTCATCTTTTTCCATGTCCATTACATTTACAACAGGTGAATTGGTGCACATCTTCCCATAGTGCCTGGTTTATTTCGCCGGTAAGGTATGCTACATCTTCTCCGGCCATCGGCAGGCCGAGAGTAAGGGCTACATCGTCTACGAGGTGCCGCAGTTCGTGCTCAAAGCTGTTAAGAAATTCCCACGGCGAGGAGTGCATCCCTATTACGATGACACTTTGCCGATGCTCCTTGTTGGAGTAGGTGAATCCCGTATCCATTTCGCACTTCACCATATTCCCCTGTACGCGATGAAGAACCGTATCGGGGCATCCGATGTCGGTAAGGGACTTGAGTATTTCGCCCGTATAGTAGCACGTCACGGCATAATATATGCGCAACGTCCATCCATACTTGTGAATACTCAAGTCCCGAATCTTCATTTTTCCTCCCTTTTCCCGTACTTGCGCCAGTTTCGCGCCAGTCTCCTTCGTTGCGCCCGGTTGAAGCGCTTGTTCTCGAATACGTCGTTCACCGCCCCGGCCAGTTCCTGGTACTTGTCGGCAGGCAGGTTACGGACGAGCGTTGCGATATTTTTCATTTATTTCGCCGTTGTCGTTTGTGAATTCGCTGATCTGGGGATATTCTTCCATGGCTACATCATCTCTTCCCACAGAATGGGTGTTCCCGAGCCGATGGTATCGGCATAGTAGCGTGTAAATGGCAAGCCGTCGTATCCGTCTTCATCGTCGATATAGTCACGTATGAACATCGCCAGGTATTGTGGATTGGGTATCGACGACCCGAAATAATCCGACAATGCCATGTTGCAGACGTACACGCAGTCATACCCCTTATCCTTTTTGAGTTCGATGCCGTACTGCTTGAGCAGCGCATCCACCTTATCCTTAGAATAGGGCTCTATCTTCTTGCCGTTCCTGTCCTTCATGCGGGATACGGCGAATTCGCACATCTTCTTTGAAAAGTGCCAACCGTAATTTTCGAGATATTCCCGGAACCCTGCCGGGAAGTTTTCATGTGTATCTAACCTGTCCATATTTTTCGATTTAAAATAGGAGAGGGCACTGCGGCCCTCTCCCTCCGGTTTACCGCCTGCGATACCGCGAATAGGGGCCTGTACCCCTTACGCCACGGCGTTCGCCGTAGGCGTCGTCATACTCATACCCGCCGCGGTCATACTCGCCACGTTCGCCGTAGCCGCCACCTTGTCCGTAGCTGCCACGCTCACCGTATCCGCCACGGCCTTCACGCCGGCCTTCTTCAAAGCCTTCTTCGTAGGCGCGTCGGAGCTCCCGCTCCATCTCCTCTTCGTGGCCGCCGAAGCCGCCACGGCCTTCACCTATGATTCTCCAACCCATAGTTACTTTGTTTTTGCAGGTGGTTCAGACTTGACAAGGCTCCTCAGTTCTTCCGCCGTCGGTATCTGGCTCAGCCGTTCGTTCATGTCAGCGAGCATCTTCCGCAACTCCCTGTTTTCGGCTTCGAGCTCCTTTGAACGCGCAGCTTCGGGGTCGAGCTGCATCAGGATCTCGTCGTAGACCTTCAGGTTGGCTTTGTGCCTGTCGAATGATTCCACGATGTCACGGCTTGCCTGCTGTGCCTCCATGATGGTCGGCTTCAACACTTCCCGTGTCGTCGCTACGGTAAGTCCGTCTTTTGAAACGATGTCCGCTTGCATAGGGACGCCCCAGGGCTCGTTGCCCTCTATCGAGATGTTGATGAATTGCGGCATCGGCGAGAATTGCCCGGGCTTTTGGGGCGGGAAATACGGTGCCGATACGTCTTTTACGTTGGCTGTATAAAACTTAGGCTGTTCCCTGTTGTCGAAAACGTAGACTAAGGAGCCTTTTCTCAAGTTCTGAAACATCTTGGTTAATGATTTGTGAAAGATAGGGGAGAAGGAGCCCTCCTCCCCGTCTTTCGGTTAATTGTTTTTTTAATTCAGACGGCACCGGTCATCAATTGCAAAGTATCGGTCTGCTTGTCATACCATATCTGGTATACCCCTGACCCCGGAATATCCGATACTGTAACATTTGCTCCGTTGTACGTCGTCAGATTCTTATTTTGCCCGTTGGTTTCAAACAGCACGGGAAGTGTTCCCGTTGTGCCGGCAGGGATTTCCTGTACCAACTCAACCAGCACGAGTCCCCGGTACCACGAATTTGCAAATGCGTGGTTGGGAAAGGAAAACACAACCCCTGTGGTCTCCACTGTCACGCCTGTAGTTTTTAGTACCGGTATGCCTCTGCGGTTAACATACTGAAATGGGAATACTGCCATATTTTTGTATTTTAAGTTATTATAACTAATTTTACATCGGGATAGGTTGGAGTCATGACCAACTGATAAGGGCTTGCCAAACGTCCTTCCCTCTTTTTCTCGTTTGGCACCACTAAATTGTTTGGCAATGACAAATCGGGAATTCATAGAGAGTGTTGCTCTCGAAGGAGAAGAATGGCGTATTATTGATGGTACGCTCGGCTATTTCGCGGTATCTGATTATGGTAGGGTTTCATCGCTATCCCATCGCGTGAGCGGAGGTAATAACAATAGTTGGACGACTAAACCTCGCATATTAACTCCTCGCCCAAATCGGGGAGGATATTTGAGAGTTAGACTTACATCCCTACACGGAGTAGATAAGACTGAATTAGTCCATAGGCTTGTTGCTAAAGCGTTCATCCCCAATCCTAATAACTATGCATATGTAGACCATATAGATGGGAACCGGACGAACAATGTGGCACGTAATCTTCGTTGGTGTACTCGTTCAATGAACATGCTTAACCCTGTCACAAGAGAGTGTGCAGCAAAAGCACGAAGAATACCCAACAAGAAAAACAGAAAGCCAATTGTCCAGATTAAAAATGGAATATTGGTTGCAAAATATAAAACAGCATCCGAAGCCCATCAATTACACGGATTTCACATCGGAGGAATATATGAATGCATTCGAAAACCAACTCGCACATTGAAAGGATTTCATTGGCGCTGGCTTTCGGATTGGGAAGCCTCTTATCAGTAAGTCAAAGAACATTTCACCTATCGGCGAATAATAGCATTATCCCCAAAATCCGCCGCTCCCCCCAAAGCCAAACCCTGCACCATATCCGAGACCATATTGTGCGGCAATACACGTAGGCACACCGACAATAGGCGAATAGGGCACGGTAGCCGTTTCGGGCAGCTTGCACTTGATGCTATTCACGTCATTCTGCAAAGCCGCTACAGCGGCGTTCACGGGTGCTACAGCCTGTCCTACAACACCGGCCATGTAGGCGTTTTGGTGTTCGAGGTTGAGCTGCGTGGTCAGCGTGCTGTTCTTTTCGCGCAGGGCATCAATTTTATCCTGCAATGCAGCTGCCTGCATTTGATCCAGTTTGGAAATTATCGCTGTAGTCCCGCTTTGAGAAGTTTCGCGAATTGTGTTTTGTAAATCACAGGTCTGACGTTGTGTTTCATAGGCAACGCTACTGAATCCGCGCTCCATGCCCACATTGACGCCATTGATGGCCTGCTTCATATCGCAGCAGCACGCGGCGATCTGGTTGCCGATTTGGCATCCCATCGACTGTACAGCGTTGATGATCTGTTGGCTTGACATGCCGAGGGTGCCCTGAATGTTGCACAGCGTGTTCTGAATCTGCTGCGTAGAGCAGTTGAGCGACGATGCCAGCTGATTGATGGCTGCGCCGTTCCCTTGGATTGCGTTCATAAGAAGTTCCCGTCCGGCGTCACCGTTGAGCTGCGCAGGAAGGCCATTGGCGTTGTTACCGCCGAAGCCGTTGCCACCAAAGCCGCCCCAGCAGAAGAACAGCAGGATGATCCAGATCCACCAGCACCCGTCACCGCCCCATGCACCACGGTTATTATTACCGTTCATGAGTGCCGCTACGAGGTTGGGATCCATGCCCTTGTTGCCCATCATTGACGAGACGAGAGCCGCGATGTCAAGGCCGCCACCCGAGCCGCCTCCATCGAAAATATAAGTTTTATCCGAACCCATTTTTAATGATTATTGAATGATTGCCGCCCCTGTCAAGGCCGGGCGTTCACCTGTTGCAACATTGCAAAGGTGGCTGCGGGCGGCAGGCATATCAATTCATTGGGGCGCAGATGGGAGGCAACTTCTTCGCAATAAGTTCGCACTGTATTTCGAATATAGGGTGGCTGTATCGCTTGCGCTCATCGAACCCGGAGACCATCTTCTCTATGGCGCGTCGGGAGAACCGCATCATCCGGGCGATGTCGGTGGTGTACATGCCGTTCTTATGGCAGAAGTGTACGAGCATGTAGCGCGCATCGACCACATCTTGAAATTTATCCTTCGAAAGGATTTGTTCCTTAGCTATTTCAGTTTCAAATGCAACACATTCGAGTATTTGTGCAAAAAGCTCTGATTTACGCATATACTTTCCCGATTTTTTATTATAAATTTGTTATACCACTATACAAAAAGCCAACACACCGATTCAAGGAATAAGTCCTCAATGTGGTGCGTTGGCACAATCGTATAGTGGTATATGCGGGAAAGCGTTGGGGACTTTTTTATGCCCGTACCCCAAGGCCCGTTATTCGGTTACAACCGATGGGAAGTCATCCCAGTATATGTAAATCATCTCTTCCATTGCGCGTAGTGTTTTCGTATTTCAAGGTATTCAGGGTTATCTTCATGGGCATATGCTTCCTGTTCGAAAGTTATCCTTCGGTACTTGAAGCCGTGAAATACCCAATCCAATAGGTAGACGATGTAGAAGGGCACATATAACAGTTCTCTCATCTGTGCGGTGTGTATCGCTTCGTGGTTTTTATTTTTATCCGACAACGGGCGGGCGGACTTGCGGGCAAATACGATCCCGAACAGATTGATAGCCTTGTATCCCTTGAAGGGGATGATGTCGTTATAAATTATCTTCATACCTGTCAGAATTGCCATAAAATAATACCTACTCCTACGCCGACCGTAGGCTGGAACCCCTGCGGCGTGTACGCCGCCCCGACCCCGGCAGTCAGGGCGAAGCGGCTCCGCCGGGTGACTACCTGCTGTCGGATGGTCGTGCGGTCGTATGTTTCTATCCAGTCGAGCGTCGGCCGCAGGTTGCCGATCCGCGGCCCGCTGACCTGTGCCCGGTAGGTGCTGTCCGAGTAGGGGCGCGTTTCCATCGCCACCTTCATTTGCACGCTGTCTGCCCCGATTTTCACAACGACGGTCTCCGTTACCGTGTCGGGCGGCGCGAAGAGCAGCACCGGCACCGAGATGTCGGCCAGGCGGTACGTGCCGGGCAGCGGTTCCGGCCGCGGATAGAACACCGTGTCGATGCGCGTTGTTTCTTCGACAACCACCGACGCGGCGCCCCGGCGGTATCCCCAGCCGAAGAGCAGCGCCCCGGCCGCAAGGGCGGCGAGCAGGTAGAGGATCAAGCGTTTCATGCCTTTACGAACAAATCCCACCCGGCCTGTACGTCGAGCATCTTGGCCTCGACGCCGTTCTCTACGAACGACATCGCAGCTACGATGGGAACCATCACGTCGCGGTTGGTCGTGGTGATCCGACTGTCGGCGGGCACCCCCGATCTTTCCGCCACGGTGCGGACATAGGCGTCCGTGTGGTTCTCCTCCGACGGGGCCCAGCGGCCGATCATCTTGCGGATCGTGTCCAACCCGTAGTTACGCTGGTAGTTGTTCAACAGCTTGAAGGCAGCCCGATAGCCGTATGCTACCGTCGTAAATTGCGCAAAACGCTTGTCTTTCGACGGTACGACCTCGCCCTGCCAGGGATTGCCGCCCCGTGTCTTCTCGATGTTAAGCGGATTGTTGTTCCGCAGCCCGCGTGGTATCATTGCGCGATGTGTTTAGTGTACAGGATATGCCCGACCCATCCGGCCATAGCACAAACAACCCCCACGAGGATGTAACGCGGGAATACGATTCCGAGCACTACGGCCACGGCCGCAACGATGCTCCATACGATCCATTTCTTTTTCATTTGTCCTTTTGTTTTTGTTTGTAGTTTTCCAAATAGGGAATCTTCTTAATCATCTCGAACGAGAGCACATAGTACAGGAAGTCGATGTATCGGTTCTTCGGGAATATGCGGTTCAGGTTCTTGAGGATGTTGACCCCGTAGAAATATATCAGGGCATATACTGCGAGCGAGATCGCCGATATCGCCCCGTCGTGGTTGTCGATGTTGTCCCCGACGAGCAGTATCATAGCCATCAGTCCCGATATTACCGCAGCCTCGGATATGCACTTGAAAGCCTTGCGGAATATGAATCCTTCGTGCTGTACGAGCACGCCGGCGAACAGGCCCGTGAAAAAGTTTGCGGCGAATATAATCATGCAGGCCGTCAGTATGTCGTGTATCGGGGCTATGGCGTTGAACATGTACACCAGGGCACCGATCAACACCTGCCATACTTTTTCGCAGAGCCTTTCTATAAATCTCCACAATGCTTCCATAGGGTGTATTCTATTGTTCGGGCAACACGTTTGTCTGCGCCTGGGGCGCCGCTTCCGACTTCTCCAATTCTGCGATCCTCTGTTCGAGCCGTTGCAGCACCGCGGCTAAAGTTTCTCCTTCGGAAACAAGCACGGCTTCGGCTACGGTTACGGGATAGAACGGCTCGCCGTTGGGCTTGTTGGTCATATACATCTTCATTGCTCAATATTTTGAAAGTTCATAACCGTTTCTTCGGCGGCCAGCTCTTCGGCACGTCGGGCCCTCAGCTCCGCAAGGGTCTTTTCGTTCGCGTTGTACTCCGCGTTGGCCGCTTCGTACTCCTCATAATCCAGAGGATAGGTAGCCCGGAAGTCAAGGCCGGACTTACTGCATTTGGCCGCCCTGTCGTCGGACTTGGCCATGACTGCCCGTAATTCGAGCTGCCGCGATTCGAGGATGTTGATTTGCTGTTGTGTTTCCATGGTTCAGGTGGTTATAAAGCACTGACCGTACGCACGAAGTAGGTGTTATACTTGTAGTTGCCGTTCAAGTTGCCCGTGTAGCCATTGTAGACGAACGCGAGGGCGTAATTGTGCTCGCATGACGTTCGAAAAGTAGTGTTAGACCCGTAACAGGTCGCCTTACCGAGGCGCGACAGCGTGCGGTTTACGGGGTCTTTTTCCACGTCGGCAGCCGTCAGCACGCGGTCGTGCATGAGCAGATAGATTTCGTCGACGGATGGCAGCCACCATGCGCCCGCTTCCAGTCCGGTAGTTGCGCCCTCGACCGTGATGCCGTAGTCGAGAGCAGCCGCAGCGGCCGGGTAGCGGTACTGTGTCTTACCATAAATGTCCTCGAAGGTAAGCCGCCCGATCAGGTGAGTGTCGGTCTTGCCGTCGCGCAGCAGCGCACCATAAGCTGCGGGGTATTGCAGCAAATGTTCTCCGAACAGATAATCCCGGTAGGTCGGATAGGCGGCGACCAATGCCGGATTGGCTTCTTCGGTAAAGGCGCTTTCGCGGATAATCTCGCCGCTGCCCGGTTGCTGTCCGGGTTTCTCACTTCCGTTGGCCGAATAGTATCGCAGGAATTCTTCGGGATTATAGCCTGCTAACGACGCATCAACCCCGTTCTTACGGCGGACGGGATCGGTCGCCCCCTCGATCAAAACCCCTGTCAATGTCGTTTGATAATTCACATCCTCCGGTGGCCTTGTGATTTGACAACCGCTTACGACTTTGATAATCGCAAAATCAGGATGCCATGTGTTCGACGATACGATGATTCGTGCGGTCGCTTCATCTACGGAGGCAGTCCAGCCGTATGTGGATTTAACCGTTGCATTGGCATTGATTTGCGCTGCGATGTCTGCCAGTGATGCCCCTGCGGCATACGTTATCGGCAACTCCATCGCATAAATGCCCTGGCCGAACGACAGGACAGCGGTTCCTCCCGCCGCAAGGTCGAAGCCCGACAATGCAACCTCATAGCTATATGCCCATCTAACTTCGGATGCCGCGTTGCGGAGCGACACGATCAGCACCCGCTCGCCCTGCCGGGCATAGACCACGGCCACCGGGACAAGCTGCGGCGGCAGCTGCTCTGCAACAAGCGTCGCACCCTTGACGAAGCGGATAGTTCCCGTGGTCTTGTCGAAGACCGCAAGGTCACCAACCCCGGCGGCCGGCTTGTCCACTACGACGTTCACGCCGTCGTAGATGAGCGCCCCGTCGTCCTCGATGTAGGATACCGCCGACTGTGTGTCCTTGCGATTCTTGTCGGCCGTGTAACCCGCCTTGTTGGCGTATTTGTTGACTTGTGACATGTTGTATGTAGTTTAAGCGTTCTTCCAGTCCGACACCGCGCCGTTACCCACGGAGTGGTAGACCGCGTTGTTCTTCGTATCGACATAGAACTGCCCTGCGCGGTCGGGGGCTTTCGCCGGCGCGCCCTCGCCCGTGACGACCAGGTTGTTGTCGCCCCAGACGCCCAGCTTCTTCACCTGCAATTCCGGGATCAGCACTTTGCCCGAGAGCACTCCCACGAGTAGCCCTTCGAGGTGCGTCACGCGCGCTTCGAGCGTGCAGTCCGAGTGCGCGATAACCGAAATTTCGCTGAACGAAGCATCCGACCACGGCGTGAGCTTGTGCCTGGACAAGAAGTCGGCATCGGTGATCTCCGGCCCCGTGGTATAGTAGGTGTTGCCCAGCAGCGTGACGTCGACCTGCGTGAAGGGAGCGCCGCCCTTCACGTCGGGCATGTAGAGCGCTTTGGTTCCGTCGAGCGACAGCAGGCGGCAGCCGATGATCTCGACGGCCATATTTTTCGCCGCAGCATCGGTGCTTGCGTGGATGGTGGCCGCGCCCGTCGAAGTGCCTACGTGCGTGTCGCTGACGCACTCGCAGCCGTCTAACCGAATGGTCTGGTTGTCGGCAAGGCCCGCGCCGACGGGTGAATGGCACGTACTGAAGAGTTTGCAGTTCCGAATCGTCGTGAAATATCGCTCAGATGCGGCAAAGACCGAATCGATATGTATGCAGTAGCAGGCTTGGTGACCGCCGGCGCTGGCGTCCGTATAACTCTCGTCGTTCAGGCAGTTGACGGTCATGTTGGCGATGGTGCATTCGCCGCCCGCCTCGATGATCTTGGCGCGGTTCACGGAGTTGTTCTCATACGAGACGATGACGCCGTCGCGGCTCTCGCCGATAAGCGATATGCGGTTCGCCCCCTTGTTGATGATCGCATACGGGTAACCCATCGCCACATTCTTCGGGGCCTCGTGATCGTAAAGGCCGTTGCGGATAAACACCGTAACCGCGTTGTTCACGACATCGAAGGCGTCCCTTGCGAAGTCGCACGCCTGCGCGACCGAGAAGAAATGCCCCGTCCCGCCCTCGTCCACGGTGAAGGAGTCCGTGTCGAAGTTTTTCAGCGTGGCCCGGCTCTCGGCATCGCACCATGCGTCATAGTTATTGAGCGTGACGATCAAATCCTCGATGGTGACCTTCTGGCCGATATTGGTGGCTGCGGGTATGCTGGTGCCCACATTCAGCCCTCCCGCTACCGACGCCGCCTTGCCGCGGTAGTAGATTTCGTAGGTGCGGTCTGCCTTGAGGACGAACCAGCGGCCCCGCTGGTCGAGATTGTCCGAATAGGTAATGATCCGCAAAGAGCACTCTTTGTCCACGCGCAGCTTCATGCGCACGAAAATAAAGTCCGAAGCTGCGACCGGGATGCGGCTGGTCAGGGAGAAGTTCGACGTCACGCCTGACTGCGTAGGCGTAACGACCATGCTCCGATCCGTGATGTCCGAGCCCGTATTGTTATAATAGCTCTTCGTAAAGTCCTTGAGGATGTAGGCTACGTGGTCTTTGTAGCCTAATTCAGTATTCAATTCTTCCGAAGTCACATATCCGGAATCATTTTCCAGTTCGGACAGTTTCGTGGGAAGCTCCGTGCGGTCGGCCTTGCCCTGGATCATCTCCTGCAATGCCAGTGTCAACTTGTCCCAGGATACGGTGTTGTTGAGCAGGGAGGCGCGGATTTCGGAGCCTTCGACCGTAACCTGTATCTCGGAACCGATAGAGCCGACATATACTTTCACGAAGTCAGAAACCGGGATGGAGGATATGGAGCCGTCGGCATTTACGAACTCGATAGATTGGGTATCCTCGTTGTAATGCAGCCCCATCATCTCGATAGGCAGGTCGATGATGAACTTGGCACCGCCCTTTGTCGTGAAGGTCAGCTCGTAGGTTTTGTCGTTGAACTCCGGCAGTCCTACGCAGGTGTTGAGCAGCTCCCGGATGTCGGGATGCGCCGTGGGGGAGGTGTTGTGCCGCTCGATCTGGCCGCTGACGTCCGGGGTGGGAATTTCTGAGATCGCCTTGTCCGTATAGTTTTTGGCCTCGGTCAGTGTCTGCGCATCCCCGCCGGATATGTTGCTGTTGAGCTCCTCGGACGTGGCGTCAAACACATCGCTGACATTATTCCATAGTTCTGTTGTCTTGGTGTCCGTGTACGACTTTGCTTCAGCCAGTGCGCCCGCCGCAGCCTCCGTCAGCTCCTTTTTGGACACCTTGTCGGACAACTCCTTCCTTATCTCCGTGTCGTCGTAGTTGGAGAGCCCGGCCAGCTTCTCCTTCTCCTGGTCAGTGTAGTCGTTCGTCGAAAGCCCTTTCCCTTCTTCCTTGTCGACCTTTTCGGCAAGGAGTTTGTCAATATCCCCTACCTTATTTACAGCGTCATTTGCCGCTTTTGCCGCTTCGTTCGCGGCGTTTGCAGCGTTAATAGGGGCTTCGGCATATTCTTCCTCCGTAAGTTCGGAATTCGGGTTGTATTTCTTGAATGCCTCGTAAGCACTCTCGCCGGGCAATCCGATAACAAGGCTTGACGCCTCAAGGTTGACAGTTTCCGTTGTAAGGTTGCTTTCGTCTTCGCCACCTTCCAAAAGTGTCGTAGGAACCAATTCGAAGGCCTTGCAGTAGTCGACCGCCGTTTGCCCTCTCTTCTGCAAATTCTCCCACATGGTGAGACGGTACACCCCGATGGATTTTTGCATTGCTCCGCTGATGGTGAAAATCGCGGTGTTGCCTTCGGTGGTGAAATCGACGGGAATGTCCATATGCGAAGGCAAATGGACGAAGAGTCTCAGGTCGCGCCCTTCGAGTGCTACCTGCTGCCCATTGGTGAGTATCGGCCAATGTATCTCTATGTCCTTGCCTATCCGGATGCGTTTCATATTCCTTTCGAGCGTTTATTCTTTTTTGAGAGCGGACATGATACTGTCGTAGAAGACCGCCTTGCACATCTTTGCGGTATCAACGATAATCAATTCCTCCTCGTCGGAAACTTCGATGCCGCCTTCGCTGTGGAGGATGCGGAATGCCAGGTCATGCGCTACGATGCCGTTCATGCCCATGTATATGGCGTTGGCAAACTCTTTCCTTGCATCGACGACAATATGCCCGGCGCGGGAAATGTCGGTGAACAGTTTGAACTCTTTTAAATTCAATGTTTTCATATATCCTGTTTTTGTGTTAATATTGGCACCAGTTGGCCGTCCACATACTGTTCATATGATCCCACAATATGATCCACAGCTTACCCCAATCCAAGGTAATTTCAGTGTTGTTTTGAGAGTTGGAATTGGTGCATATCCTGTGCTGGGTATTCCCGCGCGTCAACTTGACATTGCCGCTGCCGACCTTTCGGATGAAATAAATCTGCCCTTGTTTTGGTGAAGACGGTAAAGTCAGCGTAATCTCGCTCGTAGCCGTACTGAACACCACGCTGTCCATGTTGGTCAGGGTTCTATTGGAAGAGGCTCGCACATTCCTCAGCCTGAAACCCGTTATGAACCCCTCTGGGATATATAAGGCATGGTTTCCGGACTGACGTGCAGCGGTAGTGGTTCCATCCGATAATGCTGCTCCGGTGACATTTATATACACTCCGTAATTGCCTGCCGTGCCGCCGGCTGCTCTGCGGCTTACTTCTGCTCTTATAGGCCCATAGAGGGCACCACCCGTTGATGCCGGCCAGGTGTCGACTCCAAGATAAAGATTAGTCTTACTGCCTGTAAACTTAATCAGATTGGAAGATAGAAGCATATCACCGAAGCTGTCTGTGGATTTTAATGCTCCTTCGTCAATTGTAAAGTTGCCTATCGTTCCGCTCGATGCGTTGATAGTCCCTGTAATATCGGCTTTGGTGGCCACGAATGACCCGTCCTTAGCAACCCTGAACGGCGCATTCGACGGTGTACTGTTCCCGACGAACAGTGGAATATCGCCACCCACGAGCCCTGCGATGATAGTATTCACGGAAATGTCTGTCTTGGAGTTGTGCACCACGAACTCCATACCTTGCAGGAAGTTGATGACGGCATTCTCTGCGAACAACAGGGGCGTATATATCGGCACCATGTCGTTGAGTTGTTGCCAATATGCCGACGCGGATCCCGCCGCCGGTTTGTTGGAAGCAGACGAAGTGTGCGTCTGGCTGCACTGGAATTTCAGCTGTTTGTTGTTCGCATAGATCGTAACTATGTCTATGTATCTGGGGCCATTGGAGACAAGGTCGAGGTCATTGCGGTATTCCACTCCCGATGCCCATTCCGTGAGGCGGATTATGCAACCCTGCAAGCCATCCTTGCCGGGAGCGCCGTCTTCGCCGGGGGCGCCGTCATCACCTTTAGGGCCCTGCTCTCCCGATATGCGTACCGGAGTTGCCCAACCTACCGTCGGGTGCAACAGACTATTGTTGGCGTCTATTTCTGCCTGGGTCATCCACAGATATTCACCCGAAGAGAGCGACGGCGGGGTGTCGCTCCAACCTGCGGGGGTGCGATCCGTTTTGACCAGCGCCGGCGCCGTGGTGGTGCTGTTATTCTTGGCGTATTTGAAGTCAGTATGCGGCCCCGGCTCCCCATCCTCGCCCGTTACGCGGATAGGCGTCGACCACGCCCCGGCCTTTCCGGTCGATGCGTCTATCGTAGCCTTGGACATCCACCATATACCGACACCAGTGGGCGCGTCACTCCATCCGGACGGAATGGGGTCGGAGGATGTCGGCTTTGCTGGCTCCGTATCGCTATTTTTAAATACATAGGATGTCCAGTTCCCCGGTTGCCCGTCGTAAGAATACCGCGCCCAAATCGAGGGCGAGGAAAATGCGCCCCAAACACCTTCCACCTTGTTGCGCTTCGACACCCATTCGTAGCGATATGTGGCGTCTACTCCCGTAGGGTCATCCGTCCATGGAGCCGGGGGATTATCGTATTCCGCAACATCGGGAACATCCGGAACGGTGCCCGGATCCTCGGTTTCCGTACGCGTGAATATGTATTCTACACCTTCACCATCCACACCATCCGCGCCGTCGAATGACCACTTCGCCCATAAGGACGCTGCTGAATATCCGCTCCAGTGTCCGCCTGTCTTATAGCGTACGCAAGTCCATTCGTAGGGGCGCTCGGAATTCGGGCCCGTGGGGTTGTTCGTCCAACCGCTCGGTACATATCCGTCTTCGTCGCTGCCAGACGGCGTATTCGGGGCCGTGTTGGAACTTGTGCGTTTGAATATCCATTCTACATCGGTTCCGTCGACACCCGGCGCTCCGTCGAACGAAAATTTTGCCCAAAGCGCAGGGTCGGTGAATTTGCCCCACATGCCATTTACCTTCACGCGCTTGCTGGCCCACTCGTAAGGAGTGTCGCTATCGGGCCCGACGGCATCGTCCGTCCACACCTGCCCGTCCGAGGTTTCGGAGGGCGAGGGAACGTAATCGTCCTGCTGTGAGGTGGGCGGTTGTGCAGGGGCTTTGTATTCCGATGTGCGTGCGAAGATCCACTCGTAATCCTTACCATCCTTCCCATCGGATCCCGGTTCGCCCGATACGCGCTGAGGAGCAGACCATGATTTAACTTCTCCGTCGACAACGGTGCCGGTACACATCCATGTAGGACGTTGATCCGACATCGGGAGCGTCTCCGTAGTCCAGCCTTCGGGCGGTATTTTAAGCTCCGTAGGTTTCGCCGGTTCGTTCTCGGACTTTTTGAATATGCTGATTGTTTCGAGCACCCCGTATCCGCCTAAGTATACCCACTCCTCGGCATCCTTGCCGGGCTCGGTCTTTGTGCCGTCGACCAGACAGCGCCAGTGCCCGTTGTTCCAATATACGTCGTCGTTGCGGTTGTATGTTTCCGTGGCGCTCCACACTCCGCGGTCTATGATCGTGGGCACCTCTTCGCCGCCGGGCGTGAATTGCTGGATGACGCCCGACATATAGATGTTGTTCAGGTATGCCGAATACCCCCTCATCTCTATCCCGAATACGGACAGGTTTGACAGGTCGCCATATTGCGCGGCGATATTGGACGCAGTGAACTCCCAATCGGAAACTCCCGTTAAATAACGCTGGTATGTCCGGGTTTCATAGCGGGAGGTCTGCCGATCCTCATTCGAGAAGGAGCCATAGCCCACGAAGGTCATCGACGCCGCCGGATGATATTGGGTGGGGTAAGCTCCCGATACCGGGCGTAGTTGATACTTGAAGGTCTTGTAAGTTGTAGTGTCCAGCTCCTCGGTGATGCGGAAATAGCAGGTGGCGAACCCGGCAAAGCGCCTGTTGCCACGTCCGTCGTCATAATCCGCGGTTGCATTCTCCGAAGTGTTCAAATTGTGGAAGATGCCCATACATATATCCCCGACCCGAGGACTTCCGATTTCGCCTTCTTCGAGCTTGAGGGTGATGGTTTGGGCCGTGGTGTCGACGCTTTCGATGATCCCGGCACTTGGAGCATACCACGTATCGCCCATGGATATTTCGACACGGTTGTAGCGGAGTTCCGGCACCTCCAGGAATCCCCGAAGTTTCAGGCTCTGCATCTCTGCGTTCCCTTTCTTGTCGATTATGCCGCCAAAGCCAGTCATGCCGGATGCGAACCCCCCGAACTGGGCACCGTCGTCAAAGGTCATTTTACCTTTGAATGTGTCCGGGAACTGTTTGTTGGCGAATTCCCATAGTGCACGCTTGGCGGAATAGGCATTGTAGTCTGCGGCGGCAGTGGAATCGTAGCGGGTGATAAGGTAGATTGAGGCTCCCGATTCGGTAACGCCTATGCGCTGTGCGTACAGGTTTGCCTTCACCTCCGATTCTATGTTGCCGATACGAGAATATGCCGTATTGTCGCCTACCGTATATGTGGCGATATATTCGTTATATAGTTTTTTTTCGTATCCCTGGATGCGCGATAATCGGCCGCTTTCTCCGAAGCGTGGATCCACAAGGCGAACCGCTTGCCCGGCATCGTAATTCTTCTTGTTTTCTTGGCAGTATACGGGATTAGTTTCGCAGTCGTATACGTCCGTGTCGCTGCTGTGTTTCGCAGCATATGATTCTCCGGCCTTCAGAAGCTCCTTTTCAGCCTCCTCGATCCTTTCTTTAGGTAGTTTTACGCCCGTGATAACAAACGTATCTCCAGGCTCGGGATGCAGGCTTTCGTTGGGGATGATAAGTTGGCTTTCACCGGATGATTCTACTTGCGCGATGATCTCGAACTTCTTATCAAATCCATCCTCCGGTTTCCACGTCTCTGGTTTGTAGTTTATACTTAGCTCAAAATCCCGCCCCATAAGACTGCCGCTCGTGAAGGTAGCACCTAGGGTTTCGCCTTTAATCATGTCCGAAGGCCGGAACGGCGTGTCTTTGCAGTACATGACATACGCCTTATCCGTTTGCCCTTCGATGATCTCCCGGTCTACGGTCTCAATGCTGGTGACAGTCTCCGTATTCTTGGGGTATATGTCATCGAAGAACACGACCTGCTCCACAATGTCGCTTCCCGAAAGACCAGGTATTGCGTCGATATACCGCTGTCCGTCCGGCAGGCGAAGCCGAATTTCAGATACATGATTCGTTTCACCTCCTTGCGGAGCTTGCCCATAGTCGCTTGTAAGATTGCGAGTAGAGCCAAAGACGTAGAACCGGGTGCCGTAGCTCGAATCATCCCCTTTCTTTGCGGGAATGTTTTTCACTACATTCC
>ULTK01030902.1_pt1 | contig 21992 bp, 16 predicted proteins | sample 1957551 | NCBI WGS metagenome assembly ULTK01 (sample SAMEA4835733, study PRJEB28245) | human gut metagenome | biome: gut microbiome; material: fecal sample | place: Denmark | collected 2008
TAAAGCGGGCACGTGAGTTTGGTGTAAAAAAAGTATATGGTGCGAGCGGCTTTCAGATATTTACCCAGATTTATGTAGAGAATATATATATGGTGGCAGCCGCCTTGCTTATTATCTGGATGCTGATCGAAACTTCAGCCGGGATATTCGCCTCGGTATATGCAATTCCTGTAAAACCGGATATCGTTTTTGATCTGTCGCTGTCTCTCATTTTATTATTCGTGTTGCCGTTGGTGACGTCTGTCTTTCCTTTCTTACGTTACAACTATTCTTCTCCGATCACCTCTTTACGTTCTGTAAATGCCGGAGGAAATTCAATTGTTTCCCGTGCTGTATTCTTATTTATTCAATATGTCATTACGTTCAGTCTGATAGTAGTCGCACTGTTTTTTGTTCGCCAGTTGTACACAATGCTGAATGCGGATTTAGGATATCAGGCAAAGAATATCATTTCATGCCAGTTCCTGTCATTCGAGACACAAAACAGAAGATATGCAAATGATGAAGAATGGCAGAAAGAACGTGACTTGGAGCGGCATAAAATACAAGTTATCAAACAAAAGATGGATGCATGCCCTTTATTCATTTCATGGGGATATGGTGAAGCCCCTATCAATCTGGAACCATACGTCAATGTGGAGAGTAACGGAGAGAAACATAAAATGGCTATCATGTATGTTAATAATAATTACATGGATATGTTTGGCCTGAAGCTGAAAGAAGGAAGAACGTGGAATGATAAAGACCAGTTTGCCCAATATAAAATGATGATAAATGAAACAGCCAGAAAGCTCTTCCGGATAAAAGATATTAATGAAGCTTCACTGCAAACTGAGTCCCGTCTATGGTGGAGTGTGGGGACAGATGAAAGTAAAAATCCTGCTTATCAGGTAGTAGGTGTGATAGAAGACTTCCGGACCGGACACTTATCTATGGGGGATGCACCACTGGCTATTCTGTATGATGAAGGAGAAAACCCTACCGAACCTTTAATGGCTAAAATAGCCGAAGGTAAACGCAAGGAAGCCGTTCAATTCTTGAAGGAACTACACAACGAAGTAATGGGTGAGGGGGAGTTCAATTATTCCTTTGTCGAAGATGAAGTTGAAAAGCTGTACGATGATGACAAGAGAATGACCCGCATCTACGTCACCTTTGCCGGATTGGCTATCTGCGTTTCCTGTCTCGGACTGTTCGGATTGTCATTGTATGACATTCGCCAACGCTATAGAGAAATTGCATTGCGTAAAGTGAACGGAGCTACAGGCAAACAGATCACTTTGTTATTGGTCAGGAAGTATCTATCTATTTTGGGAGCCGCCTTTGTTGTCGCTATTCCTTTGGTTTATTATATTATTAATGACTATACCAAAGACTTTGCGGTGAAAGCTCCGATAGGAGCAGGGATTTTTGTGACAGGCTTCATCCTTACCTTGCTTATCTCACTGGGTACATTACTCTGGCAGGTACGCAAAGCTGTCCGCATCAATCCGGCATTGATCATGAAGAACGAATAAGATTAAAAACGACTAAGATTACAACGAATGGAACGAACCGCTATGGAAAACCTCGTACTATTAAAACTTATATTCAGAAACTGGTGGCGCAATAAACTTTTTGCGGTCATCTCTTTGGTTAGTCTTGTGGTCGGTATTTCCTGTACCAATCTTCTGATTTCGTTTGTCATCCATGAATATACGATAGAAGGGGAAAATCCAAAGAAAGACCGTATCCTGCGTCTGACCCAGCAACTACCATCCATGCAGAGCACCGGACAAGTATCATTTGTCTACGGAGGATCGGTTGCCGGAACGATAGCTCCGTTTCTGGAGATTGAATCTTATCTCCGGCTGACCGAGAAGGAAGTAACTCATATCGAAATTGAGAACCAGCACTTTCCTCAACAGGTCATTGTTGAGGCCGACAGTTCTTTCTGCCGTTTTTTTCCGTACCAGATATTGTCCGGCAATATGAAAGAAGCCTTGACCAAGCCGGACTGTATTGCTTTGAGTGAAGAAAAAGCCATGCAATACTTCGGGAAGATCGATTGTATCGGGCGGGAACTGTCTTTGGTATATGGAGATAAAGTTGAAATGAAAAGGGTATCTGCCGTATATCAGTTTTATGCGCAGTCAGCCCTACGTATTGATTTGCTCGGTAATTCTCAGAACCTGCAGGAAGAAGGAACTTCCTGTATGATTCTTCTCAAAGAACGGACTGACGTGTCAGCCTTTCGCGAACGTTTTGAGTCAACAGAACTGCCTACAGTGACAGGTCCCGGATATTATAAACTCCAGACATTGCAAGAATCCTACTTCGACACAAAACTGGCTGATTCCGTGAAAACATTCAGTCACCGGCAGATCGCTTTATTGAGTATCGGTTTATTATCAGCCTTTCTGGTCTTATTCATCGCTTGCTTCAATTACGTAAACCTAAGCTTTTCGCGCCTGCTGAAACAAGTAAACATGATTCATGTAGAGACATTAATGGGAGCTTCTCATTCATATGTTTGCCGGCAACTTTTTATCGACACATTCCTTACTGTATTTATCGCTTTCATCCTTTCCATTCTTGTAATGGGGGACATACTTTCTCTTTTCAATTACTTTTTTGATGCCTGTCTGACTTTCGGTTTCATTCTTTCATGGAAAGTCTTTCCATTTATTCTTTTGTTTGTTTTTCTTTTGGCTATTATACCGGCCACCTATATGGCGAAGAAACTGAACCGCATTTCTATCAGCGGATATCGGCAATTCTTTCAAGGGAGAAAAAGAAGAAGACTGGTAGCGATCCTTGTAGGCGTGCAAATGGTTATCTCCATCGGATTGATGACTGCCTTTATGATGATACACTCTCAGCTTTCAACCATAGAAGGGCAGGGTGAACGCTTTAAAGGAGTTATAATCTTAGGTAATGAGGGGACTGCCCTGACTATCCCTTTGTATAATGACATTAAAGACCTGCCCGGCATCCAAACTGCCCTGTTATCCAAAGGGCGGATAACGAGTCCTTTTAATATCATCATTCCACTAAACAGGAACGGGCAGGAAGTAATGGTAAATAAAGTTTTATTGATCGAGAACTATGAACTGCTGGACTTATTCAACATAGAACTTCTCGAACCGGAACGAACGAAGGATTTATTTTCCAAGGTACCCCATCCGGTAGTTGTTAATGAAGCCTTTGTACAGTTCTTTGTACCGGCAGGAGAAGATCCGGTGGGGCAGACCTTAAGCAAATATGCGCAGGACAACGCCGGTGAAGGAACTATTATCGGTGTGTGCAAAGATTTCAGACTGACTTCTTTCAACTCTGCCATTACTCCGATGCAGATTATTCTTCAAGAGATTCCGGTCGATCAGGCAACCTACCTGTCTTGTCGTATAGATGAGGGCAGACGCAATGAGATAGTAAAAAATCTCCGGTTGCTGTGGGAGAAACACGAGCCGGGACATTCTTTTGTTTACATAGACGCCTATCAGCAATATATATCCAACAATACAGATATGGTGAATTTCTCCCGATTATTACTGGCTTATGCTATAATCAGTTTATTCCTGACACTTTTTGGTATCTTTGGAATTACATGGTATGCGGTAGAACAACGAAAAAGAGAAATTGCGATTCGTAAAGTACACGGTGCCTCTTCCCGACAAATTCTATTGTTGTTGAATCGTCCGTTCTTCTATTATATTCTGATAGCCGATGTGATCGCTGTCCCCATCGTATATACCTTGATGAAACGGTGGAGGGAACAGTTTGTGTATCCTGCGGATTGGGGAATAGAAGTATTTATAGTACCTGTCGTCTTATTGATGCTTGTAACTTTTGGTACAGTTGTCCTTAACGGATATCATACGGCATTAAGTAATCCGGCTGAGACTATTAAAACGGAATGATCACTATGAATATGTAGTTCTTCAGTATCCAGTTTCTAAGAAGATAAAACGGTCTTCCTTTGCCGTCGACTTTGAAGCTAATCAACCGTTGGAAAAACAGGAAAGGTGGCATCGGACAAAATAAAAAGCTACTCTCTTTGGGGGGAAGAGAGTAGCTTAACTTCAAGATGCACTATAGAGTGCACTTGCTATAAAATACCTATCGAATGCTCATGTGTCAGTTAATAATAGTGCCCTTGACATCTAGTTCTCTGATAGCAGCGACAGTACTGTTTCCTCCGTCATCGGGAATCGTGAGTCTGATGTAACGTGCTTTGATCGATTTTACATAATATTCCAGGGCGGCATCCTGATTCGTGAATCCGAATCTGCCGATAGGAGTCCAGTTCACGTTATCTTCACTAGCTGCAAACTCGACCACTTTGATAGGATTGTTTGAACCTCTGCCGCGCGGAAGCAATTCCACCTGTGCTATTTGTATGTTTTGCTTCATATCTATCACAATATCATACGGTAGCGGGTCGCTTCCACCTTGCCATTTGGCATGCCAGAATGTTTCAGTGTCTCCGTCTATCAGACATTTGGCTAATCCATTGCCGGCTCCTTCTCCCGAAGCTTCCTGTGTCGTAAAGGACAGAACTTCCCAGCCGCTCTTTGATATTTTCGTTCCTTCTTTTATGATGCAGAATCCTGTGTAGGTGTCTTTATCCGCACGGATAGTGGCATCGGAAGTAACTTCGCCTATTTGTACAGGAAGCATATAATTTCCCGGAAGAATGTTATCTTTCAGCTTGTAACTGACTGTGGTCTGATCAACTCCCTGAGACAATGACGGGGATTCGGGTTTGGTATAGCACTCTGCCGGCAGAAGACTGAAATAAGTCTGATTGGCACTGTTGTACGTATCTACTACCGACTGGTTGTTGACTAAAGTACAGTTGATGTTCCATTTATTGCTAAAAGGTACTCCAATGGTAATCGGCAACTCTTTTACATTGTCGACATTGATTTCCTGTATACCATCGTTTATGATAGTTACAATGGGTTCGGAAACTTTAAATCCCAGTAGGAGGGTGGAACGGTCGGGGTTCAACTTCTCTCCTGTAGTGCTTGCTTTGAGTGGGAGAATGTATTGAACATTGTCATAGCCGCACAACGCATGAATCTTTGTCGGGTCGTATACGATAGTGCCTTTTGCCAGTCTGTCACCGGCAGATACGTTAACCGTTGTGTTAGTCATTTGATAACAATCTTCCGGAAGTATCTGGTAACTGGTTCCGTCGGCAGTATTGAGTGAGTCGAGCAGGCTTTTGTCTACGGTGAAGGTGACGGTACTGTTATTCAGTTCCAGTCCTCCGTGTTGTATCCATAAGTCAGCATTGTATTTTTCTCCTACATTATACGATTGCAGAATAGTCAGTCCGTTTTCAGACAATGACAAAATCCCTTCGGATGTATTGCTCGTATCAAAGGTTTCATCACAACCGATAATAGATAGAGTGATGCAGCCTGATATTAGTATATAACTTATTTTTCTCATAATGCTCATTGATTTATTGTGCTTATACAATTACCAGCCCGGATTCTGGACGAGGTTTTGTGTCTTTCTCATTTCGTGATCCGGTATTGGCTGTAAGTACATCTTTCTGTTGAATACAATTTTTTCAGTTTCCACTACGCGGTTGAACTCTTCGGTATCATTGATAGTTCCCCGAACATTCATACCGTGTGCATATCCGTTCTGGCGTCCTTCACCGTCTTTGTCGGCAATCATCCAGCGGCGTACATCAAAATAACGTTGACCTTCCGTTGCCAGTTCAATCTGACGTTCGCGCTGAATGGCTGCTCTTTGCAATTCTTTATTACCTACGATACCGGGATTCAGTATTTCTACTTTCGGCAAGCCTGCCCGTTCGCGTACGAGGTTCAGATAAGTCAGTACGCGTGAGTCGCTCGGATTTACTTCGTTGGCAACTTCTGCATATATCAGATAGAAATCCGCCAGACGGAAGATTATGGAAGGACGGTTCTGACTAGCTACACCCGGACTGGTTTTGCTGATTGATCGGTTGAAGCGCTTGAAAAGCATATATCCGGTTGTAGTGGCTTGTCCTTCCTGAACGCCTGCATTACCTCCATTGTAGAACTGGACTTGTTTGCAGGTGACAGGCCATTGGCGTCCGTTGAAGAAGACAGTGTTGTAGAAACGTGCTTCACGATTCAGATAGCGGTTACTGACTGTTACGTTGGTGTAGTTCTTAGAGTATTTTCCGTCATTCTTGTCCTTGTAAGTTCCGTAACCATCTTCTTTATAAAGTGTTGATTTCGGCAGATAGTCGGTTTCCTTGATAGGAAGTCCGTCGTTCATATAGAAGGCGTCTACGAGTTCTTGCGTTACTCCGGTCGAACCCAAACCGTTCTTTTCGCAGCGAGGAACGATTCTTCGGTCGAATGCGTCACCGTCAAGTCCTCCCCAGTCGTTGTTGGCGGTGCCCCAGATGATTTCTTTATTGTATTTCTGAAAGAGGTTGTAAACGGAGGCATCTACGTCTAGAATCTGTTCACCGGTGCTGCTTGTTGTATATTCTTTGTATAACTCGTAGCGGTTTCCGGTTTCTGCGTAATCGATGAAATCTTTGCAGGCGTTTAATGCAGTATTCCATTTGTTGTCATCACGATCCGGGAAGAGTCTTGTACCGTCTGGGTTGGTCAGAGACAGCGCTTCTCTGTATCCCCCGTTGAGAAGGGGGCTGGCTGCATATAGCCACAATTTGGCACGTACGGCCAAAGCGACACCTTTGGTTGGCCATGCGCGGTAAGATTCATTTTCGTGCATCGGTTCCTGTGGCAGTTCATTAGCTACTTCACGTAGTTCCTGATCAATATACGTGATAACTTCATCTACCGTATTTCTGGGAACATCCTGAGTCTCTGTCGCCTCGTATACCTTATCTTTTACGAGGATAATAGGACCGTATTGTTCCAATAGCAGATAATTGTAAAATGCACGCATGAAGCGTACGTTGGCACGCATCTCATTCAGTTCGTCTTCTTCCAGTCTGTCGCCTTGCGTACCGCTGGTTGTAATCACATGAGCTTTCTCTAGGAAAATGTTAGCCTGCCGGATGTATTTATAGCAGTCGCCATAGCGGTGAAAACCAGCAGTCGCCGCATTCTTGTCCGAGTTGTTGGCCTTGGCAGCATTTCCATAACCTACTACTAGTTCATCGCAGATTGCAGCCCACGGATTTTTAAAGGCTCCTACATTCAGGCTGTTTATTCCCGAATAATCGGGGATTCCTGCAAAGACATTGGCATACCATCGTTTGGTATAGGCTACGTTTTCAAATATTTGATCTGTATTTTGCAAGCCTCCTGACATCTGGTCCGAAACAGCCAGATAATCACATGAACTGACGGAGAAGAATAATCCCATCAGCAACATATATATGTGACTTTTACTTTTCATATTTTTATCTTTTATGGTTTTTAGAATGTGAAATCAAGACCGATTGTATAGGTTCGCGGCAGCGGATAGTTAAGTCCGGCATTCGCATTTCCGGCTTCCGGATCGAAATATTTGATATGATCCCATACTGCCAGGTTATATCCCATCAGATAGATACGGGCAGCTTCGAAGCCGATCTTGCTTAAGAATTTCTTAGGTATCTGATAGCCGATTTCTATATTCTTCAATCGGAGGAAAGAGCCATCGCACAGCCACCATGTATTGGCAACGCGGTTATTAGCATTGTTCGCATTGCTCTTGTGCAGACGGGGAATAATTACATCCTGGCTCGGATTGTTCTCTGTCCAACGGTTTAATGCAAAGGTGCGATAGTTGGACTGGTCTACACCCCATGAGAATGGGTACCATCCTTCGGAAGTCTTTCCACCCAATAATACAGAAGTGTTCCCTGCTCCCTGGAAGAAGATGCTGGCGTAGATTCCTTTATATTCGGCATTTAAACCGAATCCGTAGATAATTTCCGGAGTTTCCGGATGACCGATTCCTCTTACACGGTCATAAGAGTCGATGATTCCGTCTCCATTGACGTCGGTATATTTGATGTCACCGGGACCAAGGAGTCCGCCTAAGGTTGGTTGTGGAATTTCCGAACGGAGTTTATAAGTCTTCAGACCGTTAGCGTTAGTGCTTACGGTAAAGTCGTCTTCGGTATAAAGTCGTTCTGCGATGTAATAGAGGTTATCTTTATCACTGACACGTTTGCCCGTAATAGCCTGGTAATCATACTTTGGAGGAAGTTCATCATATTCCAGAATTTTATTGCGGGTGAATGTGAATGTACCTCTTGCGCTAAGTTTTACCTTGCCTATATTTTGATGAGCGTTCACAGACATGTCAACACCTCTGTTGCGAACCTTACCGAAGTTTTGCCACGGATCGTCTCTCAGACCGCCAAGTTGGGGAACAGTCTGACGTTGCAGCAGAATCTGGCTTCTGGTAGAATCGAAGTAATCAAAGATAACTTCAAGACGGTTGTCAAACAAGCCGATATCGAAACCGTAGTTTTGTTTGTCTTCTACTTCCCATCCCAAGTAAGGAGCTGCAAAACGTCCTTCTATGATACCGTTGCCGATACCGTTCAGACCGCCTCCGGTATCATTGTAACCTTGTGTAAAACCTCCGGCATCCATTTTGTAGGTCGGACGGTACAAGAAACGGGTTCCTCCTGTATTGTCGTTACCGGCACGTCCGACAGAGGCTCTTAATTTGAGTTTGGGGACATACTTTTTGATCACTTCTGGGTAGAAAGACTCATTGGAAATGTAGTAGGCGAGACCTACTGCCGGGAAGAAACCGAAACGGTTGCCCGAAGCAAATGCTTCTGAACCGGTGTATCCGAAGTTGCCTTCAATGAAATAGCGTCCGCCGTAACCGTAAGTTAAACGTCCTACCAGACCTTGCTTACGATAGGGAAGTGCTACATTGTGATATTGGGTTTCCTTTTGCATGTACAATAGCATGGCACCCACTTCGTGCTGGTCGAACGTACGTTTATAGTTGATGGCAGCATCTATGTAAATCTTCTTGGTTGCGCTTGTCGCACTATTCTTAGGGTCCTGCAATTCAGGGTTTCCGGATACGACTGTGGCAAATAATAGATTGCCGTTTTCATCGCGTCCCGTAGCATGATATCTTGTCGGATTATATTCACGGCGAACGATCATTTCACTATCATAGTCATAACTTGCGTTCAGGCGTACAGACAAACCTTTGGTGATAAAATCCAGTTTCTGGTCTACATAAACTTTGGATTGAATGGCAGTACGGTATTCTTTGGCGTATCCGGAGTTCATCAATAAGTTGTACGGGTTGCGCATGTTAGCGTCACGTTCCTGTGAGTAGGTTGAAACAGTACCATCACTGTACACAGCCGGAAATGTATAAGGAGGAGTAATCAGCATGGAACGGAATATATTGGCAGTTCCTGTTCCCGGATAATTATTAACCAGATACTGAAGTGCGAGGTCAACTCCTACAGTTGTAGTGCTTGATACGTTCATATCAATATTTGAACGAAGATTGATACGGTCGATGCCGATGTTTGTATTATATTGTTTGGTAGGACTTCCTTTGAAAATACCACTTTCGTTGTAATATGCTGCCGAAACAAAGTATTTTGCTTTTTCTGTACCTCCACGTACATTCAAGGTATATCTGTGTGTGAATGTGTTTTTACGTAACATTTTGTCGATCCAGTTGGTATTTGGATATAGGTCCGGATCGTCATTGTTCCGGTAATGTGCAATTAAGTCATCCGAAAACTGCGGTAATTCCCCATCATTATGGCGTGCTTCGTTGAACAGGTCCAGATAGTCGGCCGAACCAACGAATTCGGGAAGACGGGTGGGGGAAGAAATGGTGTGTTCTGTCTTGAATGAAATCTTTGCCTTCTCTACACGTCCGCGTTTGGTAGTGACAAGTACTACACCATTGGCTCCCTCGGCACCATAAATGGCTGTTGCAGCGGCATCCTTCAAAACCGAAAACGTTTCGATTTCGTCGGGTTCAATATCACTCATGCTTCTGGGTACACCGTCCACAAGTACCAGTGGAGATGTACCACCCGCAAAGGTACTTACGCCTCGAATCCAAAACTCTGCGTTATCATATCCGGGTTCACCCGAACGTTGTACTGCAATCAAACCGGCGACTTGTCCGGCAAGACTGTTATTCAGGCTTCGCGAAGGGACAACGATATCCTTTGGTTTGATGGAACTCATAGAAACGACTACGCTTTCCTTTTTCTGCTGTCCGTAGCCGACTACTACAACTTCGTCCAGCGCTTTGGAGTCTTCGTTCAGCATCACATTGATGTTGCGGCGCCCTTTTACTTTTATTTCTTCGGTTACGTATCCAAGATATGATACTTGCAAAATTGCATTGTCGGAAGGAATCATAATCTGATAACGTCCTTCTACATCGGTTATTGCTCCGACGTTTGATTGTCCTTTTACTACAACATTGGCTCCGATGATAGATTCTCCTTTGCTGTCTGTTACTACACCTGTTATTTTAATCTTATTTTGTTGCGTTGTTTCTGAACTCTCTATGCCATTCATCGGCTTTTCCGCATTGCCGGCATTTATGAGTGGAGAAAAACATAAAGAAAAGAACAGAACACCGATTCGCGCGGTTGTGTGCACTTTGTTTGAAGTAAATAAAATGTTTTTCATAATTTTGATTTTAAAATAATAACTAGTTTACCGGTTTTGTTTGTAAACGATAGGGATGGTAAATCATAATACTGTAATATTTCCATAGGCATTGATTGTGTGTTGATTTTTGATTAAAAATTAGGTTGTGAAATATAGAATTTAGTAAACTCTAAGGCGGTATAAGTTCATGGAGAACTTGGTGGGATGAGTATTATGAGTACATATTAATTTCAAATACCTCCTGAAATATTACTTTATCAGAATTATAAAAGGAAAAGATAGGGTAAACGAAGAAATAACTTTTAAAAAAAGCATCAATTTATAGCGTATTTCTGAAAAATATAACTATTTTTGTCGCCAACAAAGCAAAGAAAATCATTCAATATTTGTAAACCTTAAATTTTCAAAAGATGAAAGCTTATTTTTCTAAAATCTGCTACCAAGTTCTCCATGAACTTATCTGAATATATCCTTAATTTATCTATTATTTATCTGATTATTAATATATTGTATGTTTGATCGGAATGAGCTAAAATAGTATTTAACATATTCCTGTTTTGTCTGTCTTATCCTTATTTTACGTTTTGTATAATTATATATGTATCATTATTTTGTAATGAGCGTGTGCCGGTATAGAAAAACTTTTAATGCCTTATTTCAATTAATTTTAAGCAGGTTCATGGGAAAAACAATTTTAAAAATTACCTTTGCAATATTCTAAGTTTTATCTCAAATAAAAAGCATATGAACAAAATGAGAGTTTTTTTATTGTTTGCTGTTTTGGTTGGTGTGATAAGTGCTTGTCAATCAAAGAGCGAACAGACTGCGGGACAAGAGCAGGATACTATGGATGATAGTCTGGCTGTTGCTCCTACAGAAGATGAGAAAACAATCTTCGGGGTAGTAGAAGATGCTTCGATGAATAATTTTATGTTGGTTACTTCGAAAGGAGATACAGTGTTCGTCAGTACGATGGATCAGGAGCCGAGTGAAGTCGGTGGCTTCGAACTGGGAGACACCGTACAGGTGAATTACATAGAAGAAGAGGAAGAGCCGGGATCGAATACGATACCAACTGCAAAGAAAGTGATTGTAGTAGGGAAGAAGGCGGATCGGACTAATGACTAATTAATAATCTAATCAGAACTACAGAATGAAAAAGAAAATGTTGGCAGCAACTCTGTTGATGGGTTTATTGGCTGCATGTGGAGGTAACTCTGCCTCAATTGTTGGCTCATGGGTAGAACCTGTGCCGGGACTGGAAGGACAAGTACAAGGTATTAAGATGGAAGAAGGAGGCGTTGCTTCTTCTGTCAATATGGCTACTTTGGTTTATGAAAGCTGGAAACAGGAAGGAACTAAACTGATTCTGACAGGAAAAAGTATCGGTAATGGCCAGACGATTGAATTTGTGGATACGATGGATATCAAGAGACTGACGGCTGATTCTTTGGTTCTGGATAACCAAGGAATGGAAATTCGTTACGCAAAGCAGAAGTAATTTGTTTGCTGTAGAATTAAAAAAGCGGCAGTAATCACTAAAGTTACACTGCGCTAGTTTATATAACTTTTTGTTATACCAGAGGATTTTCCTCTGGTACTTAATTGGTTGCTAAGATAGCAAATTATTTGCACATAGCCATCGCTATTAGTATCCAAACTACAGCACAGACCAACAATATCACTTTGGTACTGGTACTCATAGGCTCTTCTGCTTTTCTCTTCTCTTCCTCTTTTATTTTAAGAGTATTGTAGTAACCTTGTTTCTCTCGTTCATTCAAAGGAGATGTTTTCAGTTGTCCCGGCTTCCATTGACATCCACAGTTTAAACAAGTCACCTTTACATCGCCACTTCCTATAAATCCGGCTAGCAGTCCGACACCTCCTGTAAGAACAGCTCCGGCTACCGCTTTCCCTGCTCTAAATCCTTTTTTATTAGCTGTTAATTGAGAACTTCCACAAAAAGGACAATACAGTTTATCTTCTTTGTCTTCCATAATATGATTTTTGATTAGTAATCAGAATTAGTATTTTCTTGTTCATCTAACATTTCAAGTTGTTGCTTTTGCTCTAAGCTACCTTGAAACTCTTTTTGCCTAGCCTTACCATCTATAGTATGGTATTTGCCATCGGAGCTAATAGTTGGTTTGAAATTGGGGTCAGAAGAATACCCGCTAGAAGTTTGAATTTCATCATACATCGCTTGCTCTTTTTCGTATTCTAATACAGCAATCGAATCGGCTACTCTAATTGAATCTTGCAATGCCTGTTCGGAATTGCTTTTCTTCATATTGCAGCTAGAGATGAATAATACTGATGCTGCAAGAATAAAAATCTTTTTCATACCCTTTGTGTTTTATTGGTTAATACTAAAAAGTCAGTTTATTCAGCAATAACCATACGCAAAGTCACAAGAAAGCGTAGACTATCACCCATACGCCTTCTTGGCTCACCACAAGCCACAATACATTATGGGGGAAGTCTACGCCTATAAGGTTTCAACTCACCCAATATGTATTGGTTCATTTATAGCTCGTTTTATTTCCGAGGTGGTGATTCAGAAGGCGATTGAGCTATTTTTTCTATGTAAAATACATTACTATACAATAATGCGCAGCAAAGTTACAAATTATTCCGGAGGGGGTGAACGTTTTCGTTCACACGTTAACTTATTTTATAATAAAATTTGCAGATATTATAAATAATGGTTAGTTTTGCACACGAAAAAGTAGAAGAATCCCCGCAAAAGTTTCTTCTACTCGATATTTTTATTATTAATTTAAATTTAAATAGTTATGGAAAACTATATTAAATCTATCGAACATGATGGTGATATGGTCATCATCAGACGTAGGAGTGGATATACTAAAATGCCTTTAAAAAGATACCTGATGCTTGTCAGGACTGGCAAATTAAAATAGCTTCTACGTATAGGGGATTCTCATATCCCCTATAATTCTTATGCAAAGATACTAAATAAATCAAAAGGTGCACTATATCATTTTGTTAAATATATATAATTACTCTTTTTGGGGTTTGGGTTCACTCATTTTTAGCAGCATTTCGTTTAGCGTTTCTTCGGGTATGGTGAGTACGAAAGCATGTAGTTCATATACAGGCTTCCTATTTTTTTTCTCCTTTTTAGGCTTGTTCTTCTTTATGTCTTTGTTATTTGCCATAATATCTATGCTGCATATCGCAAAAGTAATTCAATTCTCTCATATTTGCTAATTTTTCGGGTGTTAAATCGGAAAACAAACTCGTCAACGTATCTTTGTAGATACTTCTTGCTGACATGGATATATGTTCCTTTGATAGCCCTTTTGAATACCGACCAAGCATTTTCTATTCTGTTAGTTGTAATTTCGATTATTTCTCCATCATCAGTAACTAGAGTCATTCCGTAGAAATGTTTGCCGTGGTCTACAGACATTTGCGTATATTTCTTCTCTAGTCCTTTGTAGCTCCAACCATCGGTATAAACTGAACTTCCTACATCAACATTCTTTTTCACAATCGGGACAAGCGTCTTTGCTTGGGTGTTAGGGACAACTCTTGCGAAAATCTTACCACCTCTTTCTATAGCACCAAATACCGGAACTTTGTCCTTGTAGCTACGTCCTTGACATTTTTCTACTTTCTTATCCTTGTGACGATTGATATTCTTTCCACCTACAAACGTTTCATCTATCTCAACGTCACCGGATAGCTTCTGATTGTTTTCTTTAGCCATTGCAGTTCTTATTCTGTGAAGCATATACCATGCTGTCTTTTGTGGAATATCCAAATCATCTGCTAATTGGTACGAAGATATAGCGTTCTTGCGGTTGGCAATCATAATAATAGCGTATAGCCAATCTCTCATACCTAATTTTGAGTTGGCGAAGAATGTTCCAGTCCTATAAGTGAAGTACTTTCCGGTATTCTTGCATTTGTATTTACCGTTAGCACATTTGTACACTTTAGATGTTTCATCGAATGGGGAAACCACTCCATTTGCCCATCTTACACTCTCGTAGTATCTGATTGCGCTTTCTTCGTCCGGGAAAGAAGCTCTGAAATCTATGATGCTTTTTCTTTTCCTTCTCTTTTTCATAACGCTTATCTTTTATGTTGCTACAATATAGTGAAAATAAACGAGATATGCAAATAAAAAGACAAATGTTTTCGATAATAAATAGAAAATGTTATCTTTGTATAGAGAATAGAAAAGGATGCCAAAATAGCATCCTTATAACTAAAAGTAATAACCAATTAGCGCAGTGTAACTTTAGTGATTACTGCCAAAAAAGCTACTTTCCTGATGATTTGTCTTTCGGAAAGTAGCTTTTTTATAGCTTTTCAGAGATGCTGCTTACAAAAGGTCTAAAGCTTTGAAAGCTTTCACTAACTTTTCTACAGCACTGTCTATTTGTTCTTTGGTGTGAGTAGCCATCAATGCCACGCGTACCAATGTGTCTTGCGGAGCACATGCCGGCGGAATAACCGGATTGATGAATACACCTTCGTCGAAAGCTAACTTAGTAACCATGAAAGTCTTCTCCGTATCGCGTACATAAAGAGGAATGATAGGAGACTCAGTAGCACCGATCTCGAAGCCTGCTTCACGGAAACGTCTCAGAGCATAGTTGGTTGCTTCCCACAGAGCGTTCAGTCTTTCCGGTTCATTCTGGATGATATGAAGCGCTTCCAGAGCAGCTGCTGTTGCAGCCGGAGTGTTGGATGCACTGAAAATATAAGTACGTGCATTGTGTCGCAGCCAGTTGATGATAGAAGAATCAGCAGCGATAAAACCGCCGATAGAGGCCAGTGACTTACTGAAAGTACCCATGATCAGGTCTACTTCGTGTGTCAGACCGAAATGGTCGCATACACCACGTCCCTGTTTTCCGAATACACCCAAACCGTGAGCTTCGTCTACCATGATAGTAGCATTGTATTTATGTTTCAGGCGAACGATTTCGGGTAGGTTTGCCAAGTCACCTTCCATAGAGAATACACCGTCTACTATGATCAGTTTCACTGAATCCGGATTGCACTTCTGAAGTTGCTTTTCCAGATCCGCCATATCGTTGTGCTTATATTTTAATTGCTGTGAGAAGGAGAGACGACGGCCATCTACGATAGAGGCATGGTCACGGTCATCACATATTATATAATCATTTCGGTCGGTCAGGCATGAGATAACTCCGGAATTAACCGTAAAACCGGTAGAGAAGCAAAGTGCTTCATCCTTGCCAACAAAGGCTGCCAGTTCTTTTTCAAGTTGAACATGAAGATCGAGCGTACCATTCAGAAAACGTGAACCGGCACAACCGGAACCGTATTTGCGCATGGCTTTGATACCTGCTTCAATCACTCTTTCATCTCCCGTAAGGCCAGTGTATGCATTGGACCCGAACATTAACACATGTTGTCCGCCCATTTCTACTTCTGTACCCTGCTTTCCCTCAATCTCACGGAAATATGGGTAAACGCCCTGTGCCATAAATTTCTGTGGCAGGTCGTACTTAGCTAACTTCTCTTGTAATAATCCCATGAATTATAATTTATTATACTCATACTCAGATCATTCGCTGATGATCCAATTTCCTTTTATCTTAACAAGTGTTTAAAACAGGGGGCAAAGATAACAAAATTTGCTTTTATCTGTTCTTTTTAAAAGAAAAAAGTTGCTCCCATGAGATTAGAAACCTCTAATAGATCAAAATTTAATATATTTGTATTACTTTTGTCGTCTACAATTGACAAAGATTAGCATGAACGAAAGAATGAAAAGAATAATATTCGTCGTCAATCCTATTTCGGGAACACAAAGTAAAGAATTGATTCTTAACTTGCTGGATGAAAAAATTGATAAGGCGAGATACACTTGGGAAGTAGTGTATACGGAAAGAGCCGGTCATGCAGTAGAGATAGCTGCCAAAGCTGCGGAAGAGAAAGCTGACGTCGTTGTGGCTATCGGGGGGGACGGAACAATTAATGAAATAGCTCGTTCGCTGGTACATACTGATACCGCATTGGGAATTATTCCCTGCGGATCGGGGAATGGACTGGCGCGGCATCTGCACATACCTATGGAACCTAAGAAGGCACTGGAAGTGCTCAATGAGGGATGCTTGGATACCATAGATTATGGTAAGATTAATGGTACGGACTTTTTCTGTACCTGTGGAGTAGGGTTTGATGCATTTGTCAGTTTGAAATTTGCTCATGCCGGAAAGCGCGGACTATTGACTTATCTCGAAAAGACGTTGCAGGAAAGTCTTAAATATCAGCCCGAAACATATGAACTGGAAACGGAAAACGGAGTCAGCAAGTATAAAGCTTTCCTTATTGCCTGCGGAAATGCGTCACAATATGGAAACAATGCATATATAGCTCCACAAGCCACATTGACGGATGGTTTGCTGGATGTGACCATCCTCGAGCCTTTTACCGTTTTGGATGTACCCTCTCTTGCTTTCCAGTTATTTAATAAAACTATTGATCAGAACAGCCGGATCAAGACATTCCGTTGTAAGAAGTTGTGTATTCGACGGGCTGTGCCGGGAGTCGTGCATTTTGATGGTGACCCGATGGAGACGGAGGCGGATGTAAATATCGAACTTATTAAAAGCGGATTACGCGTAGTTGTGCCGAAGACAGAAGAAAAAGATGCGGCCAACGTTCTTCAAAGAGCACAGGAATATGTGAACGGAATAAAACTGATTAATGAGGCGATTGTGGACAATATAACAGATAAAAACAAGAAAATATTGAAAAAGTTGACAAAGAAAGTCTGAAATAAATGCCGATTTCTGATTTATTGTGTACTTTTGCAAGCTACTTAACGAAAAATATCATAAATATTAGAAAATATGTTCAGAACGCACACATGTGGAGAACTGAGAATCTCCGATGTTAATAAACAAATCACGCTGTCTGGATGGGTACAGCGCAGCCGTAAAATGGGAGGTATGACTTTCATTGACCTTCGCGACCGTTACGGTATTACCCAGTTGGTTTTTAATGAAGAAATTAATGCTGAACTTTGCGACCATGCCAATAAACTGGGTCGTGAATTCGTGATTCAGATCACAGGAACAGTGAATGAGCGTTTCAGCAAGAATGCAAACATCCCTACCGGAGATATTGAAATTATCGTTTCCGAACTGAACGTTCTGAACACCGCCATGACTCCTCCGTTTACAATTGAGGATAATACGGACGGTGGTGATGATATCCGTATGAAATACCGTTATCTGGATTTGCGTCGTAATGCCGTACGCTCTAATTTGGAATTACGTCATAAGATGACAATCGAAGTACGCAAGTATCTTGATAGCCTGGGCTTTATAGAGGTAGAAACTCCTGTACTGATCGGTTCTACTCCGGAAGGTGCACGTGACTTCGTGGTACCTTCACGCATGAATCCGGGACAATTCTATGCACTTCCGCAATCTCCGCAGACACTGAAACAGTTACTGATGGTTTCCGGGTTCGACCGTTATTTCCAGATTGCAAAATGTTTCCGTGACGAAGACTTGCGTGCCGACCGTCAACCGGAATTTACACAGATTGACTGTGAAATGAGTTTCGTAGAACAGGAAGACATCATTTCTACTTTCGAAGGAATGGCCAAACATCTGTTCAAGACTCTTCGGGGTGTTGAACTGACCGAACCATTCCAGCGTATGCCTTGGGCTGATGCCATGAAATATTATGGCAGCGACAAACCGGATTTGCGTTTCGGCATGAAGTTCGTTGAACTGATGGACATCATGAAAGGTCATGGTTTCTCTGTATTCGATAATGCCGCATACGTTGGCGGTATCTGTGCGGAAGGGGCTGCAACTTATACCCGTAAACAACTCGATGCCTTGACTGAATTCGTCAAGAAACCGCAGATTGGTGCGAAAGGTATGGTGTATGCTCGTGTAGAAGCAGACGGTACGGTGAAATCAAGTGTAGACAAATTCTATACACAGGAAGTGCTGCAACAGATGAAGGAAGCATTTGGCGCTAAACCGGGTGATTTGATTCTAATTCTTTCCGGCGACGACGTGATGAAAACACGTAAGCAACTTTGTGAACTCCGTTTGGAAATGGGTTCCCAATTGGGATTGCGTGATAAGAATAAGTTTGTTTGCCTTTGGGTGATTGACTTCCCAATGTTCGAATGGAGTGAGGAAGAAGGCCGTCTGATGGCTATGCACCATCCGTTTACACATCCGAAAGAAGAAGATATTCCATTGCTGGATACTGACCCGGCTGCTGTGCGTGCCGATGCTTATGATATGGTTGTCAACGGCGTGGAAGTCGGTGGAGGATCTATCCGTATTCACGATGCTCAGTTGCAAGCCAGAATGTTCGAAATCCTTGGTTTCACACCGGAGAAGGCACAGGCTCAGTTTGGCTTCCTGATGAATGCCTTCAAGTATGGTGCACCTCCTCACGGTGGTTTGGCATACGGTCTTGACCGTTGGGTGTCTCTTTTCGCCGGTCTGGATTCTATCCGTGACTGTATCGCATTCCCCAAAAATAACTCAGGGCGCGATGTAATGTTGGATGCACCGTCTGAAATTGATCAGACTCAACTTGACGAACTCAACCTGATCGTTGATATCAAAGAAAATAAGTAAACGATGAACAAATATCGTTCTCTTTATAATACCACCCTGTCACTCATAATTAATTTATTATTAGTGATGGGGTGCTTTATTCTCTGTCGTGTCATCTTTCTGATAGAAAATTTGAAGGCTTTTTCCGATCTTTCAGCCGGACGAATCTGGAGAATGTTCGAGGGAGGATTCCTTTTTGATACTTCTGCCATTCTTTATACGAATCTTCTGTATATTTTCCTAATGCTGATTCCGCTTCATTATAAGGAAAATGTAATATATCAGAAGATTACAAAGGGGATTTTTGTGACAACCAATCTGATTGTCATTATTATGAACCTGATGGATACGGTTTATTTCCAATATACCCATCGAAGAACGACTGCGTCCGTATTCAGCGAATTTAAGAATGAAGGGAATCTGGGAGGTATTATAGGGACAGAATTATTGAATCACTGGTATCTGACGTTGTTTGCCATTGCTTTTGGTTATGCTTTATTTAAGTTGTATCGTAAGCCGAAGCCGGTAAAGGTAGAACGTATGCCAGTTTATTATACGGTTCATTTGCTTACTTTGGGGCTTGGAGTGTACTTGTGTATCGGCGGAATGCGTGGCGGATTTACTGGCATGGTGCGTCCAATCACAATCAGCAACGCCAATAAGTATGTAGACCGGCCGATGGAGACGGGGATCGTACTGAATACCCCTTTTTCTATCTTCCGCACGTTTGGAAAGACCTCATTTGCCATACCTCAGTATTTCGATAAAGAGAAGATGGAAGCTTTGTACACGCCGGTGCATATGCCTGCGGATAGTGTGCAATTCAGGCCGTTGAATGTGGTTGTTTTTATTCTGGAGAGCTTTAGCAAAGAGAATAGCGGCTTTCTGAATGAAGAACTGGACAATGGAACCTATAAGGGATATATGCCTTTCCTTGATTCGTTGATGGCTGAAGGTCTGACTTTTAAATATTCATTCTCTAATGGTATGAAGAGTATCGACGGAATGCCTTCCGTATTGTCGGGTATCCCGATGTTTATAGAACCGTTCTTTCTGACACCATCTTCTTTGAACACGGTATCCAGTATAGGCGGGGAGTTGGGCAAAAAAGGATATTACACCGCTTTCTTCCACGGGGCGGACAATGGCTCTATGGGATTTGAAGCTTTTGCACGTACGGCAGGGTACACCAATTACTTTGGTCGTACGGAATATAATGAGGCTAATCCGGGTAACAAGGATTTTGATGGGCATTGGGGAATTTGGGATGAGAAATTCTTCCAGTTCTTTGGCAATACTTTATCCGGTTTTCAGCAGCCTTTTGCAGCTGCGTTGTTCAGCCTTTCTTCCCACCATCCGTTTGCAGTTCCAGCAGAATACGAAGGCGTTTTTCCGAAAGGGAATAAAGCTATTCGTCAGTGCATCGGATACACGGATCATGCTTTGAAGTTGTTCTTTGAAAAGGTTTCGAAAGAACCGTGGTATAAAAATACGCTGTTCGTATTTACAGCAGATCATACCAACTCGCCGGAACGTCCGGAGTATGAGACGGAAAGCGGGTTGTTCTCTGTTCCTGTAGTGTTTTATCAGCCGGGAAGTAATTTGAAAGGTTTCCGTAAAGATGTGATAGCACAACAAATTGATATTATGCCTACTGTATTGGGGTATTTAGGGTATGACAAACCATTTGTTTCCTTTGGGTGTGATTTATTGAATACGCCTGCTGAGGATACGTATGCCGTAAATTATATCAATGGAATATATCAATTCTTTAAAGGTGACTATTTATTGCAGTTTGATGGCCGGAACGCTGTAGCCATGTATGCGTTTAAAACGGATAAGTTGCTGGAACATAATCTTCTGGGTCAGATTGATGTGCAACAGTCGATGGAAGATGAACTGAAAGCAATCATTCAGCAGTACATGATACGAATGAATAACGACGAACTTGTTGTGAAATGAAAGAATCAGTGCGCATATTTCGCTTTATAGTAATCGGAACGATGAATGCTTTGATCATGGCCCTTGTTGTGTGGCTGATGATGAGAGAAATGTCATTCGAAGGTGACTATATGGTGGCTAATGTAACTGCGTATATTATAGCCCAGATTCATAACTTTATCTGGTGCAAGTATTGGATATTCCCCGTAGAAAAAAGAAAGAACAATGTCTGGAAACAGATACTATTCTTCTGTTCTGCTTTCGGGGTTGCTTACACTGCGCAGTTTTTATTCCTTATTTTGTTGGTAGAAGGTCTGGATGTCAATGAATATCTGGCCCAGTTCCTTGGATTGTTTATTTACGGAGCTGCCAACTTTATTGCTAATAAGAAGATTACTTTCCAATAAAAAAAGGATATAATACGGAGGTCCACAAGAGAAAAGCCTGAATAGCAACTCTTGTGGACCTTTTGTATTATTTCTATCGGTGATCAATTGTGATTCGCTCGCTAATCCAAAAAACGTTTGGTGAGTCCGTCATATTCATCAATTCGACGGTCACGGAGAAAGGGCCACCAGCGGCGGACGTTCTCCGAACGTTCCATGTCTATTTCAACTACCATGTTTTCAGGATGATCGTTGCTTGCCTGTGCCAAAAACTCTCCTTGCGGTCCGGCTACGAAACTATTTCCCCAAAACTGTATGCCGTTCGTTTGACCGGAAGGGTCGGGCTCGTGCCCTACACGGTTGACAGAGATAACCGGAAGACCGTTTGCCACTGCATGAGCACGTTGGGAGATTATCCACGCATTGAGCTGGCGGGCTTTTTCGTCGTCCGTATCGCTGCTTTCCCAGCCGATGGC
>ULTK01022766.1_pt1 | contig 21301 bp, 23 predicted proteins | sample 1957551 | NCBI WGS metagenome assembly ULTK01 (sample SAMEA4835733, study PRJEB28245) | human gut metagenome | biome: gut microbiome; material: fecal sample | place: Denmark | collected 2008
TACCACCAAATTGATCTAAGCCATATTCTTGCAGGTTTGCTCCAATAATGACTCTCATTATCATATCCCCATCTTTCAGCAACGACATCTGGTATAACCTTTATCGAAAGATATCTCCAAAAATCGTCATTAGCTGCAGCTCTAAGGTTAAATCCCGGCACACGCCACAAATAATCGTACAACAAAATTCCAATGTGAGCATCTATGTAGTAATCTTTTTTTGCTATACTATCCGGGCACTCACTTCTCACCTTTTGATTAAACTCTTGTATATCTTTACGTATCTTCAAATAATCTCCCTCGACTTCCGGCAATGAAGGATAATTCAAAACCCATTCTTTCATTGCATTCTGAGCCTCCGAACGATTTAATGTTTTAATAATCATACTTTCTATATCCTTTGATCAAAAAATTTTCTTATAGACAATGACATTGCCTCCGGTCCAGAAACATCCCACTCCAATGTATCAATGAAATAGTGGATAGCTTCTGACACACTACCATTTTGCAAATCCTCACCAGAAGTAGTTGCATCCCAATAATCTTCCTGTTCTTTTAATTTTGTAACAATAACACCTAGTGCACTTGCCATTATTTCCTTTAAAAGTTGCTCATCAAATGTTCTTTTCGTTTTATCTAAATACTTGTAATTTTTGTGTGCAGTATTTATGTATATAGAAACACTGTCTGAAAACAGGTCATATGTTGGATCTATCCAATCACATTTTACATACCACAATGGCTGACCCGGTTCATGTATTTCATACATAGGAAATACTGAGCCATTTCCATCTAGCCTTATTACAAATTTATTATCTAACTCTCCTAAAATACATCCATATTGATTAGCCAGATGTTCCTCTCCCCAAAGCGGAGTGCCTGCTTCTTTCAAATAAATAATTGTCGAAAATTCCACACTTCCTCTTAATTGAGCTTCTGAGAATTCATAATTTAACTCAAATTCCAAATCTCTTTGGGAATTTTCTATCTCTCCAATCGGAATAACACCTCTTTGCTTTGAATCAGGGGATGTCCACATTAATGCTATTCCCAGTTTTGCATTATTACATGCTATTCCGTTTGGTCCAAACAAACACTGATATGTACGAATTGAATACTTTCTTCCAATACATAACTGATAATCATCCGGAGACCATATTCCCTCATCATCGATCACTTTATGAACTATAGTACTGCTATCAACTTCTTCCGTACGCAATACATATTCCTGATCATCTCTTACATAATAAAGCTGATATGGTGATGCCTGGAATCTAGTTTTACCTAACAAATCATCCGTTATTACCGGAAAAAGTGAAATATTCGCTGCCATTATTTATCACCTTCATTCTTTTCAACATTAAACAATGGTTTAATATCTTTTCTATTCAACTGCAAAGTAATATCAAGTTCCATTTCTATCAAATGCTCAGCATCTGACCTTACATGTATACCATAACCAGCACCATTTTTCGTTTTAAGTAATTCACAAGAAATGTCACTTATTCCAGAACTTTCATTACTGCTATCTACTGCCATTTTTAAATTTGTTTTAAGTTTATCTACTTTTGTAACAACAATATCTGCAGAAACTATCTCAAACGGCATGGATAATCCCATTTTTTCTTCCCAGTCTTTAGGTTTAATTGCACCTGTCTCAGAATCTATTGCCAAATTAATCCCTGTAGCCAAAATCTTTCTTCGCGATTTGATTGTTAACTTAACCGTCATCCCATTCGCAAAATATTTTGTTTTTGATGATTCATAACCAAAAACAACATTTTTATGTGTTTCGGTGTGTCCACTTCCGCCTTGTCCACCACTTGTTCCGCCACTTGGCTTTTTACCAAAATTTTCAGGTGGTAATAACAAATCTCCAAACATTTTTCCAAGACCAGAGTTTAATCTGCTAGTTGTATCTTCTTCCTCTACAAAAAAGTCCTTAGAAATTTTACTATTAATCTGCGCTTGTACCTTTGACACAATTCTCGGGTTATTATTACCCATACTAAAGTCTCCCCAAGAAGTATGATCGGCCATCTCACTTTTTCTTACATATTCCTCAAGACTATATGGCTCTCTTGTATTAGTAAGTTTATTTTCTGAGTTTAGCACAAAAATAGCAAAAATAAATTCATCTTTACTAGAAGCACTTATTCCATCAACCCAGTTTCCCACATCCTCATATGATACAATCATCCCTGGTTTACGAGTAAAAAATAAAACAGGTTTATTCTTTTCTTTATCCTTTATTTCACAATTAAAATACATGTACGGCTCTGGTTTGTTATCTGGATATCCTGTTTTCAATATTTTACGTGGAACTTTCGTATACGCAATCGTACCAGCCTTTGTTGTTTCCAATACCTTACGCAAAAGAATGTCTTCTGATTTACACTCCACGCCGTCTTGTGCCAAAATATCATTCCCAGCCTCTTCTGACACAGCCCTATTGTAAAGTGCTTGTACAATCTGAAATGCAGGTTCCATATTGTCTAAACCAATTCCTTTTTTATTGATTCGTGCGCGTAGAAATTTCCCATATGGATATTTTTCATTGTTTAATCTCGGAGCATACCATCTTTGTATAGAGATTCGAAGATAATCTTCAATACTGCATCTCCAAAAAGGACGTATTCTATTATCTTCACTATCTTTATATTCTATCTGATTATTTTCAAGTAACATCTGTTCATCAATATAAGGAATGATTATTGTGGTTCCTGTTAAATCACCTTCATATGGTTCGATTCTAAATATATTTAAAATTTTTTCAATATACTTTTCATCTGTAATAGGTTTTGTTTTGTTGCTGCCGATTTCCTGTCCCCACCATGCTATACCTCGCTTTGATTTTCCCGGCAAAGCAGGAATAAGTGAGTCAGCATTCATTTCATTTTCCACCAGTGAAGCTGCTAATCGCGACTCATATATTCCTTCTTCATTCAGTATTCTGCTATAATAAACAACCAGTCCTATTCCAACTCTGAAATATACAGTTTTACCAAGTCCCCATGAACCACCTGCACCTTCTGCTTCCTGTGGTTTACTTATTTCATAAATCAACTTTAATAAATTTCCATACTGGTTATCTGTTACTTCATCATAATGCAGCTTGCCTGTCAGTCCAACAGTATTTGAATCACGTACTGCTATGAATTTGTACGTGTCTTTCCAATATTTTCTATTTAAAGTTTCTGTTATGCCCTCTAATTCCTTATTTAAAGATATTTTATTAAATTCTCCTGTAAAAAAATCTACAGTCACATATGGGTCTGTATCATTTTTTGCATCCAGACTATTCTGTATGGATTCTCGAACCAACAAATCTAAAATAGGCATATTATTATTTTGTATCAATTTTAGTAATGAACTCCCCGACTGGGTCATTCTACCAGGTTCAGCAATTTCAATTTTCATTTGTTCCCTCCAAGTCACCTTCGTCGTCAAATGGATTATTTTGCATATGTATAGATACAGTCGCTGTATAATCTGTTCCGCGTTTTCCACCCGGAATATTCATACAAATACCTACAATATCCTCAACCGAATTTAGATCTTCTCTCGTATCAGAGCCTTTTACCGCTTTTGAATCTTTATCTATTATATAAACAATCATCTGTGGAGTTGAATCTAAACCAGCTAAACTTCTAATCTCTTTTGCATATTTTGATTTAAAATCCTTAACCTTGCTCACAATCTCTTGCGGCTGTCCTTCCAAATCTATATCAGCTATAATATCTTTTGGATCCCTTAAAACACCAATATTTATTACCGTATCCGATTCATTCTTCAATTTCTTCCTTGTACGGCTTACTTTTTTTACCGGACCTACTGGTGAATTCCAAACAGAACCACTACCTTTTCCAGCCAAAATAATATTCCAATTTTCAAGTTTCCCTTCTGCTGAAATTTTTTCAATCCAAGCAATAACAGAAGCTATATCATTGAAAACTCCTAATCTCGAATTAAATTTGTACTCTTCAAGATATTTTTTCACCAAAGAGAATTCAACATTCCTCCAAATAAAAGTATTTTCCGCATGTTGATTGCATTCTTTTCGTTCTTCCGGTTGTCCTAATGAAGCAATAAACTTTTCAGTCTCAACAATGTTATGTTTCAGCGCTGCTACATCATTATCAAACAAATATGTCTGATTAAAAGAGCCACTGAAATCCATATCTGTTGCTTGTGCGCTCTGCATCCTATTTTTTGCAGTTATACGTATAAAACTTGCTTTAGGAGTATTTTTCACTCTTGGTCCATAATTTGCAGGACTCTTTCCTAAGGTGTCCATTTCATGTATTTCATCACGTAACTCCTGATCCAGCGCTGCAAGAAATTTAAATTGATCATTTGTCTTAGATGTAATCCATAATCTCGGCAACAACTCATACCCTTTTCTGTATCCAAACCATCTCCCCATTTGCATAAGTGTATCCGCCTGACTAACAGAACGAAGGAAAAATGTGCTGATAAGTCCTTCAATCGTTAAACCTCTGGACAAAGTTGCTCCACCCACAACAATAAACGCCGGTGCTGGTGTTGGCATGTTATCAGCCGTAGGATATGCCAATCTGACATACATTCCATCGTCGGTAATTCCATTATTCTTGCAATTATCAATACACATATGAATTCCTTCGTGATATGCGAACTCATCGTCCTCATCCAATGGAATATTAGTTGGTTCTTTACTCAACAAAATTGTAATTTCCTTACGTATGTCCTCAAATGAAGGATATCTGTTTATTTCTTCATCCTTCCTATCGTATTGTGGATATTGTTCTCTAAACTTTTCAAATGTAAATTGACTGGTTTCAGTATTCCATACTTTTTCACATCTTCTAATCATCTCATCTACATCTTTGCTCACAATCCAATCTCTGACCGCTTCTGCAATATTCTGATGATGATCAGTTTTCTGACTTGTATGTATCAGCATACTAATCGGCTTTCCGTATCCCCATATTCTCATACAGGCTACGCCACACAGAAACCAGCATATAGCATCCTGTAACGCGAGCGGAACATACGGGGATCCTTCTTCATGAATTTCTTTGATTGCCTGAAGATCATCCTCATCAATAATTCTCACGATATCTAAACCATCATAATCATAATCCCCGCCCTCAAATCCAAATATCTGTTGTGGTCCAAAATATTCCTTTGATACACTTAATGTTGATATAAAATTTCTAGGATATAACGAATCTTCTCCAGCCTCATTTAATATATTTGCATATGGCGTGGCTGTATATCCAATATAATTCATCGCCTTATATTTATTACTGATTTCCTGCGATTTCTCATTTTTTCCATTTACCAAATCTCTTATCAATCTATTAATTGTTTTAATCGTTGAACTATTAACATTTGCTGTGTTAATACCAGCCTGGTCAGCCTCATCATCTATAACCAGTATCTTCATCTGTTTTTGTTTATTACCATCAGATTGCAGCCATTGTATAAGCCCCCTAAGTCTTCCCGGATTTTTCAGACAAACTGTAAAATATCTCTGTTTTGACGTTTTATCAAAGTGCAAATCCTGTGTCCTTTGTCCTAGCATTGGTTTTTTAGATAAATGCTCTAAACCATTCCAATTGAGATTGCCCTGACAATTTAAATCATTTAATAACCGGTTTTGTGTTTGTTGTCTAAGATTTTCGATGGTTCCAGATAAAACTATAAACATATTCCATCCCCAGTCAGCCGCCATAGCCATTAAAGCTGCCATATTTGCAGTTTTTCCAGACTGAACATTACCAATAACCAATCCCTTAACTGGTTTCATTTCGGTTGTGTCACTGCTCAGTCTCTTCAAAATCTTTAATGTAGTTCTCTCCATCTCATCAACGATTTCTTCTTTAAAACCACCCTTAATCAATTTTTTTCTATATAACTGCCATGCGGATTGTGGATCTGCTGGTACCGTAACATCATTATCTTCGCCTTCACCCATAATCATAGCCTGACCACTAAGATAATCTATAACCTGTGTCTGTTCTTCTGCCTCTTTTTGTAAGTGAACGAGTTCTTTCCATTCACTGCAACTAACTTCTTTCCAAAAATTCAATAAGGACTGTTGGGTTAGGAATTCTGATAATCCTTCATCATTACCACGCCCCGCATAATCAATCTCTTCCCACTTCATGTTACGATTTCTCGCATTACGAATCCATTCTCTGTGTTGATCATATTCAGGCAAACCAAAATTAGACATATGCATTCCTCCATTGGTATATTTGAAATTTTATCGACAATTTTTTACCTTTTCCATAACCCTATTATAAAACCAGAGTTTTATATCGTCAACTTTGTTTTTTACTTTTCAAGGAGTTGTCTCCAATCAAAATTGCTGGTAAATTAAAATTTAAAAACTGCTCTCACTAACTTTTCAAAAGCAGAAAGCTATTTTAATTTTAACCTTAATTTATTAAATCTTTTTCAATATATACAGGAATTACCATATCTGATAAATGCTCTTCTTTGGTTAATTCCTTAATAACTTCAAAATATATTTTCTGAAGTTCATATTCAGAAAGTTTAACCATTTGTTCTATATGACATTTTTGAGCATAATCTTCATCTCGTGCATCTTTCAGTATCCTAATTGCCTCTAACAATTCTTCTGTAGGTTCTACACTATTTTCCTCAAAATCATCTATTCTTCCATATTTATCATCTGATATGCATTGATAATCCATACACTTAACAGCCAAATCAAATAAATCTTTTCTCATTTTTGCAGAAACTATATCCATATATTTTATCGGATGCTTCAATCTGTAGACATTTTCTGCATATTCTCTAACCTCTTTAATAAAAACAGGAAAACTACTTGCTGTTAAAATATAACGAAATGCTGATTTATATTCGCCGCACATACTGTTTGCTCCAATGCCCATATTTTCACCAGAAGTTATTCCTTTTATAGCTTTTACGGTTTCTTCCTCCAGTCCTAAAAACTTACACACTTTTTCCATTTCAAATGATTCATAATCTGTTTCACCAATAAGATAACCTACTGATACTCCAAAAAAATCTGCCAAATTTGACATTGTTTCATATGAAGGAAACCCTATTGTTTTTCCATTTTCAATTTTACTTCCTACACGCAGCCATCTGCTTATATTTGCCTGCGTTCCGCCTCCGTATTTTTCCTTATATTCTTTTAAGAAGCTTTTTTGAGTATAATTCTTTTCTTTCATCAATTTATACAGGCGATTGCACCAGCATTGCGCCTTATTTATATCATTCATAATATATTTTATCCTCCTAATTTTATTATTTACATCATTTGTATATCATTATTAGTATTTACATTTGTAAGAATAAATCTTAAAATATATCTTGTCAATTCAAAGATTTTTAATCAGGAGGCATCACATGAATGAAAATAATTATATCCAAACAATAGACGAAAACAGCACCCTACAGGACAGCATCATTGAAAATATGTGCCTAAAAGCATTTGAATCCATCTCTGATGCAGAAAATACATCTAAAGAAAAATACATAACGAAAACTACGCTAATTAAATCATCCAACGACATGAGCACCCAAGAAAAGCTAACATCATTGGATAAGAATTACGAACAACGTAATCATGAACGCTGGCAAAATTTACTATATTTTGCCATCATTCCATTTAGCGTATTAGGAGTAGCAGTTGCCAGTCCCATGGCTATGAAAAATGTTCGTAAACTTTTCACAACATAATTCCAAACTTGTATTATGTTTCCATTTTACCATATATTATATAGTCATTTGCTAAAACAATACTTTTCTACACGATGTTATGACAGAGGAATCACCTTCCTCTGCCATTGTTCCAAATCTTATCTCCAGTCTTTTCCTTATCAGCATCTCTATCGACACTCTTATCATAAATCCTCTGAAACTCTTCATAAAGCTCATCCCCATCCAGCTTTATCCCCAGCCTTTTCATTACATCCGAGAACAACCTTATGCTTCCACTTACATCAGCAATATCAAATCCAAATATATCAGCCTTAACAGAATCACTGACATTCTCATAACCATCAAGCTCTGATATCTTCCTGACAATCCAACTAACTTTGTCCACTGGCTCATTTTCTTTAGTTTCCACATATTCACCTTTATCTGTTACGTCAGTAATACTCTCGCCAACTCTTGCAACATTCACATCAGACGAATTATGAATCTCTGGTATTCCTATGCTATCTAAATCAGTCTGTTGTTTTCTCGCACTATCAGTCTGTTCTTTCTGTCTGCCTATTTCATTCTGATTATTGTCTGGATTCACTACCTCAACATTTCTATCAGGCTCAACGACTGTTGCCGTTGCTTTCTCAACCTCAGCCTCCTTTTCCATCCCCGGTATCTCAACATCCCTGTCTGCAACGATTTCTTCTTTCCCAGACACCGCATAATAAGCCGTATACAAATCTTCTTTTATAATGCCATCAGCAAGCTGCAACTGCTTCTTAATCTCCTTTTTCTCCTGCTTCAGTTCATCCAGTTCTTCCTGCACTTCCACATGCCATATCTGATATTCCCGGTACTGCTCTTCATTCTTAATACTGCGTTTCCGACTTGAGCTTTCTCTGTATATCTCATGCTGTCTGTCCTCAATCTGCTGAATCTTTTCTTTCTGCTCACCTATGAAATCCACAAGCTCCACAACACTTTTGATGTCATTATTTACAAGCAGCAGATATTCGTCCTGTAACTGATGAAACCTTTTCAAATCCTCTGTATACTTTGCTCCACCAACTACAAAACGCTTCTGCTCTACAATCCTTAATCTGTATAGCTTTGCATAAAATTTTTTCTGAAATGGGGACAGTTTCACCCTGTGCAATCCCCTGATATCTGACGAATAAAAGTAAGGCTTTGCCATCCAAGGCATATCCACATGATGCCTTAACGTCTCCTCTGAAAACATCTCGTCCAGCTTTGCCAGTTTATGATAATACCGAAATCCCGGTGCCTGCACTTCCATCCACGCATCTTTCTTAAATACATATCCAAGTCTTTTCATCAGATATTTAAAATGCTCCACATTCCCGGCTGCATATGCACACATCTTGGCATCCCTGAGAATTATCTCTTTCATGGACATTTCCTTTTCCCATTTGTCCCTGCTGATATTCTTAGGGTTCCTACTGTACTCTGCTGGCATAATAGTAAGTCCAAGCTCGTCACAATATTTATTTGTGATAGGCTGGAGATGATTCTTCCAGTTGCCTTTCGGTGAATTGTATTTCTTGCCCGTCGTCATGCTGACGCTATTCCAGATAAGATGTCCATGCATATGCTCCCTGTCAGTATGAACCGCATACACAGCCTCATAATCATCACCAAGCACATCCTTCGCAAAGTGCTCCAGCACATACATTGCCTGCTCTGCCGTCACTTTTTCTTCCGGTGAAAACGATATGATCACATGATACCCCTGCCTTTTACCCGTCTTATTAAAAATGTTCTTTGTCTCCTCCATCTGCTCAAATGCCGTATCCGGCAGGCAGTTAATACCGCCCACCAGTACACATTCTTCTGTCTTATCCGGATTCTGGATATATTCCAAAGCATTCTTCAGGTGTGTTGTCGGATTTCTGCCTTCCGATTCCATGATATTTAGGATCTTTGTAATCGCCATACTTCCAGCACCTCCCCGAATGTTTTCTTTACATCATCCAGACTGTTCTGCAGCTTGTCAATGTCGCTGTAATACAACTTCCCCTGTGAATTGCCAAGCTTTACCGCCTGATTAATATTATTTGCAATACCGGCAATAACACGGATTGCTCTTGCCCTGTCCTCAGGATAACTTGTATCTATATTGCCTCCTGTCCGGATTAATTCTCTTATATAGGCACTTGCTGTCATTCCCGTCCGCTTAAGTGCCGCTTTCAGAATATCCATATCTTTCTCTGACAGCTTTACCGATATCTTATAATCTTTCCTGTCAGACTTGTATCTTCTCTTTCCATCTGCCATGCGTTTCTCCCCTTTCGTAATTTTTCAATGCTGTATCAAACCAATCTCTTTTTATCTGTACCATTTCTTTTTCATCCTTTCTGAAAGTTCTGCTTATAGGTTTTGCAAGATGCGGAAAAGGTCGGACCTTTCCCCCAAAAAAATATAATTGCTAACCGCAATTACCATTTTTTTGTCTTGGCAGGAGCTCCTGCACCCGATATATGGCACAAAATATGTGCCAAAATACCGACAGCAAACCGTCCGCCAACTGGCGTCAGTTTGCAGTCAGATATATTTATTTTATACATGAATGACGTCAATCTGCCGTCATTTAGGATTCCATTGTCGTCAATTCGACGTCGTTTGCACATCTTCCTAATCATCATTCAGTCCTTTTAGAAAATTGAATGTCTGACTTGGAATAATGACTTCATCATCAGTTACAGGTACTGTATTATCCTGTGGAACATCATGCGTTGATGCCAAAGCCAGCTCGGGTAATGCTAGTGTTTCCGCCGTGGCAACTCTCGCCTCACACTCTGCCATCAACTTCTCCATTTCCGGCTTCAATGCCCTGGCAACTTCTTCCGCAAACTTCTTTACATCAATCTCTTGCCTATGGGACGCCTTAACCTCTTCCGCCTCTCCATACACTTCTTCATAGGCCAGTTCAATACCTCTCTTGATAAGCTCCGTCTGGTTAGGAAAGCTACCATCCACAAGCATCCTATCCAGCTTTTTAAGGATATTTGCATCCGACTGGCGGTCCATATAGAGACGGCAGCCAAGCCGCCTCTCTCTAAATCCCATTGCCATGTGTACCACCTGCCTTTATGCCATTTGTTTTGCAAGAAACTCATAGCCCTTTGCATTGGCTCTGACATCCGTCACATAAGAAATGTTATCCCCATGTTTTCCAAATCTCTCCATTGCCTTTGCTCCGCCACCCACATAAATAATGTTGGTAAATTCCGTATCGTGCCCGTTCTCTTTCAGAACTCCTTCCACTCTTGCAACAAACTTTTCAAGCGCCTCGTCCATAATCCTTGCATACTTTTCCGGATAATTGCCGCCAAAATTGCTGATATAATCTGTAATCACATTCTCCGAAATCTCCTTGCCAAAAACCTCACTGCTTCTGCTCTTGATTTCCTGAATAACAGAAATCATGGACTCCGTGAAAGTCTCACATTTACTTTCCACTGGAACACCATCCTTCACATGCATGATATCAATTGTCCAGGAACCAACATCCACAATCAGATATTCCCCCTTCATACTGCCAAGCCTGTCTGCCACTGCTGCATAACACTGCGGAAATGCCAGTACATTTTCAATGGTAAAATCATATGCCACATCCTCAAATTTAAAATGCACCGGCTGATTTCCACGTTTCAGATATTTCACGAACTGCTTTCTTACCGTTGCAAACTGTTTTAAAGGAAGTCCGACTCCAAGCACCACTCCGGCACCATTTGGAATATTCCCTGACTGACATTCCTTTGCCAGTGCCGCAAGTGTCAACAGATAATAATCATCATCTGCAAGCTTACTGTCCTTCACACTGTTACGCTTTTCTCCAATCTTATAAAATGCTCCATCATAAACCAGTGTATTAGTCTGAAAGGTAGGCTTTACAGCCTGCCTTTCCACACCATTCTCAAACACATGGTTTGATGTTTTCATTAAATGATTTCCGTGGTCAATTCCCACATAATAAATTCTTTTCTCTTCCATAAACTCATGCCTCCATTCTCTGTGTCTCCGCATGTTCAAACGCGATATTTTCCTTTGCATGTTCCAGACGTACACGCTTGTTGTAATCAATTGTTGCAAACAAATCCTCTGTTACAATCTCATCTGCTGTCATTGCCGCCTGCATGTTTTCCTGAAATGTTACCTGAAATCCTTTTTCTTCCAAAGTATCCAAACCAATTCCTCTTACCTTGCTTATTCCCTGTAAAACAGTGTCATACAGTTGCCATGCATAATTCTCATATTCCGCTGCCTTATCAAAAAGTACCCCTTGCATAAAATACTTGTTATACAGATAACGGTCATTCTCCATCAAAGCTCAGAGATAACGGTGTCCATACTTTCCAAGACTTGCATAACTCTCTGGCTCCGACTCTCCCAAAATCGGATAAAACAATCCATCCACCTCTTTGTACTTAATACCACACTGTTCTGTAATTGTAGGTGCTGCAGTCACCTTTGCTTTTTCTTCCATAAAAAATCCTTTCTGCGCATTGCGCCTTAAAAATATCGTTATTTGCCTTAACGCCAGCCCGCGGAGAGTTACTGCTCTCAAATGTTCTGCCATGCAGAAAATCCTCCTTTCTCATTGCCTCTTGCGAAGCTATGTATAAATGCTGTTCACACCTGACAGTTAAATTATCTGTAACGCCAGAATACACAAAAATCACCATTCCATCCTAATCAACTGCTGCCCTGGCAAACACAAGAAATACTCTTGCAACCAGCCCAAACACCAATAATGTCAGTTTCGCCAGTTCCAGTACACACCGAAGCAGGAACAACACAAGCCATACCATAGCCTTTAAAACATTCAGTAAAACTCTGCCAATAAATTCTAAAATCATAAATTCAACTCTCCTTTCCATCCATCGGGAGCCACCCGCATTGGATATACCTCGTAACCAAATCACTTGTTGATGCGCATTCGCCGAATGTGCTTTCATGCAAGCATGAAGCCCGCCCGGCTCATTTTTGTGCACAAAAAATAGAACTACCTGACTGTAGCTTTCCATCAAATCTTCCGATTCAATTTCAACTCATCATTTAGTCCTATCAGTAAAAATACCTGTTAAGTTTTCCCTTCCGGAGCCAATCCGGACAATTATCACACGGAAACGTCTAGGACCAGGCTTCCGAAGCCCTTGTAAATCCTGGGTTTCTTCCACCTGTCACAAATATACCACGTTCCCCTGCTGCCGCAATTATCAATCTATTTACCATTTGATAGCCTCCAAAATATATTCCGGTATTTCTATCTGTTCAGAAGATTCGAAGATTTTCAATCCGCATTCCGTTTTGTTATGCTTCATAAATTTCCTCAAATCGTCCTCATCCGTATAAGCAGTACCAAAAATACGATTTAATTTATCTAAACCATTAGCTTTCAAAAGTTTCGGTTCTAAAGTGTTGTAATTATAATCACTCTTGCCAATCTTAAGTGTCCCTTTGTCCACAACATCATCAACACATATCTTTATATACTCTTTCTGATTTGCACCTATATAATTTTCATACTTTTTGTTGATAGCTGCCAAATCCCCATCGTTATCTGTAACAACCGCAATTTTTGTCTGAATACAATCTGCAATCTCAAGGAAACGTAAAAATGATACACCTACGGAAATCACTTCTATACCATCCTCTATCGGCAACCGCCCATCATTAAGTTGCATATATGCTTTTTGAATCACCAGCTCGTCCGAATCTCCTTCACACAAAATAGCTTTCTTACATAAAATCATTCGCAACGTATCATACCCAGCCACCTTCTTAAAGAAATTATATGTATCTTCCGATAGTTCAGAAAATTTTGTTATCCGTAAGTTATCAAGCAGCATCACTTTCCCCAACCCTAACTTATTTGCAACAAAACTACTATGTGTTGAAATAAGTATCTGTTTTTCTGCATATTGTTCCGAAATACATTTAATCAATTGATTCAATCTTGTATGTGATAAATGATTTTCTGGTTCTTCTAACAAAATGATACTTGCATTTTGCGAAGTACGTTTTGCTAATGCAAGTTCCGTCTTAACAACACATTGCTCTCCCTTTCCCACATAATGAAACGGTATTTCATCCAATTGTGTAACAAGGCTATTCTCCCATGCATTCTTAGTAACCAGTTCTACTGATAATGCTATTTTTTTATCTGTCAAACTAGCATCCTGATTTATTTTGTTGTTAATGGCTTCTATTGATGGATCATTAATAAATGTATCCCTCATTTTTCTATGTGCCTGTGCAATAGATGTTATATCTTCCGGTTCCAATGACCCCTTTATAATTCTCGACAAATACAAATCATTTCCACTTTGATATCTATATTCAGACGAATCAATCAAACTTGATTTATAAGGTATACTACGTGTTGTGATTACATCTCTGGCAAAGGTTGTCCAAGTAATATCATAATATTCAATCGGTAAGCTTTTAACATCTCCCTGTTGCACTAATGCCTCATATTCATCTGCATATTTGTTATTAAATGCAATTTTGAAACAAAATCCTTTCGCACTGTTATCTCTATCTGAATTTGCATCACCATTCATCAAAGGATTTTCATCCCCGCCAAAAAAGATTTCTATTGTTATGTATGGAAGTGCTATAGGTGCTGTACCTAACGAAACAATATACTCATCTACTGCCTCTTTATTAAAAATATACTGTGAAATTTCATTCCAAATACTCTTTCCTCTAATAATTCCGGTTAGTGCCAGATTTATAGCTTCTAGTATTGTAGACTTTCCCGCTTCATTATCTCCAACAACAATATTTAAACCTTCTTCAAGAGTAATTTCAAAATCTTTATAGCATTTAAAATTATGAATTTTGACTTTTCTAATAAACATTTTATACCTCATATTGCCCATATGTATTTCTGCCAAAAACAACATCTTCTCCCATCATGAGAAATATACCATATTACCTATTCCTATACACTTACGTATAAATCCAAGATTTCATCTCTATTTTTTCTTCTAAAATAATATTTCTGCTTTCCTTCCCATAGCCACCGACTTCATATACCACCATATGTATATACTGCTTGTGCTCTTTCTTTTGATATTTTGTCAAATATATGCCTAAATTGTAACCTCCACTTACCTTTCTCATTATTTCCTTATCCAAAATCTCAAAGTACTTACTATTATTTATTTCGGATCTATCACCAAAGAACACATATCATCTTCTTCATTAGAATACACAACCGTTGCCATTTCTCTGCCTCCTAACTTTATATCCATATTTCTATATCGGAATATATTATCTCCTTCCATACTAAAACTCCAAACTATCCTCATTGAGCAGAAAATATTTCATGCCCATGATCACAAAGCCTTCCTCATTTCTCCAAGGCTTTTTTGTTCCATTTACTATAACAATCTTCTTAAATGAATCCGGAATATTTCGGAGTGAATTAAGTTCCTGTGTTTGCTTTTCCTCAGAAGTCATATCATAAGCCACCTGAATGTAATATCTCTGACTGCCCTGGTTTACTACAAAATCAACCTCTAGCTGCTTATGAACTCTCTTTCCGTCACTATTCTTTGCAAATACATCCACAATACCAACATCTACATTGTAGCCACGCACAAGCAACTCATTATAAACAATGTTTTCCATAATATGAGTCGGCTCCTGCTGTCTGAAGTTTAGTCTGGCATTTCTAAGTCCTATATCCGAAAAATAGTATTTCAGATTGGCTCCTACATATTTTCTCCCCTTAATATCATACCGGTCCGCTTTAGAAATCAAAAATGCCTCTGCCAAATAATCAATATGATTGGATATAGTTTTATTGCTGTAATTGATACCTCTCTCACATTTGAAAGTATTTGATATTTTTGTTGGATTGGTAGGTGCTCCTATGGCAGAAGCAAGAATGTCCACCAAAGTTCCAATCTCATCAACATTTTGAATTTTGTTTCGCTCTACCACATCCTTGATATAAACATTGGTAAAAATATTTTTAAGATACTCAGCCTTCTGGCGTTCTACAGAAAATTGTGCCACTTGTGGTAAACCACCGTATATCATATATTCTTCCCAAGCATCATCATAATCTCCATCATAAGCCGCATAGAACTCTGCAAAAGACAACGGATAAATTCTTATCTCATCTCCTCTGCCTCTAAATTCAGTTACAATGTCACTAGATAAAAATTTAGAATTACTGCCGGTTACATACACATCAATGTTACTGATACGAAGCAAACTGTTCAGCACTTCCTCAAATCGTGGCATAAACTGTACTTCGTCCAAGAGCAGATAATACTTCCGGTCATCTTCCACCCGCTCTTTAATATGCTGATAACACTTCTTTGGATCTCTCAGTTCCTCATTTTCAATGCCATCTAAAGCAATCTCAATGATGTGATCATTATCTATGCCACTCTCCAGTAAATACTTCTTAAACAACACAAATAACAGGAATGATTTGCCGCATCTCCTGATTCCTGTGATAATCTTAATCATTCCGTTATCTTTTCTTATCTTTAACTGTTCAAGGTATAAATCTCTCTTAATCTCCATAGTGTCACTCCTTATTTTTGTGCATTGCACGAATTTTGGTAATGTTATTTTACCACTAAATTATTTTCACTTCAATAGCCATTACTATTTTTTGTGCATTTGCACTTTTTTATGTAATGATTATAGATAATATGCAAAAAGGATACCTACACCATGTCCTGTAACACGATATAAGTATCCCTTTGCTTGATAACTACAACACATATAAATAGACTCTCAGAGATTAATCAATTTTTTCCCAAAATCTATAATTTGACGGGTATTCCAAACACCACAAATCTTCTCCGTATGGAATATCCAAAGTATGGTTTTCGCTTTTGGTATAATATTGTGTTGCTTCCCGATTCCCCATTCTAACAGTAAAGAAGCCATTTTCTATGCCTGCATGTTTCATAAATTCATCAATATCATCATTAGAATAAGTCAATCCTACATATACAGGATCATCGTTCATCATATACCGCCAAAAAAGAGCATATCTCTGAGCAACTGCATCATGCTCTGCTCCCCGCATATGTTCCGAGTAGGGAACCCCAACACCCTTGTCATTTGTAAATAATGCATGCTCTTTTCCGTCTGAAGAAACATATTTGAAGTAATGATTCTGTCCGAAATCAATTATATTGTTACAAGCTTTTATTTCTAATAACTTATTTGTATCTATTTTAGGAATCTGGTCTGCTGTAAATCGAACACCTGCAACTTCATATGTTTCTCCATGTTTTCGTACCTTAGAGCTGTCATTATTGATAACCAGCAACAACAAATCAGAAATATAACTATTTTTTCTGATGCAAACGATGAATATATCTCTGAATAAGCTACAGAATTATTACCTCTCACATATAAATCAATCATCCCATTTTGCATAGTTTGTTACCATCTTATTGGTAACCTTAAGTTCTTTGCTGACTTCAATAGGCGTGAACTCTCTTTTGTAGTTCTTCATGAGCAGCAAGCGCAATTCTTTTTCTCTACTTTTTAGATACGAAAGGCTTCCCTCCAATTTTTCACCGTTTGAGCTCTCCGACAATTCGCAAACCTTATTTGAATACAGCAGTACCATGCGAAGGAAATATTACACTATTTTTTCACTATTTTACATTATTCTTTTCACTATCTTCTTCCTGCTCCTGCCCTTCCAGAAACGCCTTTATCTTCTCACCATCCTCTGCCCGGATTTCTCCGTGGAAATTTCCATCAAAGGTGATATATTCGTAGGTTTTTCCTGCCTGCTCTAATGCTTCTGTTAATTTATCTGCCTGTGCAACGGATACTTTTTCATCTCCGGTGGCATGAATGATAAGCAGCGGTGTATTAATTTCATCCGCCCAATAGGTTGCAGAACGTTTCTCATATTCCTCCGGCATCTCTTCCGGGGAACCGCCTACCAAAGAATCGAATATGGTCTGCATATCACTTCTTTCCTCATATGACATAAAGCAATCGGAAAGGCCAGATACGACAACTGCCTTATGCACCCGTTCATCCTTACTTAACACTTCATAAGTCATCATTCCGCCTCTGGAAATACCCATCATATTTATGGCATCCTTATCAATATAGGAAAATTGCTCACACAAATCCAAAATCCGGACCACATCATCCACATCTGCTCCGCCAAACTGGTCTTCTCCTTCACTGCTTCCACATCCCCTGTAGTTTGATGCAATGCAAATGGTATGAAGCTGATAGGCGTAAAAGCAGGTTTCTATATTTTCCAATGCTCCGTAATCCTGATTTCCACCATGATTATAAATAAGACAGGAAGTCTTTTTTCCATCCAGTAAATCTTTTGGTGCACTGAAATATCCTTCAATTTTCAGTCCATCGCTATCATAATAAAACCGATAAGATACATATTCTGATAAATCGATTCCTGCCTGGCTCTCATAATCTTCCAGATCTATTTTTTCATATTCCGTAATTCCAGCCTGACGAAAGTTCTCTTCTACCAGCTCGTCTGCGTCCAAAGACTCTTTATCCGCAGGTGCAGTTTCTGTTTCCGATTCTGAGTCTGAGTCTGATTCCATCTGCGTCTCTGTTTCCATTTTATTTTCTGTCTCAGTCTTCGTTTCATTTTTTCTCTGATTTCCTGCCACTACAACTACAATCACTGCCAGAATAATAATTCCAAGCAGTACCCCAATTTCAATAACCTTTTCCTTTTTCATAATTTTTGCTAAACCTCCCGCCTTGCCGCTTCGATTTTTATCTTCCCTAACTCCTTTATCCGCTATTCTATAATCTCATACTGCATCAGTTCGTATTTTAACTTGCTTCCCTCCATAATTTCTGCCGGAAGAAGTGCTCTTGCCACAAGTTTCAAATCATCTGAAGCAATGTCTGTCCTCTTTAAATTTGCATAGTCTCCATCGATGGATACGACTTCGTAATACCATGTTTCCATATTCTATAGCTCCCTTCTTGTTAAAATATTTGTAAAGGAGTGGGAAATGTGATGCCGGTTTTCTTCCGGCATTCGTGCGATGTAATATCTGGCTTATTCTCCGAACCCGGATGCTCCATAAGAACTGCAAGAGGCACTAAGAATTTCGATTTCATTTTTATTTTCTTCTGGCAACCGGTGCAAATTCACATCCATGTTCATATGCACCTCGCTGGCACTTCCATGTGCCAGCGTTGCCGGACTCCATCCGAAATTTTAAGTGCCTCTAACAGTCCTTATCAGGCATCCTCACTTCGGAGAATAAGCCAGATATTTCAACATCACTGTCGGAAGAACCACTGTCTATCTCTTTCCCACTCGCTTTTCGAATCATTTTATCAAGAATTATAGCAGATTTTCGTAAAGAATGCCACTTCTACTGATACACCCACAAATCCCGGATCTGGCTCATAAGGTCGTCTATCTTCCATGCCTTATTACTGTTCCTTTTACTATTGGAATCATTCACTGTTATTTTTCCATCGGAATCTACTCCCGTTAATACAATAAAATGTCCGGATGTGGTAAAATCTCCCGGTCCCATGATACAGATAATCGGATGTCCCTGGGATAATTCCTGCCGGATACTGTCTTCGCTGAGACTCAGCTCCTGTGCGGATAAGCCAAGCTTTGTGGCAAGTTCCGTCATCATACTCCAGGCGGAACCGCTTCCATTCACATAGAAGCCATCCTCCTGTGCCATCTGGGCAATGGTATAAGGATTCATGGAAGTATCTCCGGTCATTCCCACATAGACCATGGACAATGCCGTGGGACCGCATCCTGTAATTGCAAGGAAATTATCTCCATAGGTTCTATAGCCCCAACGCTCGTCCCACTGAAGGAAAAGCGGTATCTTGCCATCTACTACATCTGATGAAATGTCAATCGGCTGCTCGTTGTTTCCATTTTTCTTATAATCAAGTACAAACTGTCTTGCTTCTTCGTTTTTCTCATAAAGCTGTATCAGGCTGTCCGGATATCCCTCTGCCGTAAGTGTTGCCTCTGATTTTACATTCCAGTGATTTAAGAAGCCTTGCACAAATGATGTTCTGCCCGCGGCAAAAACTACCAGCAGAATTATTGCTGCCACAAATATTCTTTTGATTCTTCGCATTCTTCTTGCTTTTTTCCGGCGCATGCTCCGCTTTTTTATGTTCGTTGCATGTTGTGTATTCCGCTGTCCGGCTGCTCCTGATTGTTGTAAATTTCGTTGTCCTGCATGTTCTGACTGCATCATAAAAAACACCCCTTTTTCATTCTTTACATTTAGTAAAGCACACGAAAAAGGAGTGTTCTTAAAGATATTCTATTTCATTTCTTAGATTATTCTTAACAGAAAAATAAATTTCTAAATGATATATTAATATTTACCAGTCGCTATCCCAGTCAGAAGAATTAGAATCCCAGCTGTCATTGGAATCCCAGTCATATCCACTGTCTGAACTGCTGTCCGAGCTGTCTGAGCCATAATGCTCTTCATAATATCTGCTGTCTTCAAAATTGGTAATGCTGTTATCCCAGTCATAGCCATTCTGATAAGTCATTTCATAATCAGAACGGTTATTTAAAATATCATCCGGTACCTCATCGCTGTCTATCTTATCATAGTCATAACCATCATACTCGAACCAGTTATTGTGGCTGTGTACATAGACCGTATTTTGGTACTGGTAATAACTTGCCTTCTTGTAATTATGTGTCGGAATCAGAACGATTAAAAAGCACATCAGGAAACAAACGGCACAGGTTAAGAATTTCTTTCCGGCAAATCCCTGATATATCTTTTCAAATACCGTGCTTTTTTTCCTTAACCCACAAACAATAAGGTCTAATATCACTGCCACAGGTGCTGCGGCAATCAGTGCAATAAAAAGTGCTGTTCCAATTCCCCGGTATAATGCATCCAACACAAAGAGTACAAAGGAACCAAAGAAGAAAAGAAAGAATGCTCCAATCCCGGCAAAGGTTCTTCCTATTACCTTTCCTGTTGACACTGGCTTTCTGTTATTTCCATAACTGCTTCTTACATTTCCAGCCCGATTATGTTCCTTCTGGTTTAAGATTTCCTCTTTTAACTTAAGATACAGTTCATTTACCGCATAGGCTTCATCCGTTCCCTGATAGCGGATTGCCCGCTCGCCGTTTGCCTTGTTCTTATAGACAATAACATTCTGTCCTTCCCGGTAAATACCAAAGGCTTTGGGCTGTGTGTAATTGATTCCGATAAAGAATCTCGTCACTTCATACGGCGGCAGATTCCGTGCCTGATACCACTGCTGCAATTCTTCAATAGTCTTTGGCGTATGGTCTGCAGTACGCTTTACTGCCTGATTGGTGGCTCCACAGTAAGGACATTTCTCATCTGTTTCCTTAATGATGGAGCCACAGTATTCGCATTTAATCTCCATAGCTATATAAAACCCTTCCTGTTATTCCTTTTGTAAAAGGATATTTTCCCCTACAGATTTTATTATAGCAAATGTATTTTCTGCTGCCAATCATATTTTAACCGCATGGACTTTTATAATGTTTTTATAACCTCTACCCTTGTAATCAGGTCATCCCGCATATTATCAATGCGAAGAG
>ULTK01042114.1_pt1 | contig 20906 bp, 19 predicted proteins | sample 1957551 | NCBI WGS metagenome assembly ULTK01 (sample SAMEA4835733, study PRJEB28245) | human gut metagenome | biome: gut microbiome; material: fecal sample | place: Denmark | collected 2008
CTATACCTAGCAGTTATTTACAGAAAAAGCTTCACATAGTCGAACAACCAGAACAATCAACAATAACAACGTTATGTTCGTTTCGTTCATGGGCATCACCCCCATTCATTCGAAATGGATAGGGGCGATATAACCGCCTGCCGTTGTGTGTGTAATGCCTACGGCAACATCATATACGAACATATGATGTCATGTCAATATAGTTTACTATCTAACGCAAAGATATACGCTGCAAGAAGCTCAGGTCTTAATCCTCCCAGCGGTCGTCGTCCCAATCGTCGTCATCGTCATCTTCCCAACGATCGTCATCCCAGTAGTCATCGTCATCGTCTTCCCAGCGGTCGTCGTCCCAGTAATCATCATCGTCAAAGGACTCCAACGCCGGCATGCCGCTTCCCCAAGTGGGCGATGATCCTATCCCCAAAGGCGACGTCATGGCAAAGGAAAGATTGCCCATCAGAAACCATACAGTACACATCATCATAAGTAACCAACGCTTCATATTTCTTCACCTCTTTGTCGAAAAAATAACAACCTACGCTATACCAACATGGCATATCGCATTTTGAATATCCCTTTCATCTCATGTATATATTACACATTGTACCATAAGGAAATACCAAAAAAGAAGAATTATGCAATTTTCAAATGTAAAATTACAGTAAAATAACCTATTTCTTAATACAACAGCCTCGGAGTTCTTCATGAAGCTCCGAGGCTGTTGTATATTATTTACCATTCATCACTATCACCGTCATCGTATTCATCGGCAGAATAGCCATCGTCATGAGCCGCATCCAATTCGTCACGCCGTTCTCCCTGCCCATCGGCATAGCCGATTTTAAAATCTTCTGAGCCGTAATCCGGCCACTCGTCCCACAAGCCCATACAGGCATCTTCATAGCCCTTCGCATACCCTGCATCGTACTCCTCATAGGTCGCCTGTGACACCGCACTGCCGCAAATCCAGACGCATAAACATACTACCATCAATAACAATAGCTTCATATGCTGCACCTTCTTTATTTAATACGCCCCATCGCCGCAAGGACAAGACGCAATATGGTCGTTCAGCACGCCGGCGGCCTGCAAAAAGGAATACATAATCACCGGCCCGACGAAGGACGCGCCCCGCTTTTTTAAATCCCTGCTGATGCGCTCCGACAATTCCGACTGAGCCGGTATGTCCTTCTGCTCGTTCCAAGCGTTGCGAATCGGCTTCCCTTCCGTAAAATGCCAGACATAGGCATCGAAGGAACCGAACTCCTGCTGAATCTCCTGTACGACGCGGGCATTCTTCCGCACCGAAGCAATTTTCAGGCGGTTGCGAATCACATCGCCGTGAAGACGAATCTCCTCCAGCTCGTCGTCGGTCAGCGCCGCGCAGGCCGGTATGGAAAAATTCTGAAAGGCCTTACGATACCCCTCGCGCCGCTTCAAAATCGTCAGCCACGACAACCCGGCCTGCGCCCCTTCGAGGCACAGCAGCTCAAACAACATCGTATCATCATGACAAGGCACGCCCCATTCCGTATCGTGATACTCCCGCAGCAACGGAGCGCCTAAAGCCCATGGGCAAATTGAATTCATGAGAAACTCCTTTTATAAATCTCTTAATTTCACACCATCTTGCGTTTTCCATAGTATATTTCCATTAGAATGACTTCCTCTCACGACAGCAGCGGCTGCTGAAGGTGAGCTGAACTCATAATCGAGTGAAAACGTCCCTTCGCAAATCGTGCCATCCGCTTCCAATCGCTGCCTTAATTTATAGTATGAATTATCTTGTATAAATGACGGCACGACACCTTTAGATACGGCAGAATCTTTTACAACGGTAAAGCCATTCGTAGTAATGAAACCCTTTGCCATACGTTCGCCGCATTTGCAATATAAATACACCGTCTTTTCATCGCCCTGCGGAGCCGGTACGAGAACTTTATACCCCAGCGTTCCCAGCAAGACTTTGATATTCTCGATAAACTCGCCCATGCTGGCAATATCAGCTTCTTTTAACCATGTGTCATATGTCGTTTTCGTCAGCACATCGTATTTTCCGCACGACTTGGCAATGGAAACAAGCTGATCCTCCAAATAACGAATCAACGCCTTGTTGAGCATACTGCTGATAAAGCACACGGCAGTATTCCAATAATACGCCTCATTCCCAGCTTTATACGCCGCCATATGCTGCTTTAGCCGTTGATACACATTTTCCGCTTCGCCAATATACACGGCATCTTTCCCGCTAACCTCGTCCTGGCAAAACAAGAAATACACACCGACACCTCGAATATCGTCGCGCTCGCAATTCAATACATCTGTCCGCGGAATCTTTATGGCCTTGCCATTCCAATTCGACAATTCCGCCGTCACTAAACCATCCATTGCACCTTGCGCTAAAAATAACTCTATTTTCTTGCCTATTGCCATCAAAATTACTCCTTATTTGATTTGAAACTTCTCACTCAATTTAAGCTCTGCTACTTCATAAGTAATTCATGATATATTTGATTAGCAACATTTTGAAAAGTTACTATAATCTGATCTTGCTCAAATTTAAAAAAAGGTTGTATTGTTACTTTTCCATCTTCATCTACATAAGTTTTATCAATTTCAATTTGCAAATCATTTCTCTTAAATTTTATTAAAATTGCCATTTCAGTTGCATGTCGTTTATGTGCAAACCGATAACGCATCGCAACTATATAATATCCATGTTCAATAGACGTTTGAACAAATTCATTACTTCTAAGTCCTGATCCATTAAGAACTGCTTGGCTAATTCCAGAGAGAGTACCTTCACCTTCTATTTTGGTATTAAGATCGTCTTCATCTTCATCACTGGTAACACTATTTCCTTGTTTCACCGTTAGTCCAGTAATACTTTTTAATGTCCAATCTTCAAAAGGATGAGCGGCAATTAAATCAAAAAACTGTACCTTATTCTCATCAGTCAGTAAATTTAAATTGATATGACTAATTTGAAAGCCACTTGATCCTACTACTTTCTCTAAGAAATCTTCTGCAAATTTAAAGTCATTAGAAGATGATTGCCTAATATCCACTATCACATTTTCTTCAGAAATTTTTCTCAAATTTATTACTAAATCTCGTTTTTCATATTCTAATAATTTATTTTTACCCAATAATTTCTTCTGATAAGAAAAGCAAACACTGCATTTATCTTTATCTTTCTTTAGATTCTCAATATCATAATTATCGCATAATCCTTGCTTATAATTATTTACTTCATCAATAAAAATATCCAGAATATCTTCATCATCATGGTTGACATCTAACTTTAGATTTAATAATGTTGATTTTTCATAATTTTTATCATACAGCATTAAATCTCTAATTTCAGCCATATCTTGTGTCCCAAAAAAAATAGTATATATTTGTTCTGCCAAGATAGCTGAATTACTTGCAGTAAAAAACATTCCTTTCCCCCGCAAATACGTTTTAATCGCAGCTGGCTTAATTTTTTTGTCACAAATAAGTCTCTTCAATTCTACACAATCGACATATTCAGTTAACATATTACTCACCCCTTAGTATCAACTGGTGATAATTCTCTGTTATCAATGAAATCAACCACGATTTTCTTTTCCATCTCTTTATCTATAGATATGTTATTCTTTTTCAACGTATCAATAAAGTAGCTATTTACAAACTCTTTATCATCTTTTTTTCTCGGATAAAATAAAAAGACAAATTCATCTGCATCTTGAAACTGAAACGTTTTATACATACTCCACATATATTCAAAACTTTCTTTTGAAATAGTATCAAAAGAAAGCATTATTTTTTGTTTTTTAGGGAGAGCCCAAGGAGTGCCTCCACTCGTTATACTATTTGCTACTATATTTTCCGCTAAAATATATTTGGAAAATAATTGATCAATAGTTAAAAATTGGTTTTTAGCCATATTAGATCCATCAATACTAGGGCATACATATGCAAAATGATTTTCTTGATTATAGTCTCTGCCTAATTTCTCAATTAATGATGTCCATTGATTAATCATATCATTTCCTGCTACAAATATGTTAATAGCCCTTCTTCTGCTTTTAACAAAACATTTCATTAAATAATTATAAAACTTTTCTTTATTAAACATGCCATCATTCGCATGAATTAATAATAATCCTGTATTTAAACTACAAGAATTCAATCCTATATGTGCCAGTTCTTTTGCAGAACCTGCACATTCAATGGAGTAGATAAGTTCATTAATCCATTTTTGTATTTCTTCACTAGTAATTGACTTCATTTGTCTATTTTTACATTCAATAATTACTCCTTGTCTCTTTTTTAAATAAGGATTTTCAAAATCCATTACTAAATCTAATCCATGAGTTTGTTTTTCATGAATATTCTTTCGCTCACATTTAATTTCCAAATCTCTAGCAAGTTCACTCCATCCAATGTGAGAAAATAAATATTCTCCAAATCCCTCTAATTTTGCCCCTATTTTCTTCGCGTTTTCACCCATCATGAATTCCTTTCTAGTCGATTATTTTGAAGATTTTCTCGACAATGTCTTCAATATTATCATAAACTATCTTACCAACAGTGATTCGTCCTGTTTTATATATAGTAACAGTCGTATTTATATCTTTTATGTTTATTGAAATCGCATTTATATTATCAATATACTTTTCAATCAATGCTTTGGGATTTTCCTGGACAGTCACATCAACAATGCAATTTACCAATATATTTTTTTCTATAGGAATATCTACTAATTTTAATTTCAGTATTTTAATATTTGTATTTTTGCATACATTCTCGGCTGTTTTTCTGATATCAATGATATATCTTGAAATAATATACGAATTTCCTGATATAATACCAAGCAATGTAACAATTCGTTGTGCAATAGATTTTCCCCCAAAAATAATCATTCTTTCAGCATCTATCCGTATCATGAAATCTGATGCATCTATAACTATTTCTTCAATATAGTTAAACTTTTTTTCAGATAAATTGTACGATTGTCGTCTTCTAATTATTTGGTTCCAATATGTTGCTTGGACAAAATCATTACCGTAATCATTAACAATTACACCTTGTGTATCATCTTGGATAAAATTTCCAAAATTATTCACCAAATTTTCGATAGAATATTCTTTTATTTTTGTAATTTTAAATAAAATTACATTGTCCATATTTTACTCCTTTTAAGGGTAATTTTCTAAAAGAAATTTTTTGTTAGCACCAATACCACTTCTTATAATCAAATTGATAAACCTCCACGAAAAGCTTTTTCCAATATTGATTTCTTTAACATTTTAATGTCTTGTAATGAACAATAAGTCATATTAACAATATATTTTTCTTTTTCAAAAAAATTATCTAGTATTCCAACAATTTCTTGTTGTTCTTCAATTGTCGGTACTTTGTGCATTATATTACCAATAATTTTAGTATTAAGATTGGGCTGGGCTGCACCCTTATTTATTGTCCTAAGTTCATTTGTTTTACTACTCCAAAAATAATAATAAAATTTTATACTTTTCGGATTTAACCCCAAAAATGCTGCAATGCCATCGTTAAAAGCAGTCTTAAATGTACAAATTGCAGGAACACCTAATGTAGCTCCACTATTAGTCAATAAAAGTGTATTTTCCTCTACAACACGGGTCCTTTTTAACCCAGCTTCTTTTATAAATGACTCCGTTGCTGTGACAAATGGACTTGCATTCCTCGTTATATCTGCAACTTTCATAAAAGGAATATTTCCTCCATAAAATTCAGGGCTCCCTGCCGGTCTAGGAGAACCTCCTCTTACAATATCACATACTTCTGATATTTTCTTATCTTTCCAAGAATTTAATGTAATCTGCCTTTCTTGACGCCATTTTGCTGTGAGTTCGCCTGTAAAGGCTTTATGGAGAATAGCAGCTTTTCTTTGTTCAGATAAATTTAAAACATGCTGAATGAGCTTACTCGCCTCATCTAATCTTTGGTAGTAACTATTTATCTTTTCAACAATTTGTATTTGTTCTGTCTGTGGAGGAAAAGGAACCGGCATGGACTTCAAGACACTACTTCCTATTGATAAGAAAGTACTTCCTGTCGCATTATCATACAAATACTGCTCAAAATTTAAAAACATATAACGCAAAAATTCTTTTGAACACAGATTAGAACGAATAGCCGCTACTCCGCGTCCTAAACAATACTCTCCATCTGCAAAATTAGGGTGCCCTAAAGTGGCTCGAATACACAATATCAAATCATCGGCTTTAGATATTTTAGTAGGTTTCTTAGTATATTGATGCGGCTGCAAATACAATTCGCCCATATCAGCAGCACCGCCTATCAGTGGCATATATGAGCTATCATCAGTTGTTTCTACTCCATTCGGTGATTGCCCCATGATTACTTCACAAATACTTTCTAATCGCACCCACCGCCAACCTTCCGACAATGGATAGGGCTGTTCTTCTTTCGGCACGATGGCTTGCTGAAGTTGTTCTTCTGGTGTTAAGTCTTTCTTTTTTGCCATGTATGTATTATCCTTCCTGTTATTTCACTTTCAAAGCCTGCAATTCATCGGCTATCTCCTGTAAAAGTTTGGCCGCTTCCTGCAAGTCTTTTGCTGCCTGGGCTGCGCTTTCGGCCGGATCGGGCAGGTCTTCATAAGAAATGATAGAATCGTCTTTAATCAAGCCGAGGTCGAGACTGTTTCCTTTTGCCGCAATTTCTTCTCTTGTAAAAACGCTCCAACGTTCATCTTGTACATCGCGCCGATTTTCAGCCATATAGGCCTTTTCAAAAGCGGCGAAGTGTTCCTTCTTCAAGGGATTTTTCTTGCCGAAAGACGGCATATTGGTTCGCAAATCGTAGAACCAAACTTCTTTTGTATTGTCTTTCTCTTCCGTACCACGCGTAAAGAACAAGACGTTCGTCTTGACGCCCTGCGCATAAAATATGCCTGTCGGCAACCGCAGAATCGTATGGAGATTGCATTTATTCATGAGGTCGACGCGAATTTTTTCGCCGTCGCCATCGGCAAAGAGGACGTTATCTGGCAGGACAACAGCGGCGCGGGCTTTGCCGTCGGCTTTCAGGCTTCGATAAATATGCTGCAAGAAATTAAGCTGTTTATTGCTCGTCGGATAGGTAAAGTCGTCGCGCGTCGCCCGTTCGCCGCCTTTTTTCGTACCGAAAGGCGGATTCGTCAGGACGAGATCAAAGTTTTTCAGTCCTTTCCCCGCATCAGACAAGGTATCGCCTAACAAGATTTTCCCGTGTATATCGTGAAGCATAGCGTTCATCAAAGCCAGCCGGTGCGTATCATGGACGAGCTCGCAGCCCGTAAAGGCCTCGTTTTGTTCAAACTCCGCCATATCGGCGTCGAGATCCCAGAAATCATTTGTATGTTCTTTGACATACTGATAGGCGGCAATCATAAAGCCGAAGGTACCGCAGGCCGGGTCGTTGCACCGCTCGCCAGGCTGCGGTTTCATGAGACGCGTCATGACATCGATGAGAACGCGGGGCGTAAAATACTGGCCTGCGCCGGACTTCTTTTCATTAGCGTTTTTTTCCAGCAGCCCTTCGTAGAGATTCCCCAATCCTTCTTCTTTTGCCGAAAACCAGTCCAATTCATCAATAGATACAATAATTTTTTCCAGATTTTTCGGCTCGTCAATATTCGTCGCCGCGCCGGCATAGATTTCCTGAATCCGTCCGGTGCCATGCTCCCCTAAATAGTCGAGAAGGCCTTTATAGTATTTCTTAAGATCAAGGCCGCTATGGGATTTCAAATCGTCCCAACGATATCCTTCGGGAATATTTTTTTCGCTTCCCGTTTCCTTTGCCATTTTCAAAAACAATATATATGTCAGCTCCGTCACGTACTGGTGATACGTAATACCGTCGTCGCGCAGCACGTTGCAGAGATTCCAAAGCTTTCCAACAATTTCTTGTGTCGTCATCCTAATTTTCCTCCGTCGTCATAGAGATAGGTGTTGAGTTCATCTATGATGTATTCCAATTTATTGTCAAATACGTTTTTGTTTAGCTTGGCAAAACCGCCTTTGCTTTTAAAGCGGCTATCCGTATTAAACGTGTCCGTCGTAATAACTGATTCTTTCATGAGATACGCTTCTATCGTCCTCAACCAGGCAAGCTGCCCAGCAGTAAAATGATGTGCCCGTTTTAGCCGTTCTACGGCCCGGCGGATGCGCGCTTCGTGGCTGAGCAACGTCGACCCCAAGGCGCTGCGGCGGATGAAACTGATAATATCGGCAGCCATCTTTTCATTCGTCATCTCCGATACGGCTGTATTCAGTTGAGTCACAGAAAAGCCATTTGTCATCAAGATATGTTCTAATTGACGCAATTCTTCCCGTTTCAACTCTTTCGGCCGCGTGCAGAGAATATTCAAAGCGGCAATTTCATTTATGTTATGGTTGATATAGTCTGAAAAAGCCTCTAAATAATCTTCTGGCCGCGTGACCTTCTCTTTTTCCTCGCTGGAACCATAGTCTCTCTTATGTTCAATAAGCGTATCCGGCACATCAGACACGATGATATATCGTTTCCTCTCCATCCCTTTGCTGTCCTCCAGCATGTTGAACAGGTCTTTTTGCTCCAAAATGCGATTGCGGCAATCGGCCGGCGTTCTCCCTTTTAAGTCTTCCAGCCAAGTTTTGATAGATTGGCCGCACAATGTGTCGGCATGCTTTCTGTCGTCATCACTCATACGGCGAATGCTTCTCTGCGCCTTTGCTAAAATCTGACCGACGAGTTGTTTTACTTTTCCCTCTTCTTCCAAAGATTCCAAGCCTTCCAATAACTGCGCATACGTTACGGACGGGTCGACGACAATAGGCTTCATCGAAGTTACGTCTTCAAGGCAGTCGTATACGCCGACGGCATCATAAATCTCAAAATGGTCTTTATGAATATCCGGGCAAAGACGCGTTGCTCTTCCCAACATTTGCTCAAACAAAATACGGGATTTTACGCGCCGCAGAAATATGAGCGTCGTAATCTCCGGCACATCAATGCCAGTTGTAAGCAGGTCGACAGTCACGACGATATTCGGATAGCGTTCGTTTTTAAACCGGCGTATAGCGTCTTCTATATATTTTCGGTTGCCGCCGCCAGCTTTCCCCGTAATTTTCAAAATAGCCTGATTGTCTAATATGCCTTCGTATATCTGCCGCAGAATCTGCACGATCAAGTCGGCGTGCTGATCGTTTGCAGCATAAATCAGCGTCTTCCCTTTCTGCGGGTCCGACGGGTCCAACTCTTTGGCAATTTCTTCTAATACTGCACGGTTAAAGGGCTCTGTAATAACCTTACGGTTAAAATCCTCTACATCATAGTCGACTTCATCGGCTAAAGATGCGCCATTCAGGAGTTCGCCCGTATCGGGATCATACATAGCCACAATATCGCCTTTGTTATAGTGAATACCTTCCTGACTCAGCTTTGTTTTCAGCCGATGAGGGGCGTCGTGGTCTATAAGATAGCCGTCTATAACGGCCTGACGATACGTATACGTATATACAGGCAGTCCAAAAATCTGCGTCGTATGCAGAGCCGGCGTCGCCGTCATGGCAATTTTTACTGCGTCAAAGTAGTCGACGACGGCTCTGTATTTACTCTGGTATTCATCTTGACTGCGATACAGCTCTTCATCATCGCTCATTTCTTTATCGAGAATATAGCCGCGGTGAGCTTCGTCGATAATGACTAAATCATAGTCTGTAATAGCCGGCATCACGTCGTCGTCATTATACAAAATCCGCTTTATCATACTCTGTACCGTAGCAATTTGTACTTTTGTTTCTTTATCGGGCTTTTTATCTTTTAACTCCTTGATATTATATAAATTGTCCAACGTCTGCATTTGTTCCAATCTGGCGTTGCGAAATGTTTCCAAGGCTTGCGTCCCCAATGCATTCCGGTCTACAAGGAACAAAATGTGTGAAAATCGTTTAGTCACCAGAAAACGGTACATAAGTCCTAAAATCGTACGCGTCTTTCCAGTTCCCGTAGCCATAGCCAGCAACACATGCTCCTGTCCGCGGATGACTGCCTGTTCAGCAGCCCGCACGGCGTCGATTTGATAATAGCGAAGTCCCAAACCGGCAGGGTCTTTCAATACATTGTATGATAACCGATTTAAACTGCTGTTTGCTTTTTCAGCATCCCGATGCAAGATTTCTTCCATGCCTCTAGGACTCATCCAGCCATGAAGGGCCTTGGGCACATTGGACGAATCACGCAGATCTAAAAACCACACGCCCGATTTCGTCTGATATTGCTCCAAATAGGGTCGGCCGTTCGTCGCAAAGGTGAACGGAACTTTATACGCTCCCCACTGACCAGCTTGATATATCGCGTCAGCTTCGCGAATACCCTTAGGATACGCTTTTCCCTGATAGTCCAAAACAGAAGGAATATCTTTGTGCATTGCTTTAGCTTCAATAATAGCTACCATTTTTAAACCGATAAAGACAGCATAATCGGCATGCCCGGTCCGTCCTCCCGGCAGCTGCACAGGCCATTCGGCAATCACCATATTATGTCCCTTTTTCGGCCGCGTGCCTTTCGCATAGCGAAGTTCCTGACTATCCGCTTCCCAACCCACTTTCCGAAGCTGTTCGTCAATCATATACCGCGTTTCTTCTTCTGAAATATAACGATACCCTGCAGCGGTCCGAGCTTGTTTTCTGCGAGCATCAGCACCTACCGGAACAGCTTTTTCTGCAATCACTTCGGCAGACTGCATCAATATTTCATCTAATTCTGTTGGCGACGTTTTTGCAGAACCAGCAACTGCAGCAGCTCCAGCGTCGACAGGAACATAGTCTTTGTGCTGATAATTCCAATCGCCGTACGTTTCCATAAACCATTCGCACAAACTGTAGGCCATGGGCAGCAGAACCCTTGCCTTTTCTACGGACGCATAATTCTCATGAACCGCTTTATTCCGTACCTTACGCAGCACATGCAAAATATCTGCCAAACTGCGATCCAACATCTCTTCGCGCAGCAAAACGTCAATTCGCATAGCCGCCGTATTTTCCTGCGGGAAGGGAATATTATCATAGGCATACATCAAATTGACAATAGTCTCCCCAATCATGCCCAATTTCATTAAGCAGGAATTGGCGTCGCTATAACAATACTGCTCTGCCTGACGGCCAAAGGTTGCTAATACCGAAAATCGTTCTTCTAAAAAATCAAAGTTAGAATACATAGTTTCACCTTCTAACTGCAATGTTAATACGAAATTATTTTATATATATTATATCAGAATTTCTCTGCAACAAAAACTACATCTGTTCCCCTATGTTTGATAGAAACAAGTGTTTCTTTTACAACAAAAAAGCGAAACAAACCCAAGTATATCTCGAAATTCGTTCCGCTGTCATGCATGTATGTACTTATAAGTCCTACAATTTCCCAGCCACTCTCTCTACAATCGGCATATCAGCCGGAGCCCACTCCAACATGGGCAAATCTTCCGGTGCCAACCACTTGGCATCGACGTGTTCCTTGCGAATAAAATCGGGCTTGTCTAAATGACACATAAAGGCATGCATAGTAATAGAAAAATCGTGATACATGTGGTTTACGGTCATGTACAAGTCTTCTTCCTTTACTGCAACATGAACGTCCATCTCTTCCCGCAGTTCCCGTTCAATGGCAGTGTGTTTTGCTTCTCCCGGTTCTATTTTTCCGCCAGGAAATTCATATTTAAAGCTTACATAATCATATTTCCCTTTTCCCCGTTCCATACAAAGTATTTTTCCCTTATATTCCAAAATCGCTGCTACGACTTCTAAGTGTTTCATGATTTAGATTCCCCCATTTTCTGCATATTTATTATATTATACAATGAAACTTGCTGTATGTCTTCTGTACTGCGTTTATACTACGTCTAATACCAGGGCATATTTTTCTGTACAACATCTTGTTCATTTTCTATAATAAAATCAGAAAATACGTTTATGCAACACTAGAAGCTCGTAAAGGATGGAAAGTATCATGAAAGAAAAATACTATTATATCGGCGAGGTATCGTCTCTTCTCGATATTTCTACGCAGACCTTGCGGTATTACGACAAAATCGGTCTGGTCCGGCCGGCGAAAGTCAACGAGCAGAACGGCTATCGCCAGTATACGTACGACCAAATTCACTACATCGAGCGCATCAAGTACCTGCAAAAACTAGGCCTGCCCCTGACGGAAATCCGCATGGCATTAGACGGCGGCGGCACGGAACATCTGACAAAGCTACTAACGCAACACAAAGAAGATCTGCAAAGAAAAATCGAAGCGCTGCAGGACACGGTCGATACGATAGATTGGTACGTATCGTATTACAACTACCTGAAGGAAAACGCCTTTCCCGATATCCCCTTCAAGAAGACCTTTGAAACTCGCTATGTTCTCGCCGCGCCGATTTATCCGGGAGAGCCTATATACGGCGCGGCGGGCTACAGGCTGACAGAGGCACAGAGCAAGACACCCTTCAATCAGCTTCCCATGCTTCGCCAAAACGGCTACATCCTGGACTTCCATCGGCTGCTGCAGAACGAAATATCCGCCTTGTACTACTTCATGTACATCAAAGAAAAGCCGGCCTTTTCCCATCCCTATATCCGGGAAATACCGGGCGGGGACTATTTCTGCTTCCGCGTAAAGCTGTTGTCGGAAACTTGCGAAAACGCCTGGTTCAAGACGTATTTCGAAGGCAGCCCGTCTTCCCACCTGGTCATCGCCGACGAATACGAAGACAACTTTTATGAATTTCAGCATTGTACCTACGAGGTGCAGGTGCGCATCGCGCCATAAACAACTAGCCCCGCCTATCCGACAGCATAGTCAGATAAGCGGGGCTGTTTTAATATAAGTACTAGGACTCAGGCTGCGCCGGCGGAATGCGTTCGATCGTAAAGCCGATGAAGCCGATAATAATGGAGATAATAGGCGTCAAATAGCACGAGAAGGCAAAGGGCGCATAGGACAAGGTCGCGACGCCCAGCGTCGCCGCCATGAAAGCGCCGCAGTTGCTCCACGGCACGAGGGGGCTGACGGTGCAGCCGGAATTGACGACACAGCGGGACAGATTTTTCGGAGCCAGGCCCTTTTCGGCGTAGCGGTCCTTATACATGCTGCCCGTCACGATGACCGACAGATACTGGCTTCCCATGAGCATTTCGGCGATGACGCCGGTCAGCACGGTAGCGCAAATGAGGCCGCCTATGCCCTTGGCAATGGTCAGAATCCTATCCAGCAGCAGGGGCAGCATGCCCGACTTCTGGATGATGCCGCCGAAGCCCATGGCTACGAGAACCAGGGCGATGATAGAGCCCATGCTAACCATGCCGCCACGGCTCAATAAGCTGTCGATGACTTCCGAGCCGGAATGGGACTCATAGCCGGAAAAGGCCACGCTGATGACGTCGGACAGGCTGGCTCCTTGTATGCCCATAGCCAGCAGGGCCGCAATAAAGGCGCTGATGAACAGGCCGGGAATAGCCGGCATTTTCTTGATAACCGACACGATGACGACGAGAGGCGGAATGAGCATGATGGGGTTGATGACGAAGATGCTGGACAATCCGTTCAAAATCGCATCGATGCCTTCCTTATCAATACTTGCGCCGCCGTATTGAAAGCCCAGGACGGCATAGAGGACCAAGGTGATGATAAAGCTGGGAACGAGGGGATAGACGACGTGCTTGATGTGCTCGAAGAGCTGGGCCCCGCTGATAGCCGCGCCGAGATTGGTCGTATCGGACAGGGGCGACATCTTATCGCCGAAATAGGCTCCGGCAACGACGGTCCCAGCGACCATTTCCAAGGGGATATTCATGGCCTGGCCGATGCCGACCAGGGCAATGCCGACGGTGCCGGCGGTGCTCCACGAGCTCCCCGTGGCAAAGGCTACGATAGACGTGAGGACGTAGGACATAGCCAGAAATACCGTAGGCGAAATGATGAGCAGTCCGTAGTAAATCATCGTCGGTACGACGCCCGATATAATCCAGGTGCCGATCAAGATACCGACGATGAGCAGGATGACCAGAGCCTGCAGGCCGTCGGACATGGTTTCGAGCATAAATTTTTCAATATCGTCCCATTTGTACCCGGCCTTTAAGGCTACGAGACAGGCAATGGCCGTCGAAAAGACCAGGGGGATATGGGGGCCTGCGCCCAGAAAATTCAGCGCAATGACTAAGCTGATAATCAGCGTAATGATGGGAATGAGGGCCAGGCCGACGGTCATATTTCGATACGTTGACATAGTGATTCCTCCCCGCCGCTTTATTCGTCAAAGACGCTCAGCGCCTGGGTGAAGTCGGCAATCAAGTCCTGGGCGTCTTCCAGGCCGACGGACACGCGCATCAAGCCGTCTGTAATGCCCATTTTCAGGCGTATGTCCCTGGGAACGGACGCATGGGACGACAAGATGGGATAGGACAGGGTCGTCGCATAGCCGCCCAAGGTCATGGCGTATTTGGCGATGTGCAGGCGGCGCATGAAGGCGTTGATTTTTTCCCGGTCTTCGGGCATTTCAAAGCTGAGCATGGCGCCGTATCCCTTGGAAAATAACCGCTTGGCAATATCATGCTGGGGATGGGACGGCAAGCTGGGATGGTTGACCTTCAGCACGTGAGGATGCTCGTCGAGGGCTTTCGCCAGAGCTTCGGCGTTTTTCAGCTGCCGTTCCATGCGCAGGTCAAGGGTTCGCAGGCTCCGTTCGCATAAATAGGACGAAAACGGGTCGAGAGTGCATCCCAGCAGAGCCTGCAGCTTGCAGGCCTTGTCGATGACCTCCTTCGACGCCGTAGCCGAGCCGCCGACGATGTCGCTGTGGCCGTTCATGAATTTAGTCAGGCTGTTGATCGTCACATCTGCACCGAAATCAATCGGCTTAATGACCGTCGACGTCGTGAACGTATTGTCTACGACGAGCTTAGCGCCGCAGTTGTGGGCGATACGGGCCACGGCCTCTACGTCTACGACGGCCATGGTCGGATTGGAAATGATTTCCGTATAGACGATCTTCGTATTCGCCTGCACGGCCTTCCGTACAGCTTCTATATCGGTAAAGTCAACGCACGTCGATTCGATGCCGTAGCGCTTGATGACGTCCAGAATTTCCAGCGTTTCGCCGTACAAATTGCTGTTGGCTAGGATGTGGTCGCCGGCGTCGGCTAGGGACAGGAGCGTCGTCGTAATCGCCCCCATACCAGAGCTGCAGATCATGGACGCTTCGCCCCCTTCCAGATAGCTGACCAGTTCGGCCAGGGCATTACGGTTTGGATTTCGGATGCGGTTGTACGTGTAGCCTTTGACGGCGTAGTATTCGTTCAGTTCGTCTAAATCGGCTCCACCGTGAAAAGCCGTCGTCAAGTAAATGGGCAGGACTTCCGGCGTGCTCAGCGTCCCCTTTACTTCCGCTCCCTGCATGATAATTTCCGTGTCTCTGTTCATGTTTCGTTCCATATAAATTCCTCCTGACAACTAGATAGTATACACCTGTAATGACTGCACTCTTTGCTATGACCGTATCATACCATTGAAGCAGAGCATAATGTCAATATATTTCGGCAAAAAAATACAGGAAAATGTGATGCCGTCTATGCTAAAAGGACAACGGAGTCGGACAAAGGGAAAGAAACTGTTTCTCTTCCATGTACATGAGAAAAGAGACATGCCTAAGATTATACTGGACAATAATCTTTTCAGCGCAGAAGATAAAAACACCTGACAATCGACTCGTCAGGTGTTTCCCATAGCATATGTAATTATCCCTGCGCCGCAGTGCTGCGCTTCTGCATGTCGCGGCGTTTTTTGAAGAACGGCAGGGCTACTTCCGGGAAGATGGCGTAGCCTAAGACGTCTTCCGGCGTAGCGTCGGGGAATCCTTCGTCAGCCAGGGCCTTCTTGGCCTTTTCCAGCTCCGGCTCCAAATCGTCGGCCGGACGGTGGCTGATGACCGGTTCGTCGCCGATGCACATCTTGCGGAATTCTTCCGTGATTTCACCGGGAACGCGGCCGTACTTGCCGCGGACGATGTCCCGCACTTCGTTGGTCACGATCTTATAGCGGCCGTACAGGACATTGAGCGCAGCGGCCGAGCCGGTAATCTGGCTCGTCGGCGTCACGAGGGGCGGATAGCCCAAATCGCGGCGCACGTTCGGCATTTCCGCCAGCACTTCGTCAAAGCGGTCTTCTGCGCCCTGCCCTTTCAGCTGGTTGTACAGGTTCGTCAGCATACCGCCGGGAATCTGGTACTTGCGGACAGCCGGATTGATCTGGCTGGGCATAGTCAGGTTGAATTCGTCGGCCAGCTCCTTACGGACCTGTTTGAAGTGCTCCGTCAAGGGCCAGAGCCGTTCGACGTCGATGCCCGTATCGTAAATCGTGTTCTGCAGGGACATGACGACCGATTCTGTCGGCGGCTGGCTCGTCACTTCGCCAAAGGGCGACAAGGCCGTGTCGATAATATCTACGCCGGCTTCGATAGCCTTCATGTAGGTCATTTCGCCGAAGCCGCAGGTGCAGTGCGTGTGCAGCTCGATCGGTATGGACAGGTGCTTTTTCAGCATGCGCACGAGATTGTATGCGTCATAGGGGGACAACAGCCCCGACATGTCCTTGATGCACAGGGAGTCGACGCCCATGCGCTGCAGCTCCAGAGCGCCTTTTGTAAAGGATTCCATGGTGTGAATCGGGCTGATCGTGTATACGATAGCGCCCTGAACGTGGACGGATTTCGTATCCTTCGCCGCCCGGATGGCCGATTCCATGTTGCGGGAATCGTTGAGAGCGTCGAAGACGCGGATGATGTCGATGCCGTTGTCTACGGCTCTGTTGACGAATTCATACACGACGTCGTCGGCGTAATGGCGGTATCCTAAGATGTTTTGGCCGCGGAGCAGCATTTGCAGGGGCGTCTTTTTGACGTATTTCTTAATCGTCCGCAGCCGTTCCCACGGGTCTTCGTCCAAAAAGCGCATGCACGTATCGAAGGTCGCGCCGCCCCAGCATTCCAAGGCGCCGTACCCTACTTCGTCCATCGCTTCCAATACGGGCTGCATCTGGCTCAGGCGCATGCGCGTCGCCGCGATGGACTGATGACCGTCCCGCAGTACCGTTTCCGTTATTTTTACTCTAGCCATATCACTATCCTCCGTTTAGTAATCTCTATGTAGTATCGGCTTATTTCAAGCCTGTGCGTATGCAACTTAGCATATAATTATAATTGCAATTACTTTTTATTATACCATATTTTACCAAGAAAATCAGAAAAATTTCTTCGGCGGCAATCTAAAAAAGTCATTCTCCTGCCAGTATACGGCTGTATTTATTCTCATAATGTGGTACACTTATACTATACAATCATGGCGTCGACAGGGGTGTTATTCCAACTGCCATTATCCATACTCACAGCGAAAGGGGTTTTATTATGACAACATGCGCACGTATCATTACCGCCTATTTCAGCCCGACGAACACGACGAAAACCGTCTGCGAGACCATTGCCCAAGAGCTGAGCCGCACGCTGGGCATTCCCCACGAAAGCCGCAGCTTTACCCTGCCGGGCGAACGAACGGAACCGCTTGTATTTCCTGAAGGCTCATTGATCATCCTCGGCATGCCGGTCTACGCCGGCCGCGTGCCCAACTTCATGCTGAAATACCTGGCGCAGACAGAAGGAAATGGCTCCATGGGCATTCCCATCGTCGTATACGGCAACCGCAACTACGACGACGCCCTCATCGAGCTCCGCGATATCATGGAAAAGGCCCATATCCACACCGTCGCCGGCGGCGCGTTCATCGGCGAGCATTCCTTCTCCCGCACCCTCGGCCAGGGCCGTCCCGACAGCCAGGACCTCAACAAGGCCCGCAGCTTCGCCCAGGTCGTAGCCAGCACGATTTCCAACGACAGATACCGCACGCCCGTGCCGGTCAAGGGTAACGTCCCCTATCGGCCGTACATGGTGCCGCAGAAGGCCGACGGCTCTCATAAGACCATTACCAAGGTCTTCCCGAAGGTCAGCGACGCCTGCACCAACTGCGGCGTCTGCGTCAGTGTCTGTCCTCTCGGCTCCATCGCGCCGGACTGCCATACGTACACGACGTTCTGTGTCAAATGCTGCGCCTGCGTCAAGGCCTGTCCCGTCGGCGCACGCTACTACGACGACGAAACGTATTTGTTCCATAAGAAACAGTTGGAAGAAACGTACGCCCGCCGTGCTGAGCCGGAAACGTTCATCTAACACTACCTCTTCAGCGGCGTAAAAATACCGATATGCAAGGCTTGCCTGCCTATTGCATATCGGCATTTTTTATTCTCCAGGCCCTTCAGATTACACTGCCCTCTTTGACCCTGCCGGTATCCGCTTCGATGTATATCTTCCTCCCTCCGTCGGAAACGGCTACGACACCTGGCGGTAAGGCGTCCGATTCCTTCCATTGTATGGCAAAGGAATAGCGGTTCCTCCCCTTTTTGACGGTAGTATTTTTATATCCCCGCACGCGGGACGTGTCGCGGCGATTATATGCTACGACGACCTGGCCCGTATCTCCCAGACAGTCCAGGACGGCAAACAGCTGACGGCAATACCGCCGCGTATCGACCATTTCGCCCATAGCCGGCGCATACGCACCTGCCAGTACCTGGGCCGGGTCGTCCAAATCTTCCGTCGCCTGCAGGCCCGTGCGGATGCACTGGATGCCCGCTTCGACAAAGGCCTGCTTCATGTAAGCGGCCCGCAGAACCCCTTCGTGAACGGACAAGGGCGTATAGTCCCCCTGCCGATACATGTCGGCCAGCTCCGTATCGGCAAGGACGACGACAGGATAGATGCGGGCTATATCGGGCTGTAAGCGGCAAATCGCCGCCGTCGTGTCCCGCAGGCTGTCCCAATCCTCGCCGGGCAGGCCCGGCATGAGCTGATGGCCGACAGTAAAGCAGTGCTCCCGCAGCAGCGCTGTCGCCGTTACGACGTCCTGTGCCGTATGTCCCCGCTTGGCCTTAGCCAATACGGCATCGTCCATAGACTGAACGCCTAATTCGACAGTGGACAGGCCGTACCGCTTCAACCGAGACAATATTTCCTCGTCAATACAATCAGGCCGCGTCGAGCAGCGAATCGCCTGTATGCGCCCCTCCTGCAGGGCTTCACGAGCCGGAGTCAGCAGTTCCTCCTGCAAGGCCGCCGGAATGGCCGTAAAGCTGCCGCCGTAAAAAGCGACCTCCCAATGCCGTTCTTCAGCTGCGCTCGTCACGTATTCTTTAATCGTCCGAGCCACGGCATTGCCGTCGGGTACGCCGCGCCGCCCCGTAATGCGCCACTGGTTGCAGAACACGCAGCGGTAGGGACAGCCGATATGCGGAATAAAGATAGGAATAATCGATGTTTTCATCACACTACCTCAAACAAAAAAAGGATGGGCTGAGCCGCATCCTTTCTATATTGCATGTAATCGTTTCAGAGCTTCGTGAGCGGCATGCTGTTCCGCATCCTTTTTGGTCTTGCCGGAGCCTTCGCCGAGAACCTTGCCGGCTACGATGACCTCCATGTAAAAGGTCTTATCGTGGTCGGGGCCTTCTTCCCGGCGCAGAACGTACGTGATTTTCTGCTCACCGTCGCGCTGGACAAATTCCTGGAACAGCGTCTTGTAATCTTTTCCGTAATCGCCGCTGGCAACGAGGGATAAATAATCTTTTAACTGATGCAGAATAAATTTGCGCGCTTCTTCATAAGACGAATCAATGTAAATAGCGCCGACGACGGCTTCAAACGCATCTGCCAGTATGCTGGCCCGCTTGCGGCCGCCCGACGCCAATTCTCCTTTTCCCAGAAGAATGTAGTCCCCCATGTCGAAGGTCGCGCATACGGCAGCCAGCGGCGCTTCGCTGACGACGCTGGCCCGCGCTTTCGATAATTCGCCTTCCGGCATGTGGGGATATTGCAGGAAAAGATATTCGCCGACTACCAAGTCGAGAATCGCATCTCCCAAAAATTCCAGCCGTTCATTGTAATAACCGTGTTTTGCCTTATTTTCATTGGCATAGGATGAGTGTGTCAGAGCCTGGTCCAAAATCAACAGATTATGAAAAGAGGAAAGTCCTAAAACGTCAATGAATTTTTCTAACTGCTTTTTTCTACCTGTATCCATTCACATGATCTTCTCTAATCTATTTTGTATTTCGCATATCGACGCTTAGTCTACATATTTTCTGAACAACAGCGTCGCGTTGTGGCCGCCGAACCCGAAGGAGTTGGAAATCGCCACGTTGACATCGGCGTCTACGGCTTCATTCGGCACGTAATTCAAGCCGAATTCTTTCAGTTCGTCGTCGATTTCCGCCAAGTTGATCGTCGGATGTACCTTGCCCGTTTCAATCGTCAAGGCGCAGACGATGGCTTCTACGGCGCCGGCTGCGCCGAGGAGATGGCCCGTCATGGACTTCGTCGAGCTCATGAGGAGATCTTTGGCATGATCGCCAAATACGCGGGAAACGGCCTTCGTTTCGTTCAAGTCGTTCAAGTGCGTCGACGTGCCATGAGCGTTGACGTAATCGACGTCGTTCGGCAGGAGGCCGGCATCTTTAATCGCCAACTCTATGCATTTGGACTGCTGGATGCCTTCCGGGCCGGGAGCCGTGATATGGTATGCGTCGGCGTTGCTGCCATAGCCGCTGATTTCGCAGTAAATATGGGCGCCGCGCTTCTTAGCGTGTTCTAATTCTTCCAATACGACAATGCCTGCGCCTTCGCCCATGACGAAGCCGTCGCGGTCTTTGTCAAAGGGACGGGACGCATGAGCCGGATCGTCGTTGCGCGTGCTCAGAGCCTTCATAGCGGCAAAGCCCGCTACGGCGCCGGGAGATACGGCAGC
>ULTK01001440.1_pt1 | contig 19145 bp, 11 predicted proteins | sample 1957551 | NCBI WGS metagenome assembly ULTK01 (sample SAMEA4835733, study PRJEB28245) | human gut metagenome | biome: gut microbiome; material: fecal sample | place: Denmark | collected 2008
TCTTCGGTCGCGCGAGTTCCTCCGCCTTCGCGACAAGCTGCTTCATGCCGCGTCCCTTGACCGAGTCAATGGCGACAGCCGGGATGCCCTGCGCACGGAAATACGCGAGCCAGCGCTTCGTGCTCGCCGAATCCGCGAGGTCCGACTTGTTGAGCGCGATAAGGCGCGGCTTCTCCTTGATGATCTCCGCCAGCATCGGGTTGGCGCTGCTCGCCGGGATGCGCGCATCGAGCAGCTCGATGACGACATCGACGAGCTTCAGATTCTCCTCGATCAGCCGCTGTGCCTTCTTCATATGGCCAGGGAACCACTGGATTCCCGGCAGGTCATTTCTTGTTTCTTTTTCCATGTATCTTCCTCCGAAAAAAATCTTACTTCCATTATAGCATAACATGGTACAATAAAGGCAACGATACCCATATGAATCAAAACAAATCATCAGGAGTGATGCATCATGAAACGATATGCCCTTATCCCCGCACTCGCACTCGCGCTCGGCGCAGCCTCCATGCCGGTGGCCTCCGCTTCCTTCGGCACGGGGATTGGCGTCTCCTTCCCGACGTCCGGATCGCACAGCAGCGAGATTGTGCCGTCATATGCCGCCTTCAGCTTCGATAAGATTGTCGAGGAGCTGACGGTCGAGGAAAAGCACGGCCGCCTCATCATGGAGCTCAAGGTCACGAATGACGGTGACAGCGACTATTCCATCGCGCATCGCGACGGCCAGGTCTACGACTTCGCCATCCTCGACAAGAACGGCAAGACGCTCTACAAGTGGTCGGACGGCATGGCCTTCACGCAAGCCCTGACGAGCTCCACCGTCGCCGCCCACAAGAGCGAAGTCTACAAAGCAGAGCTCGACCGCAAGGCCTACCGCAAAATAAAGGACGACGGTGTGCTCGTCACGGCCTGGCTCGTCGATACGCCTTACAAGATCACGACGCGCATGCCGACAAAAGTCGGCAACTCCACGCCTGTGACGCTGCACGGTGGCATCATCATCGGCAATGGCCCTTGGTATGATGACTGAGTCTTCTGCTCCTGCTCCGCCAGATGTGACAAAGCACCATAGTTATGCTATATTATAAAGAACACAGTTTACACTATATTTCATGCAGATAAAAGGATGTGTATCATTTTTGGACAATACTGACGCGGGCCTACTGCTCGTCTTACTCTTGTTACTGCTGTTTGCCAATGCCTTCTTCTCCCTGATTGAGACGGCGCTGACGGAAAGCCACCGCGGCCGCCTCGAGAAGCTCGCTGAAGATGGTAACCGCGACGCAGAGGCGGCACTCGGTTTGCTCGAGAACGCAGAAGCGCCGCTTTCCCTCGTCCAGGTCGGCATCACGCTGACGGGTATCCTCATGGGAATCTGTACGGGTGCGTTCATCGCGCCGTACCTCGCCACCTTCATCTCGTTCCTGCCGCATGCCACGCTCATCGCGATGATTCTGAGCATCGTCGTCGTGACGTACATCGCCCTGCTCTTCAGCGAATTCCTGCCGAAGAAGAAAGCCGCACAGAATCCTGAGCGCATACTCATGAAGTATCACCGCATCGTCGCAAGGCTCACGCATCTCGCACGGCCGTTCATCCGCTTCCTGTCCAGCTCCGCGAGCGGCGTCCTGCTGCTGCTCGGCATCAACCCGAACATCGAGGACACCGTCACAGAGGACGAGGTCAAGGACCTCATCGAACAAGGCACAGAAGACGGCACCTTCGAGAAGTCCGAGCAGGCCATGGTCGACCGCATCTTCCACATGAGCGACCAGACGGCCTATTCCCTGATGACGCCGCGCACGCAGATGCTCTGGCTCGATCTGACAGATTCCCTGCGCCACAACCTGCGCATCATCCGCGAGAATCCGCAGAATGTCTTCCCCGTTGGCCGCGAGAACCTCGACGATTTCTGCGGCGTGCTCTACGCCAAGGATCTCTTGAATGCCTCGCTCGAGCGCAAATCGCTTGACCTCGCGCAGTACATCCGCAAGCCCATGTTCGTGCCGCGCTCGATGGAGACCTTCCGCGTCCTCGCGAAATTCCGCGACACGGGCATCCACGAAGCCATGGTCCTCGACGAATACGGCGGCGTCATCGGCTTCATCACCATGAACGACATCCTGCAGGAGATCATTGGCGACTCCATGTCAAATGTCGAGCCCGACCCCATCCAGTTCACGCCGCGCGATGAGCACTCATGGTACGTCGACGGCCTCTGCTCCATCGATGACTTCAAAGAGCGCTTCGACATCGCCGAACTTCCCGACGAAGACCACGACCACTACCAGACGATGGGCGGCTTTTTGACCTCCTACTTCGGCTACATCCCGAAAGTCGCCGAAAAATGCGAGTGGAACGGCTTCACCTTTGAAGTCGTCGACATGGACCGCGCCCGCATCGACAAGATCCTCGTGACGCGCGAAGAACAACCGACCGCCGATGAAAAAGACACATCAGCAAAGGCAGACAGCAACAAAAAATAAACCGTAAATCCAATCAACTTTGAAATAACGCATAAAAAGGCTGCGGCCAGGATGCAACATCATCCCGGCTGCAGCCTTTTTCAATGCTCTTAAGACTCAGTCCATCGCCTGCCAATAGGCCTGCAGATTTCAATCCACGCTCCTCATGCGAGGAGCGACAAGCTATGGCGTGCGTCATGGCTAGTGTAGATATTTCAATCCACGCTCCTCATGCGAGGAGCGACCCCATACAATAATGTTTTCAAAACCCTTCATGATATTTCAATCCACGCTCCTCATGCGAGGAGCGACTGCCCTGATGGCTTACAATGGGTTACGTGTTGGTATTTCAATCCACGCTCCTCATGCGAGGAGCGACAATGCCGCGCCCCCGGTCCGTATTGCGCACGACGCATTTCAATCCACGCTCCTCATGCGAGGAGCGACGCTTCGGCTTTCCCGCCTCAGCCGCCGGACGCATATTTCAATCCACGCTCCTCATGCGAGGAGCGACGGCCGCGGAATAAGCCCATCACTGCACCCCCTTATTTCAATCCACGCTCCTCATGCGAGGAGCGACGTAGGCCGCGCTGATACCCATGCGCCCCTCGTGATTTCAATCCACGCTCCTCATGCGAGGAGCGACATCGGCAAGCGCAAGACAATGTGCGATATGGCGTATTTCAATCCACGCTCCTCATGCGAGGAGCGACCTCAAGGCCATGGCAGCTGCTGCAGCTCGCCGTATTTCAATCCACGCTCCTCATGCGAGGAGCGACCAGGGCATTGGGCTCGACCCCAAAGAGATGCATATTTCAATCCACGCTCCTCATGCGAGGAGCGACCTGAGCACCGGGCCGTCATCGACCCACACGTCGACGAATTTCAATCCACGCTCCTCATGCGAGGAGCGACGATAGACCGGCGCATCGCCGCCACGTATGGACTATTTCAATCCACGCTCCTCATGCGAGGAGCGACGTGCTGGTCTGTGCAGAGGAAAAATGCATTACCAATTTCAATCCACGCTCCTCATGCGAGGAGCGACGGACTACTCAAGACCTGCGCCCCCCTCGTCCGTGTATTTCAATCCACGCTCCTCATGCGAGGAGCGACTAAGGTGATCAGGAATATACCTACTACACAAAAATTTCAATCCACGCTCCTCATGCGAGGAGCGACGGCCCCGGCACTGTACAAGTTATTGTTGTCAATACGATTTCAATCCACGCTCCTCATGCGAGGAGCGACCTGCAACGTATCTTCCGCGATCCAGTACATCTGTAATTTCAATCCACGCTCCTCATGCGAGGAGCGACTGCAACCGCTACGACGGCCTCGCTGACTACGTAATTTCAATCCACGCTCCTCATGCGAGGAGCGACCAGCGGCGCAGTAGGTAGACTCAGTCCGGTGTTTATTTCAATATGCGAGGAGCGACCTATCCATTCATATCATAGTCGCCGCCATATGCGTATTTCAATCCACGCTCCTCATGCGAGGAGCGACAACTCCATAATGGCTTGATGTCATTGTGTTTTGCTATTTCAATCCACGCTCCTCATGCGAGGAGCGACTTTATCCTTTGGCATCGTCGCGAACAACATAGGCATTTCAATCCACGCTCCTCATGCGAGGAGCGACCGATTTGCTTTGCCACAACAGGAGACTTCGACGATATTTCAATCCACGCTCCTCATGCGAGGAGCGACCCGCGTATAAGATCCGGCCGTGGATGTTGCGATGATTTCAATCCACGCTCCTCATGCGAGGAGCGACCCTTGTACCCAAACTCATCCATAAGCGCGATCATATTTCAATCCACGCTCCTCATGCGAGGAGCGACCGACAGCCGACGAAATCTGGCTCGGCCCGGCCCGTATTTCAATCCACGCTCCTCATGCGAGGAGCGACCTCTCAGCCGTCTTGCTCCACACGACGCACGGGATATTTCAATCCACGCTCCTCATGCGAGGAGCGACCGTCCGTTACTCAGCTCGCTCGAAGAAGTCTTCTTATTTCAATCCACGCTCCTCATGCGAGGAGCGACCTTAAAAGACTTCGCGTCTACGGCACCGGCCAGCTTATTTCAATCCACGCTCCTCATGCGAGGAGCGACCTTCAGTAATAGCGAGAGCGGTGTATATAGCAAGATATTTCAATCCACGCTCCTCATGCGAGGAGCGACTGCTTCATCAAGAAGGTCGTAGTCCTCAAACGTATTTCAATCCACGCTCCTCATGCGAGGAGCGACTCAAGCGGCAATTCAGACCTCGATGCAAAAATGATTTCAATCCACGCTCCTCATGCGAGGAGCGACATCACCAGTGCTCGTCGTAGTGCTCTTGGCATTATTTCAATCCACGCTCCTCATGCGAGGAGCGACCTGTGTCAATTTTAGGCATTGATTTGCCTGACTTCATCATATATTTTTCGCGAACCTATCCCTTCTCTCCGAAAATGCCAACTTCTAGGCATTTATCTTGCAAACTCCATTTTCTGTGTGATGGCACTTCGCACTTTGGCGACCTATAGACCTATAGAATCATAGGTGCTTCTGCATCATAAGACGGTTTCGCTCCTATATGTTCTATTTTGCTCTTATAGTTCTTGCCGAGGTTATAGAAGCGTAGACTGTCCGTATCTGTGTCAATGACTTTTTCTAGCGCATGGCGAAAGACTGCGTACTGTGCGGTGTCAAGATTGCATTCAAATACGGAATTCTGGACACGTTGTCCGTGGCGCACGCAGATCTTGGCTACATGGCGCAGTCGCTTGCGCCCTTCTGCGGTGGTCGTATTGACATCATAGGTAACCAATAACAGCATATCTTCACCCTCTTCCAGTTCGGCTCTATCCTCACGTCATTCCGTTCCGGCCATCTTCTAGAGCAAAGTGAATCCTTCCCTTACAAAAAGCAGATCATTTCCATAGGAATGCAGGGTATTCCGCCAAATCGCCGCGTAGCGTGCGTGCTAGCAGGAGTGACTGAACATAGGGAACGAGCCCCCAAGGTATCTTTTCTTCCAGGAATGGATGTGTGATGGTTACCTGTTTCTTTGTTTGCCAAGCATTCAAGAACTTCTGTCTGCCGATTTTCTTGAGATAGGTTCCCCCATCCTCTTTCTCCTCAAAATCTGTACCTTTCATGACACGGTTATTGATAAGTGTTATCACAAAACGGTCAACGAAAAGGGCACGCAGTTCTTCCATGAGATCCAGCGCGAGCGACTGTCGTCCGGAACGGGGCCTATGTAGGAATCCCACATAGGCATCCAAGCCAACACTTTCGAGTGCCGCTGCACAGTCGTGTGCTAAAAGGGTATATCCGAAAGAAAGCATTGCGTTCACACGCCCAACAGGTGGTCGTTTCACACGGCCAATAAAAGGAAAGGCCCTTCTCTGCTGCAAGATGAGCTGTCCAAACAACTGAAAATATTGGCGTGCAGCATCTCCCTCCAAGCCGCGCAATTGATCATCATCTGCCGCAAGATGTGCCAAGCGCATATTAGAAGCCATAGACGCGCTGCACTCTTCTATAGCATTTACATCGACACTATCTGCATGATCACGCCGTGCGCGCTCCAGTACGGATCTTGCATTGCATATTTTAGCTGTGATGAAGTCCCGTGCGATGATCAGTCTGGCTGCTTCATCATCGGCCACACGATACTGCTGCTGCCTCAGCAGGACATTCCCTGGATTCTCCCCACTGACTCGCGCAAGGAATTTCCCATTCGCTGTCAGAAATGAAAATCCTATCGCGTGACTTGCACAGGCACCCAGCAAAGCAGGGCTTGCACCACGCCAGCTAAAATCGACAATGCTCTCCAAGGTCAAGAGTGGAACACGCCCTAGCACCTTTTCTCCCTGTCTCACGACAACATTCTCATTCTCGAGAGCAAGATATGCATCTTCCGTCAAGACAAACAGTGTATTGAGCAAACGGCGCATTCACGTTTCCCTCCCCAAAGCATTGGCATAATACGCACCGACATCGTGATGTTTCATGAGACGCGGCAGACATATCGGCTTCAACGAGCAGGCTTGGCACGCTTTGCTCGGCTTTACACGCGGTGTATGGCCGCGCGCCATATCCCGATGCATTTCCGAAAAAATCTGGCGCACGCGCTCGCGCAGGCATGAATCAAATGTCACTTCCTCCCGCCGATGAAGTGCAGCGTAGAACAGTGCACCTTTAGGCACATCTGTACAATACATCTCTTCGAGGCACATGGCCTGCGCGCAAAGCTGGAGCCTGTCAGCATCCAGAGACTTTCCTTCACCATGTTTGTACTCAACAGGATACGGTACCCAGAATCCCGGATGCTTATGGAGGACTGCCCCCTCCTCCGCCTCATGAAATTCGACCACATCACAAACGCCCGACACGCCCATCGTGCGGGAAAATACGCGCAAACCTCTGCTAATGAGCAAGCTGCCTCGTTTTTCCTTCTGACATGCATCATGGCATTTTTCATGCAGTATCCTGCCTTCTGCCGTGCGCAGGTTCTCTTGCCAGATCTGCTCGATGTGGATCAGAGCCCATTGACGACGGCAGAAGGCAAAATGCTGGATGCCTGAGATCATGAGGTATTCGTCTTCAGGATATTCCATACGCTGCCTCAAATCATCTGGATGCAGGTGACACCTGTGGGGAGATCTGTATCGTCGACCGTCACAGTATAGTCACTATAGGCGCGTGCTGGTTTCTCTGCTTCTTTCTTCTCGACTTTGATACGCTCAAAGAGCTGATAAGCCGGTGCATTGCCGAGCTCACTCTCATGCTTGAATACGATGAGCTTGCGCACAGCCATCGTGCCACGTGCTGCCGAGTGGTCATTCTCAAACATATTGATGATGGCTTTCCAGAGAAGTCCCAGATCTTCCTCAGAGAATCCCGTCACCTTGCGCGCAAGATTGGCAGAGATGTAGCCATGTGCGATATAAAGGCCATAGGGAACGATGAACTTATGGCCCAGCATCATATGCTTGCCATCTTCCTGCTCTTTCTCTGAAGCAACTGTCACACGGGAAATGCCGATTTCCTGGGCAAGGATGGGCTCGACACTGCGTGCAAAGTCAAGCTGGACTGGGCCACGGACCTGGCCACAGTTGAGTTTTGCATTCACAAAGGTGGTCATGACTGCGCCGAAGGTTCGGATATCATAGAAATTCTCGCACATGAAATCACGGATCTTGAGGTCAATATCGGCATCTTTTTTCTTTGCTTCCTTGATTTTTTTCTCGTCTACACCGAGATATTTATAGGCCTCGCGGTTATTGCGCTCCAAGGGGACATGATCTTTGACATAGATGCGGTAGCCCGGTGTGTCTTCCTTGGCAGCCTCGACGTAATTGCGAATCTTGCGCTTGAGGCAGACATCCGTCACCAGGCCAAGGCCCGTTTCCTGATCGATACGAGGCATATTGCCTGCATCCGGGTCACCATTAGGGTTGCCGTTCTCCACATCAAAAATGATCTCGAAATCGTAACGGTTCTTGATTGGCTCTGCCATGATTCAGTCCTCCTTTTCCGCAGCAGTATCTGCTGCTTCCACTTCCTTCGATTCTTTTTTTTCATAACGTTCCTGGGTCTGCTGATAGTAGCCGAGGATGAACATGCCCTGCTCCTCTGCATTCAGGATTTTGGGTATACCTTTCGATGCATCCAGCATCCCCATCAGTCTCGTCATCTGCTTTTCATAATATGTTTTCAGCTTTGGACTTTCTCCTGCGATTTTTTTGAGATGATGATTCGTCAAATGCTCCAGAATGGGGAACACCCTTGATGGCGTCGTACTCGCCACATCAAAGTAACGGTCTTTGACGGTCGCATTCAGATTTGGATTTGCTGCCCTTTGGATTCCCTCACGCAGGGAGAAAATCCGTCCCAAGACATATGCAGGATCTGTGATTTCTTCATTGAGTTTCATGCGCAGTTCTCCTCTCTTCTTGTTTTTCATGAGATACGCCTTGATGATTGAAGCGCGTTCTCCTGTAATCTTATAATGTGGTTCCTTCAACGTCTTCCCCTCTGTGTCAGTGAAATCGATTTCGGCATGGATGCGCAGCAGTACCTGCTCATAGAGACTGGCCGGATACATTGCATCCTTCAGGATTGCAGTGGCCGTACTTCCTGCCAGGATAGGCAAAGGACTCTTATTGGAAGCGTTTGGCGAAACGGTCGCCTGCAACCATGCCCAGAGCGGTGGAGCATTCCAGGGCTTGCGCGGTGGCATCACGATAGCCGCCCTTTGGCGATGTGCCTTCACATGCTGCAGGAAATCGCCAAAGGCACCTCTCAGGAAGAAACGCACCGAAAGACGCGCCGCATTCGGTGCGATTCCCAGGATGTAGAATGGATTCTCATAGGGGATCTCTGTTGCCTCAAAGCAAATTGGCTGGCCCTTGACAAGATTCTGAAAGAGTCCATTGAGTGCCTCTTCCGTCAACTGTTTCTTGTCGCTCATCCCGCCGAACATCGACATGGATAAGAGATCCTGCGAGGCTTCGTTCTCCATCTCCGCCCAGTAAACGACTGCGGTGTCACCAATGATCTGCCGATGATCACTGTCCGCCAGCAGCGCATTGAGGGCCGTGCCATAGGCAAACGATGCCGCTTCGGAAACAGGAGCATTGGCTCCCTGCTCATGGCCAAAGGAATTACTGGATTCCATATTGAACGAAACGAGATTGGCACCGGATACCTGCGCGCCGGGAACGCCCTTGATTTTCGGATGAAGGCGAGCAATTGCCCCCTTTCTCCCCGTAACCAGGCAGATTCCCTGCACATCGTCCTGCTGCGCTGTCATGGTACGCTCCCAACGCTCCGCGATTGCTGCATCCTCCTGCACAAAGTGTCCCTGGAACCGGAAGACGAGATTCCCTCCCGCCACCATTTCCGGGAAGAGTTCCTCCAGCGCTTGATTCAGCTTTGCTTTTTGGGGCTGCCATTGCTGGAAGAATGACAGCACAGCACGTGCCGCAGGAACATCCATCCCCTGGAGGAGCTTCTCATGCAACTCTTTGGCTGATGTGAAACGCTGCAGTGCATCCTGCCTCTTTTTCTCTGCCTTCGTCGGGTCATCCTCTTCTTCAGCGATGCCCAAAAAATAGGTAGCGGTATCACAGAGGAAATAAGCCGGCGGCTGCCGACCTGCCCGCGTTGGATGGTCGGGCACAATCATCCGACGAGGACGGATGACCGTCTTCTTGCCCTGACTCTGTTCTTCTCTAAGGTCATAGACGCGTAGGAGCTCTCCATTCTCCGCGAGATCCAAGGCAAAGGAGACGCCCACAGGACACCAGCCGCGCCGCGGCGCATCGCCGTGCTCTGCCATTGTCTGATAGCGTTTTGCGAGTGCTTGAAGAATCATCTGTACACCTCCACTCCACGCAAATCCAGTACGCCATCCCGGAGCACTGCGCGGAAAAACTGTGGATGGATATGCATTGCATCTGAGTAATCCATATCGTAGAGCATGAAGCCCAAGTCCTTCTCTCCCCGCAGCTCTTCCGGAACCTTCAAAGCCACATCATCTGCACAGGGACGCAGCCGCGCAGGGAACTCTCGGCAGCCCAGGTAGGGCTGATGATAGTTCTGTCCCTTCGCCAAGCGCCGGCGAAACATCTCTGAGAATTTCCCAGGATTGTCACTCACTGCTGCCTGCGGTGTCATCTCAAAATGCGCCGTTATGACATAGTGGACATCGGTGAGCAGAAGCGACGCTCGCTGCATGATTTCCCTTGATGTCGCGATATAAGGAGGCCGCTCTCCATTTGCCATCGCCTGCCATATGACTCGCGCCTTTGCCTTCACCCCCACCTCATTACGCCGTACTGTTGTGAACTTGATGGGGTTCAGGACACGGATTTCATCGATGATCCATTTCAGGCCGGGATGCCAGAAAACGGCTTCCAAGATGCCGCGCGCGGCAGACGGCGTTATCAGATCATAGCTTACTCGCTCTGACTTCATCTCAGGTCGCGTGAATAACGCAAAGTCACCGCGCACATCTACTCTGACGCCATATCCCATGAGATCACTCCTTTCTTTCACTTATATTTTATTTATAATCTTTACACCTATTATCATACTCTTATGATTTCGTCTTGTCAATTCTTATTTCCTCCTGCTATAATGTTTTTGTCGTATCGAGGATGCGCGATACGGGGATTGAAATACTTACATTTTTTTTCGCAGCAAAAAGGGCAGGGAAATAACTCCCTGCCCTTTTGCTGTAAGCAACGACCTGTATGAAGTCCTGCGCCCACTTCAGAAGACAACGGCCTGACCATCGGGGATATCCGTTTTCAGCCCCAACGCATCCTCATCGTACCAGCTCATATCCACAAGGACAAAGAGCGCTGTGCTGTTCTCCCAAAGTGGAACAACAACCCCCGCATCAAAAAGACGCTGGAATGGCGAGGGCCTCCCCTCATGCGGGACATTCTGCACGCCCACGGTATAGACGCCTGCACGGCGCAGCAAAGTGCGGCCGCCAGCGCCTTGATACTCCTTGAGTTGTTTCAAGATGTCTCTCGCCTCTTCATCGAAGGGAATGAATACCGGCACGGATCGATCATCAATCAGCTGAAACTTCTGGTCGATATCCTTCAACGGCGGCATTTTCTGGCAACAGAGCTTGAGTATCTCCTTTCTGTCCAATGCCATTTCCCCTGAAATGTCGTAGAGTTCTCTGAAATACGCCTCGACCGCGTCAGGATGCGAGAGGCGCGCTGCATATCGGTCAAAGATGCTGTCTGCCACCTTGCCTCGCCGGTCGAGCTCAAATGGCATCTTGTTTCCCTCCAATCGGAAGACTGTGACGATGCTGTCCTCCCGCGGCCTCTTTCCCTCGCGGTTGCAGCGCCCTGCCGCCTGAAGAATGCTGTCAAGTCCTGTAAGTTCTCGGTAGACCAGCGGAAAATCAAGATCAACGCCCACCTCTATCAGGCTGGTCGAAATGACGCGACAGGGTTCCTTATCCTTCAGTCGAGCGCGAATCTCATGAAGAACGCGCGTGCGGTGCATTGGACAAAGGTTTGTCGAGAGATGGAATGTCCCCTCCTGTTCTGGCATTGCTTTATAGAGCTGGCGTGCCATTCTCTTGCTGTTCACGACAACAAGCACTTGCATCTTGCCAGCGACTTCCTCGGACAGGGCTTCTGGCGCATATCGGTCCGGACAAACATCAAAGGTCACTCGCGAAAAGAAGTGGAACTGCTCCTCAACATGCGGACATAGTTCTTTCATGCTGCCGCTGAAGAACGGTCCAAGAGCCGGCTGCGTGGCTGTGCAGAGAACCGCTGTGCATCCATAGTGCTCAACGAGCGTCCGGATTGCTGTCACGCATGGCTTGAGGAAATCGAGAGGAATCATCTGTGCTTCGTCGAAGATGATGAGGCTGTGCGCTATATTATGCAGTTTCCGGCATTGAGACGTCCGGCTTGCATAAAGTGAGGAAAAGAACTGCACATTCGTCGTCACGATGATTGGCGCATCCCAGTTCTCCGTCGCGAGCCTCTGCCGCCGTCCATCTTCCCGTTCATCATCATACGATGCATTCGCGTAGTGGACGACAACATTCTTCTCACCGAGAAAATCCTGGAATACCCGCGCATTCTGCTCAATGATGCTCGTATACGGGATGACGTAGATGATGCGCTGTACCTCACTGTCCATCCTGACGGCCCGATGTAGGGCAAAGCCAAGAGAAGCGATTGTCTTGCCTCCGCCCGTCGGCACGGTCAGGCGATAGAGATGCTCCGTCCCCTCATCGCCTTCACTCAGACACGCGCGAAGAATCTCGCGTCGATGCACATTGATGGATTCATGGTAGCGCTCGCCGCGCTCATCAAAGAAGCGCGTTCTGACCGTTTCGTCAAATCGGCGTTTCAGCTCCTCCAACGTGTCGAAACCATGACGCGATTTTGTCCCTGCCGTCTGCTCCACCTCTGGCAGGCAGGATTGGTAGAATGCTTCTGTATCAAGAAAATCAGCATCAACGAGACAAGAAAAGAGCATCCGTGTAAAAAATTGCAATTGATAGATATCCGACGACTTCAAACAGGCAGGCACATGGCTCAGTGCAATTGACGCGCGCTCATCTTCTTGCCATGCGGAAAAATCTGGCAACGGCTTCCTCATGCGGCCACAAAACGTCGCACTGCCCTCTCCATCAAACGCTCCACCGAAGTCCGGCAGACCGCCGTGATGCCCGGCAATGGCCCATGCTGCCAAGCAGAGCAATGGCTGTCCCTTTTGATAAAGAAGCTGCGCCCCTCCTGTCGAATGGTCACCGCCAGAGCTTCTCACCCCTCTCAGATACTCTTGAAATCGGGCTGAATACTTGCCAACATCATGATAGCGGCCCGCTATCTCGCCCAGTTCTTCCGCATCGAACGATGCTGCAAACTGCGCAGCCAGTGAAGCAACATGGTCCAAGTGCTCTTTCAATGGCTGCTTCCTGCCAGTTTCCACATCATAGTGACCCAAGTATTCCATCGTCTAGCACCTCCTATACGATCTGACTATTAGATGACTCAAGGAATCCGCAGGCTCGTGCCGTCGTGGAGCAGGAAGAGGATGCTCTCTTTGACGGGCTTGCCGAGGATGGATTCGACGGCTTCGCGGTAGAGCTCGATCTGCTTGGCGTAGCGGCGGCGAATCTTGTCGGGGGCGGTGTCGCGGTCGGTCTTGTAGTCGAGCAGGACGAGGCTGCCGTCGTTTTCTTCAAAGAGGACATCGATGACGCCTTGGATGAAGATTTTCTCCGCGCTCTCGCTGTAGGTGGGATTGACTTTGCCGACGGGGATCATGCGGCTGAAGGGCAGTTCGCGCCAGACGCGCGCAGCGCTTTTCATGCGCTTGCCGATGGCAGATGAGCAGAAGCGCTCAATGCTCGTGTAGTTGACGGCTGACTCGTGGCCCGCGGCAATCAGGCCCTTTTCCTCCATCAGGGCGACCTGGGCGCACAGGCCCTCGCGCGTCAGGTCGCCGTGCAGGTCAAGATTCTGCATGATGCTGTGCATGAGCGTGCCGCGCTCGGCGCCTGACAGGCGTCCTTTCTGCTGCAGGAACTGCGGGCGACGCCAGATGGCGGGCTCAGCGGGCTGCACAGCAGGCAACGAGGCCGGTTCTTCCTCGCGTTGCGCCTCGGCAAAGCGCTGCTTGATCTCGGAAACGGTCATCTTGGCCGTGATGCCCGGCAATACTTCTTCACCGTAATGCCAGCCGAGGCGATGCTCGACCGTCTCGCGCTCTGGCGATGCGGGCAACTCCTTTCCAGCGCGCACGGCCTGCAGGAGCGCATCGAGCTCTTCTTCCTCTTCATGCGGCTGGATCTTGTCGGCAGCGAGCAGATGGACGGCAAAATGGGCATCGGGCTCGACAGCGTCGAGCATCTCGCCCCAGTCTGCCCCTGCGGCCTCGCGTATCGCCGCACCATCTGTATGGCGCACCACGGCAGGCGCAATCCAGTCGAGATAGCTGCCTGCCTCGCGTATCATGTCATCGGGCAGAACGAGCTCGCGGCTGCTGAGGCTGCGCGCATAGCGCTCGGCCTGCTTCTCCCACTTCGCGGCGGCCATCGTGCCCGTCAGGATGAGCTTTTCGCGCGCGCGCGTCATGGCGACGTAGAGCACGCGCATCTCCTCGGCCTTCGTCTCTGCGACGATGCGCGCGGCGATGGCCTGGTACGGCAGCGTGTCGTACATCTGCCGCCCGACGTCGGAGCGCTCGACGAGACGCGGGCCGATGCCGAGCTCCTTGTGCATCAGGAAGATTCCTCTGGCATCGAGCTGGTTGAAACCCTTGGCGATGTCGGCGACGATGACGACGGGGAACTCAAGGCCCTTGCTCTTGTGGATGCTCATGATGCGCACGACGTCCTCGCTCGCGCCGAGCGTGCGCGCGACGGAGAGGTCGGTGTCGCGCTTGCGCAGGTCCTCGAGGAAGCGCAGGAAGCGGAAGAGGCCGCGGTAATTCGTCTTCTCATACTCTGCCGCGCGGTCGGCGAGCATGCGCAGATTGGCCTGGCGCAACAGGCCGCCCTTGAGCCCGCCGACGTAGTCGTAGTAGCCCGTCTCGCGATAGAGTGTCCAGATGAGCTCCGGCACGCTGTGGCTCACGGCATAGCTGCGCCAGCGGTTGAGCGCGGCACAGAAGTCGGCCGCGCGGTCGGCGAGTCCTTCCTCGAGCGGCGTCTCCGGTGAGTGGCTGCGCAGCAGGGCGCCGAAGAGGTCTTCGTCGGGGACGGACATGCGCAGTCGCGCGAGTTCCTCCATCGTGAAGCCGCCAATCGGCGAGACAAGCACGGCTGCCAGCGGGATCTCCTGACGCGCGTTATCGATGGTCTTCAAGAGGGCGAGCACGAGCCGCACCTCATTGGCCTCAAAGTAGCCACCGTCGACGTCGGCGTAAGCGGGGATGCTGTTCTTGCGCAGCAGTTCGAGCAGCGTGTTGGCCTTGCCCTTGACGGCGCGCAGCAGCACAGCGATGTCGCGGTACGCCAAGGGGCGGTATCCACCGGCATCCTTGTCGAAGACGCGAACGCCTGACTCCATGAGCGCTGCGATGCGGTCAGCGATGTGCTGCGCCTCGAGCTCAAAGCCCTCGAGCCCGCTGCCATCTGATGCATCATCATCGGCCGTCTGGCTGAGGCCCGCGACGGGCTGCTCCGGCTCACCGCGCAGGATGATGTCAATCTCCATCGGCCCCTTGAGTGTATGCTCGGCCTCAGGATACGAGGCCCCCGGGTAGAGGCGGCTTTTCTCGTCGTACTCGATTTCCATGGCCTCGCGCGTCATGACCTGGTCGAAGATGAAGTTGATCGGCGCAAGGACTTCAGCGCGGCTGCGGAAGTTCTGCTTCATCGTGATGAGCTGTTCCATGTCATCGGGTCCCGGCTTCTCGGGATAGGCATCGTACTTCGCCTGGAACAGGTACGGGTCAGCGAGGCGGAAGCGGTAGATGCTCTGCTTGACGTCGCCGACGGTGAAGCGGTTGTCATCGCGCGCGATGAGGTTCAGGATGGCCTCCTGGACACCGTTCGTATCCTGATACTCGTCGACCATGATGACAGCATACTTCTCGCGCAGGTCCTCCGCCGCATCCGTGCGCAGCGTCCTGCCCTTCTCACCGCGGAAATCTGCTTCTTCCACTCCAGCAAGTGCCGCAGGATCGCGGCAGAGCACGTCAAGCGCGAAATGCTCGAGGTCGTTGAAGTCGAGGACATTGCGCTCTTTCTTGGCCGCCTGCAGTGCATCGATGAAAGCGGCCGTCAGGTCTGCATAGCGCCGCACCGTCGCGCTGCACGCTCGGATGTCCCCCAGTACATCCTCCTCGGTCTGCGCCATGTAGCGGTCCCTGGCATCCGTGAAGATCTTCTTGGCCTCGTCGCGGTTCTTCTCGAACGACTTGCGGACCTCAGGGAACGCCGTGCGCAGCGCATCGTACTTCTTGCCGCGCAGCACGGGCTGCTTCCACTGCCTGGCCGCAGCGCAGAAATTGTCCCAGCCGCCCGCCTTCTTCTCGGCCAGGGCCGCTCGATAAGCGGACTGCACCTCTTCCAGCTTTTCGATGCAGCCCTGCAGATATTCGGCATAGGGCTGCCAAGCCGCGAGCAAGGCTGCCTCCGCTTCCTCAGAACGGCCGCCCGTGCGGACAAGCGCACACACCTCTTCATAGGCGCGGACGCTGCGCTCAATCTCGCGGCCCACGGCCGAGACAATCGTATCCGTCCAGGGCGTCTGCCAGAAGTCCGCAGACTCCGCTTCATAGCGCTCCTTCTGCTGGCGCAGCCACGCCTTTGGGAAGGGTTGGCTCTGGCAGAAGCTGTAGAGCTTCAGCACGGCATTGTAGACAGCCTCATCGCCGTGGTCGTCGCCGTAGTCGTCGATGAACTCGAGAAAATCCTGCCACCTGGCCTTCCCATCCTCATCCTCTGGCATCTTGTAGGAGGTCTCGAGCAATTCCTCCAGGACATCGCGGCGCATCAGGACCATCTCCTGGTCGCTGGCCAGACGAAACTGCGGGTCTACGTCGATGGCATCGATGTTCTGACGGATGACCTTCTGGCAGAAGGCGTGGAACGTGCAGATCGAGGCGCCGGACAACAGGACAATCTGGCGCTCGAGCCATTCGGCTGTCGCGCGGTCATCCGTCTCTAAGAGCTTCTGCTGCAGGGCTTTGTCGATGCGCTCACGCATCTCTGTCGCCGCTGCATTCGTGAACGTCACGACGAGCATCTCGTCGACACTGCACTCGCGCGCGAGAAGCTGCGCGATGATGCGGTCGACGAGCACGCGCGTCTTGCCCGAGCCTGCTGCCGCTGCGACAAGGATGTTGCGGTGGCGCGCCTCAATCGCTTTCTTCTGATCCTCTGTGTATTGCATCGAGCAAATCTTCCTTTCCTGTGCACTCGGCCATCTTCTCCTCCAGCACATCATCGTCCTCCGGGCCGATGTCGCGGTACGCGTAGCCTTCGATGTCGGGGTCGAAACCGCAGACGTCGCGGTATTCGCAGTACGTGCAAGCCGTCTGTTCTTTCTTTGCCTTGAGGCGGTACGGGCTCGCACTGATGTCGCCGCCGAGGATGGCCCGCCCCGTATCGCGCAGGATGTAGTCGACATACGCGAGCATGAGCTCGAATTCCTCCGGCTTGCGGATGTAGCCGTACTTCCTGCTATTAGCGTCAAAGTCCATGACGGGCTCGCCGTCCGGGCCGATGACATCCTTCTTCTTCTCGTCTTTGACCTTGCTTAGTCCCGGCTTGATAAAGCCGAAGCTCGCATCAATCGCCTTGGCGACGTCGAGATCAGCCAGCACCCAGCCCGGCATGCGCAGCTCGGCATTGACGCGCTTCTCGAGCTCTGCCTGCGTGTACTTCTTGCGCGTCTGCAACAGTGGATTCTGCAGGAAGGCGTAGAGGATGCCCGCGGGCAGGCGCTTCTCGCCCTTCTCTCTGAGCAGCTCGCGCCCGACCATCATGTAGACGAGCAACTGCAGGCGCAAGCCGTAGTATACCTCGAAGAGGTTGATGGCGACATGGCCCGTCTTGTAGTCGAGGATCAGATAGTACGGCGCGCACTCGTGCAGGTCAAGGCGGTCAATCTGGCCTTTGAACGAGAGCGCGTAGCCATCGCCGAGCGGCAGTGGCCTCAGGTGGACTTCGTCGTCTGAATGGCCGAATGCCTCCTCGAAAAAGGCTGGCTGGAAGGCCGAGACGGCCGCCCAGGCCGACAGGTGGCCAACGGCCTGCTCCGCCGTCTTCTCGATGCGCTTCTTGAGGTGGCGGTAGTTGTCGCGGCTCAGCAGGATCTCACTCTGCAGGCGCGGGGCGAGCGTGTTGACGAGCTCCTCGCAGAGCTCGGCGCGCTTCTCCTCCGGCACATCCTGCCAGCGGTTCGCGTAGTCGCGCTTGACGATGCTGCCGTACTCCTTGAGCACGGCGTGCAATAGCTGGCCGAGGTCCATCGAGCGGAACTGGTACTCCCTGCGCTCCTGGAGCTTCAGGCCGTAGGCCGCGAAGTGCGCGAACGGACACTGGCGGAATTTCTCGAACTGCGTCACGCTGCCGCGCAGGACCGTGCCTTTGGCGAAGATCTGCTCCGCCAGCTCCTTCGGTATCCTGCCATCGCCCGCATGTGCAAAAAGGCCCGAGAGTGCGAGACGAAGCGGCCGCTGCCATTCCTTCTGCCGCATGGCCCAGTTGTAGACATCGCGCCAGCAGGGCTGCATCTCCTGATGCTCGCGCTCGCCGCGCAGGGCATTGGCGAGGCCCGAGAGAGCCGGGCGCGGCGCCGCTAGCAACAGGTCGTCGTCGCGCCGCACCGTCTCCAGCGGAATGGAAAGGAACGCCGCCTTCGGGAAGAGCTCGCGCAGCTTCTTGACAAGCGGTGACGGCTGCAGGCCATTGCCCTCCGCATCAGCCAGCGCATAGGAAATCCAGAGGTACTCGCGCGCCTCTGTAAAGCCACGGTAGAGCAAGAACTTCTCACCGAAGCTCTTCTCGTGGCCGCCGCGCGAGATCGTGTGCTCCTCTTCGCCCTCTTTCTGGCAGGCAGCCAGCGTCTCCGCGATGTGCAGGCGGTCGGCATCGGAGAAGATGCCCTGCTCGCGCACGCGGCGCGGCATTGTCGCGGCGTCGGCGCCTAAGATGTAGAGACCGCGCATGTTGTCGAGGCTGTTCTGATCAAACGAGGCCAGCGTCACATAGTCGAGTCCCGGCGGGATCAGGGAGATCTGCAGGGCATCGAGGCCGTCGCTCAGGACAGCCTCATAGTCTGATAGCGTCATCTTCTCCGCACCGCTGACCTCGACGAGCTGGTCAAAGAGCGCCATGCTATCGTCCCAGAGCTGGCGGTGCTCGGCTGCATCGGCCAGGCGTCCCTCGCGCTCAGCGATCTCCGCCCACTCCTGCAGGCGCACGGGCACCTCGAGGCGCACGAGGAAGTCGTAGAGCGCCTTCGTGTAGCCGCGGACGTCATCGGCCGCGCGCAGGTCGCGCTCCAGCTCGGTCAACGCCTCGACAGACTGGCGGCGCAGGGAGTCGATGAGCGCCAGCGTCGAAGCTGTGTCCTCGTCGACCTGCTCGCCGTCCTCTAAGCTGTAGCGGCGGTGCCAGTCCCACGGCTTTTCCTGCTGCCAGCGCTTGCGGCCGCGGATGCCGAACT
>ULTK01048387.1_pt1 | contig 19090 bp, 18 predicted proteins | sample 1957551 | NCBI WGS metagenome assembly ULTK01 (sample SAMEA4835733, study PRJEB28245) | human gut metagenome | biome: gut microbiome; material: fecal sample | place: Denmark | collected 2008
ACTGCAAAAGATTCCGAAGTGGATAAAGTAACCGGACTTACCATAGGAGCAGATGATTATGTGACAAAACCGTTTCTTTCGCTGGAACTGGTTGCAAGAGTGAAGGCACAGTTACGCCGTTATGAGCGCTATGGAGCAAGGACGGACCAGCCGGCAGAGAATATGTCTTTCGACGGTAATATAATAGAAAATACATCTGCAAATGGTTCATATGATGCGGCAGATGGAACTTATGCATCAAATCATGCAGGAACGGAATCGGATGATACTATTATATGCCGTGGAATTTTGTTAAAGAAATGTGCACATGAATGCTATCTGGATGGAGATGAGATTTCACTTACACCGACAGAATTTACGATTTTGCAGGCGTTGTGTGAAGCAAAAGGCAGGGTACTCAGTGCGGAAGAGCTGTTTCATATTATCTGGAAAGACGAATATTATAGCAAAAGCAACAATACCATAACCGTTCACATCCGGCATCTGCGGGAGAAACTTAAGGATACCGGTGAACGTCCAAAATACATTAAGACAGTATGGGGAGTGGGATATAAAATTGAAGGATGACAATAATAATAAAAAACTGGATTTTGCACCGGTAAGACGAAAAATATTTTCCCGGATTATATTACTGATGGCAGGAGCTTTCTTTGGCATCTGGTTTCTCTACCAGTATGTGCTGCAGGGCAGATTTGCGGATGGAATTGTAAGGTTTCTTTATGATTTTACCAGCATGACTTATGAAGATGCGAGAGATTTCTATTGGCATAATATCGGAAATCACTTCGAACTGATTTTCTTTGGGGCAATTGCACTGGTATTCTGTCTGATGTTTTATTTCTTTTTAAATTCATTTACAAAATATTTTCAGGAAATCGATGACGGAATCAATGCATTGGTGCATCATGATGGCAGACAGATCCGCATGTCAAAGGAAATGGCTGCCATGGAAGAAAAGTTAAACAGCGTGAATGCAACTTTAAACCGGCAGCTTTATGATATTCAGATGGCAGAGAAGAAGAAGGATGAGCTGGTATTGTATCTTGCCCACGATATCCGGACACCGCTTACCTCTGTGATTGGGTATCTGAAATTATTAGAGGAGATGCCGGATATTTCAAAAGAGCAGCAGGATAAATTTATCCATGTCACCCTGGACAAAGCACTGAGACTGGAAGTTCTGGTGAATGAATTTTTTGACATTACCCGTTTTAACCGGCAGGATATTGAACTGGCAACGACAGAGATAGACCTTTATTATATGCTGATGCAGCTGTCGGATGAAGTCTACCCGCTTCTTGCACCGGAACATAAGAAAGTGGAAATACGGGCTGATGAAAACTGCAAAGTATATGGGGATGCAGATAAGCTGGCGCGGATTTTCAATAACATATTAAAAAATGCCATTGCCTACAGCAACCCGGACAGTACCATTGTTATTTCCGCATGGGAGGAGCCACCGGGAACCGTTATCCTGTTCAGTAATCAGGGGCAGACCATATCACCGGAAGAACAGCAGCGTATTTTTGACAAGTTCTATCGGCGGGATGAAGCGAGACAGACCAACAGCGGGGGAGCGGGTCTGGGACTTGCCATCGCAAAAGAACTGGTGGATCTGCATGGAGGAACCATTCGTGTAATGAGTGAAAACGGCCGGACAACATTTAAGGTCTGCCTGCCGAGACGAAAAATGCCGACAGCTTAGAAACGCCGGTTGTATTTTTATGCGTATTATTTTATAATATTCGTTATGAGTAAAGAAGAAAAAAAGCTAAGACAACAAAATAAAGAGAAGATAAAGAAGGAGAAAGTCGCTGCCAAAGCAGAAAGCAAGCAGGAGAAGCAGGCGGTCAAAGAGCAGAGCCGGCACGAAAAAGCCGCTTCAAAGGAACTAGAAAAGCAGGAGAAGCAGCAGCGGAAAGCAGAAGATAATAAGCGTCGTCATACCGATATCAAATGGGACCGGCTGGATAATACGGCACATCTTTTTCCGGTCATTGCAGGAGAAGCAATGAGCAATGTGTACCGGATTGCAGTTACCTTAAAGGAAGAGGTGCAGCCGGAGTATCTGCAGCAGGCACTGGATATCGTACTTCCAAAATTTCCGGGCTTTAACTTAAGACTGCGTCAGGGGATTTTCTGGTATTATTTTGAAGAAAATGGCAAGAGTGCTCCAAGAGTACAGGAAGAAAGACATTTTCCATGCCGTTTTATCAGACAGAATAAGAACCACAGCTATCTTTTCCGGGTAACTTATTATAAATGCCGGATTAACCTTGAGGTTTTTCATGTACTGACAGATGGCATGGGCGGAATCAATTTCTTAAAGGAGCTGACCTATCAGTATTTAAGACTGGTGCATCCGGAACTGAAGGAGAAGCTGGGAGATAAGTTAAGCAGCGACACATCCATGAACCGTGAGGACAGCTTCCTTAAAAATTACAAGCACAGCTATGCCAAGGGATATAAGACAAAGAAAGCATATCTTATCAAAGGGGAAAAATTACGAACCGATGAATTTGGAGTGATTCATGGATTTGTAAAGATTCCGGCATTGAAAGAGGTATGTCATAAATATGGTGTCAGCATCAATGAGTATCTGGTTGCGGCATTTGCTTACAGCGTATACCGGGAATATCTGCATGGCATGCCGGACAAACGTCCGATTCGTGTGGCGGTTCCGGTGAATTTAAGACCATATTTTAATTCCATTACCACCAAGAACTTTTTTACGGTAGTATCTGCAGAGTTTGAACCGGTGGAGGATTCCTATACGTTTGAAGAAGTATTGAAGATTACTACAGAGAGTCTTCATCAACAGATTAATAAAGAGCATTTAGAGGAACTGTTTTCCTATAATGTTTCCAATGAAAAATTATTGGTTGCAAGAGCAGTACCGCTGTTTTTGAAAAATATTGCCATGCGTTATGTGTATACATCGGCAGCACTGGCAAATACATCAACCGTAACCAACATTGGAAATGTGAAAGTGGAAGAGGATTACCAGCCATATATCAAGATGTTTTATGCATTCCTTGCCATGTCAAAGGGACAGAATATCAAGGGAACGATTTGTTCCTATCAGGATATGCTGGCATTTACCTTTAGTTCTGTTTTAAAAGATACATCCCTGCAGCGTGGATTTTTCCGGAAACTGTCAGAGGATGGTCTGAATGTGGAAATAGAAAGTAATGGTGTGTATTATGAGTAAATGTAAGAACTGTAATGTGGAAATCTTAGATGACAGCCAGATCTGTCCGCTGTGCCACAGTGTGTTAGAAGAGGGAGAAGAAGGACACAATACCTATCCGGATGCATGGATTCCCACCAGAAGATTAAAATTTGTGACAAATATTATATTCTTTCTGGTGTTATTAGGCAGTGTGGCAGCAGGCTATCTCAATTATATCTGGTATCAGGGAAAACTCTGGAGCCTGATTGCAATTGCAGGACTTTGGTATCTGTTCCTGATTTTCCGGCTGGATATTTTAAGCAATAATGGATATCGGACGAAAATCATAGCAACCACATTATCCGGAATTTTATATGTGATTCTGATTGACTGGATAGTGGGATTCCATGGCTGGTCGGTTAATTATGTGCTTCCGGCAGGCATTATGCTGTTAGATGCAGGTATTGTTCTGCTCATGATTATCAATTCCAGAAACTGGCAGAGTTATCTGATGTTCCAGTTGTTTGGAATTGTATGCAGCCTGATACCGCTGCTTTTGATAGCACTTCACATCGTGACCCATCCGGGCTTAAGTGAACTGGCATTTGGAATATCGGTATTTTTATTCCTCGGAACGCTGATTATCGGTGACCGCAGAGCCAGACTAGAGTTAAAGAGAAGATTTCATGTAAGGTGATTATGGAAGAAAGTAAGACGAGTGTACAGGGCAGAGTCATCCGTGACCTAATTGCCTATTTTGCAAGTGATAACTTGATAGGAAGAAAATTAAAGACCGGAGAGCTTCGTAAGAAAATGGTGGAACCGGCGTGGAAATGCCCGGACTGTTTTCTGATGCAGAAAATTAAGATGCCACAGTTTGAAATGGAACTTTTAACCTCCATGCAGAATCCGAGGGAAGATAAAGTAGTTCTGCAGCTGCATGGTGGCGGGTATATTGGAAAAATGCGAAATGCCTACCGCACCTTTGCCGGACTTTACAGCGAGGTGGGAAGAGGAATCAGTGTGCTGACCATCGATTACCGCGTGGCACCGGAGCATCCTTTCCCGGCAGCATTGGAAGATACGGTGGAAGCCTATGAATGGCTGCTAAGCTGTGGATTTAAGCCGGAACAGATTATTGTGGCAGGTGATTCTGCCGGAGGTGGACTGGCATTGGCACTTTGCATGTACTTAAAGGATCATGGGAAAGCACTTCCCTGCGGACTGATTGCCATGTCTCCCTGGACAGATCTGACTGCCAGTGGTGAATCCTATGATACGAATTATGAGCGTGACCCTTTATTTGGAAATACAAGAGACAGTCTCATTTATAATAAGGATTATGTAGGAGACGCAGACGAAACGAATCCTTATATTTCACCGTTGTTTGGTGACTTCACAGGATTTCCGCCAATGCTGATTCAGGTAGGTTCTTATGAGATGCTTTTAAGTGATTCCACATCCGTAGCAGAAAAGGCAAAGAAGCAGGGCGTAAAAGTCCGCTTAAGCATTTACGAAGGAATGTTTCATGTATTCCAGATGGCAATGCTTATGATGCCGGAATCCAAGCGGGCATGGGCTGAAGTCGGCAAATTCATTGAGATGATTTCGGAATAAAAATCCGCTGTATCGGAAAAGACTGATTAAAATGTCTCAACCGGGACAGCGGATTTTGTATATGCGGGTAACTAACGTTTGTTAGTCAGGTGTGACACGTTCATATAATTTGGCAGTCCATTTTCATAGGAAATGGAAGTCTCGCCCTGAATCAGTGGGAGAAGATATGCTACCATTTCTTCGGTAACGTCATTTCCACGCTCGTTAATCCATGCTCTTGGAACGGATTTTGCTTCGTTCGCAATATTTTTGATTTCTGCATAACCGTATTCGATGGTATATGGTGCATTGGAAGTACGGTTCATGGTTACCATAGAAGCGGTAATACCCTGTTTTGCAAAAGCAACAGCATGTTCACCGGAAGCAACTGCTTCATTTAAATCGGTGGCAGAAGAAAGGTGGGCAGCGCAACGTTGTAATACATTTACTTCTACAGAACGGACTTTTACGTTGATATTGTCTTTAATCAGATATTCCAGCGCTTTACCGGCACCGCTTAACTGGCTGTGACCGAAGGTATCTTCCTTGCTTTCTCCGGCACAGATATAATTGCCTTCTGCATCATGAATTCCTTCAGATACCGCAATGATAATATTGTTGTGTTCCTCTAAGAGAGCACGCACATCCGTTAAGAACTCATCTTTATCAAAATTGCATTCCGGAAGATAAATAAGATGCGGTGCATCGCTGTATTCGTTTCTGGCAAGGGCGGAAGCGGCGGTCAGCCAGCCGGCATCGCGTCCCATAATTTCTACGATTGTTACACTCTTTACGGCATAGATAAATGTATCATGTGCAATTTCAAGTAAAGAGGACGCAATATATTTGGCTGCAGAGCCAAATCCCGGAGTGTGGTCTGTTACCATCAGGTCATTATCGATGGTCTTTGGAATACCAATAATGCGTACATTGCTTCCGATACGCTCGGCATATTCGGAAAGCTTTAATACGGTATCCATGGAATCATTTCCGCCGATATAGAAGAATGCACCGATATTCAGCTTTTCAAACTGCTTGAAAATATAGTTATAAGAAGAATCATCATCCATAAAATCCGGCAGCTTAAAACGGCAGGAACCAAGGTACATTGCCGGTGTGTGAATCAGACGCTCTAATGCATTATCGTCTGCTTCCATAATTTCGGAAAGGTTAAGATAATGTTCATTTAAAATACCTAAGATTCCATTTACGGAACCGTAAACAGTGCCATAGCAGCCGGCAGCACCTTTAATGACACCGGCAAGGCTTGCATTTATTGCAACGGTTGGTCCACCGGACTGGGCAACCATGCAGTTTTGAATCGATGTATTCATAGTCAGACTCCTTTGTGATTTCAAAGATTTGTGTTAGGATATATAAGAAAGTTATAGTTACGATAAGAAAATATCCTACAAGAATAACTATATATGATAGAATCGGAAAAGGCAAGACTAATCCGGTGGGAGTGGGAAGAACCGGAAAAGAAAATAGAGGAAAGGCAAAAGAGATGGAAAATTGTATGCTCTGCCCAAGAGAATGTGGGGTAAATCGTAAAAAAGGTGAAATGGGAGTCTGCGGTCAGACAGCAGCTATAAAGGCTGCAAGAGCGGCACTTCATATGTGGGAAGAACCGTGCATTTCCGGGCAGAATGGCTCCGGAACGGTATTTTTCAGCGGCTGTAATTTAGGCTGTATCTTCTGCCAGAATCACAATATTGCCACAGGAAAAGCTGGAATTGAAATAAGTATAGAGCGGCTGGCAGAAATTTTCCTGGAATTGCAGGAAAAGGGTGCAAATAATATCAATCTGGTAACGGCAGGACATTTTGTACCACAGGTTGTTGAGGCACTGAAGCTGGCAAAGCAGCAGGGACTTTATCTTCCGGTTGTTTATAATACCAGCTCCTATGAAAAGGTGGAAACACTTCGCCTGTTAGAGGGTTATGTGGATATTTATCTTCCTGATTTAAAATATGTTGACAGCGCAATCAGCAGCAGGTATTCTCATGCAGCGGACTATTTTACTTGTGCCAGTGCAGCAATTGCAGAAATGGTGCGGCAGGTAGGCGAGCCGGAATTTGTTTTCGAACGGGCAGCAGGCAAAGAAGGCAGCAGTGTAGAATTTCTGGCAGATGAGAAAAAGAAAATTTTGGAACAGCAGAATAATATGATATTTGACGCAGCAGAATATCAGGAGCGCAGCGAAGCCGGGGAGTCTCTTCTGATGAGAAAAGGCGTCATTGTGCGCCATCTTGTTATGCCGGACTGTGTGGAAGATTCCAAGCGTGTGATATCTTATCTTCTTAAGACCTATGGCGGTCAGATTTTTATCAGCATTATGAATCAGTATACGCCGCTGCCACAGTGCAGGGAGTATCCGGAATTAAGCCGCCGGGTAACGGAAGCGGAATATGATGCGGTGGTGGATTATGCGATTGAACTTGGCATTGAAAATGGCTTCATCCAGGAAGGAGATGTGGCAGAGGAGAGCTTTATCCCGGAGTTTGATGGAGAAGGGATTGTGAGGAAAGATATGGGTAGATAATTATAATAGTAAAAGAAATAGCATCCCACTGGTTGAAAGTAGATGCTATTTCAAGAAAAATTTTTAACTTACTCTATGGTAATTGGACAGGTTCTAATTTTAACCTAAGATATTTCATTTCGTCTTTGATTAATTTGACTGTTTCTACTGCGTTTTCATTTTCTGCAGCTTTCAGAATACGATCAAGTCTTTGAAATTCATCTATTAACATTCCGGTATATTGTTTATCTGTTAACATATATTCTTCATTCATTTTAACACCTTCCATAAAAAATATTATATCATAGAAAAAGTGATGTTACAATGTGGTTTATAGAGCGTTTGGATGAATTATATAATTTGACAAAAAGGGTACATGGAAAAAATTATATGGTATAGAAAGCGGTGAGGAGGTACTGGGAAATTATCTTGCGTTCCGCCAATAATTGATAGTAGTAAAAGTAAAAATATGTGCTATAATAAATATATGTTAATTACATTAGCCAGAAAGTCAATATAAAGTGTTTTATACATAAGGAAAAATGAAGGAGTACTTGAAATGAAAAAGAGTATTGTAATTGCGATCGTTGGAGTATTAGTTGTAGCTGGTGTAGGAAGTGCAGTTTACTTCCAGGCAACCAAGAAACCAAAGGTTGGAAGTGCAGTAGCATCTACAGAGCAGGAAGTAGCAGTTCCATCCGCAGATGATATGGAAGCACAGGTAAAAGAAGTCGTAGCTGCAAAGGAAGCAGAACTGGAAGCACAGAAAGCTGCAGAAGAGGAAGCTGCAAGAGTAGCAGCGGAGCAGGCAGCAAAAGAAGAAGCAGAAAAAGCTGCCAAGGAGAAAGAACAGGTAGCAAATAATAATACTGGCAAGGGAAATACAACTGCAAAATCCAATAAATCCGGTAGCACTGGAACGAAGAACAACGGTTCTACTTCCAGTAATGGAAGCAGCAGTGCATCCACATCCAGCAATGCATCTTCGGGAGAAGAAGACCCGGAAGGTTTCAATGAGGATAATCTTCCAAATTTACAACCGGGAGATGTATTACACTTCGGAGAACATACAGGAGAGTACGTTATTCCAGGCGGTGGGACAGCATACACATATGACCCAATAAGTGATGCTGAACTTAATGAACATCTTAATTAATGACAAAAATTATTATAAAAAAGGACAACAAAAAGGAGCGTTTTATATTCGCTCCTTTGTTAAAATTATAAAGTTAAGGCACTAAATTCGCCCTAAATGATAAAAAATCTTGACATCTCTCGCAAAAGTTCTATAATACATTTTCGGTAATGCGAGGATGTAGAAAGATGAATAAAGAAAGAGACTATTTTTTTGATAATTTAAAAGCGGTATTGATATTCTTAGTTGTGCTTGGACATTTCCTGCTCCCAATCCGTGGAGATAATCCACTGGTGGTAGTGAAACGGCTCATCTATGTATTTCATATGCCGCTTTTTGTATTTATCTCCGGCTATTTTGCAAAGAAAATTTATAAAAATGGACAATATAATTTTAAGAAAATATTGTATCTGCTGAAAGCATATGTTGTGTTCGTTGTGGCAATTCAGATAGTATATGCCATTGCGGGATTTGAAAAATTTACGGAGATAGATTTCTTTTCCCAAAGTGGTGCACCGTGGTATTTATTTGCAATGATTGTATGGTATCTGACGATACCACTTGTCCGTAAATGTAAAGCGGTGCTGGTTCTTTTGCTTACGGTAGTGCTGGCATTAACAGCTGGCTATTTTAAAAATGTGGGGGACTTTTTATGTCTGTCACGAATTCTGGTATTTGGACCGTTTTTCTATCTGGGCTATTTTCTGGAGCAGAAGACACTGGAAAAAGCATTGCAGCCAAAGCTTCAGAGACTGGTGGTTCCATGCGCGGAGGCAATCTGTATCTTTATTCTGGCATATGGAGCAAGGTTGAAAGATTCCCTGGGAATGGTATATGAAAATATATCCTATTATGAACTGGAAGAAGTGTGGAAAGGACCGATGGTCCGCCTTTCCCTGATGATTGCAGCATTTCTTATTTCCTGGGCAATTATGTTTTTCATTCCGAGAGGAAAGACAAGGTTGTCAGTAATCGGACAGAATACCATGCCGGTATATATGCTGCACCGGATTTTACGGGATATTCTGATGTTTGCCGGAATTTATGATTATCTGGGTGACTGGGGCTGGATAGCATTTTTTATCCTGTTGGGATTAAGTGCCGGAATCGTATATGTGTTAAATAATTCACATGTTGTCAATCAGGTCAACCGGATACTGGCATTACATACGCCGCAGTTGATCAGAAACTTAAAAAGGCAACGGGCACGTTAGTCTGGATGGAAGAGATTGATACCATTGGAATGATAAAGAGAGGTGGTCGTATGTCAGAAAATAGAAAAATTCGTGTTTTTTATCAGTTTAACGGATATGTCCAGGGTGTGGGATTCCGCTATCGCATGTCGCATCTGGCGGGGCATTTTGGTGTGACCGGCTGGGTGCGCAATGAATATGACGGCTCGGTACAGGCAGAATTGCAGGGACTGCCGGAAGAAATTGATATGATAATTCAAAGACTCTGTCAGGACCGCTACATCGAAATCCGCAGCATGGACAGAAAAGAACTTCCACTGGATGAGACGGAACGGGGCTTCCATGTAAAATATTAAAATGCAAAAAGCAGCTTCTGACATACTTTGTCAGGAGCCTTTTTACTTTACAGGAAATTGCTTTCCTATAAAGTAAAAACGCTCTGCGAGGATGCGCACTGCGGCGTATAAGGTAGATGTCGCAAGCGACCGCCGCAGGCGCGAGAATGTGCCAAGGTACATTCTTTGTCTCAGAAAAGTTGCAAAAAATAGCAAGAAATAGTAAACTGTGGGATATGCGAGTATACTACTATGAAAATGAATTAGAGGATGAATTCAATGCATTTGACAGCTTTGCCATCCAGCTTGCCTTCGAACAGGCTAAATTGAAAAAGAAAAAGATGTACCGTGTAATCCGGGAAGGCAATTATACCGGATTTCCGGGATTTTACGGAGTGTTAATGCACCATTGCAACACACTGCCGTTAAGCTCTAATTTTAAGACCATGGAGAAATTCATTGCTGCCGTAGACAGGGTATTAGAGAAAAATCAGTTTGTACTTGTCTATCCGGAGCAGGGAATGTGGTGGAATTACCGGAAACCAAGACCGCTGCAGAAGGGCGCATTTACCTTCGCTGCCAGAAATAATAAGCCGGTACTTCCCGTATTTATTACCATGGAAGACAGTGATGTTTTAGATGATGACGGATTCTATGTGCAGGAATATACGGCGCATTTCTGTGAACCGATTTATCCGGATCCGAATAAAAAGCGTGCACAGAATTCCTGTGAGATGTGGGATAAGAATTATGAAGCGTGGAAAGCTGTTTACGAGCAGACCTATGGAGAGAAACTGACCTATAGTTGTGATGAGGAACAGCCGATTAAAGAGAAGAAAGCACTCTAATAAAAGTTGCAGGAAATGTAATATGTATTGAGAAAGGGTAAAGGGATAAATTATGAATAATCAGTGGAACCAGATGCCACCAAACATGCCGCCACAGCAGATACCGTCGATGCCACCGAATATGCCGCCGCAGCAAGGTGGACCAATGCCGCCGAATATGCAGATGCAGCAGGGCAGACCGATGCCACCAAACATGCAGATGCAGCAGAGACCGCCGATGCCACCGAATATGCCGCCACGACAGGGAAAAATGCCACGGCCGGAGCTTTCTCCGGAAGATAAGAAACAGGCAGACAAATTATGTATTATTTCCATGATTTTGATGTTTGCACCGATGGTAGTAATTTTTCTAAAGAATATTATTCTGGGACTGTTGTTTGATGCAGGAAAAGAAGAATTTTATTATAATATCGCAAGCAGCTATGTATTAGGTTCAATTCTGACTTTTCTTATGGCTGGCTGTGGAATTGCAGCACTGGTACTTATGATTTTGGTCCGTGTAAAATATCCGCAGAGTGTATTTGGTAAAGTGCTGATGTGGCTTTATATTGCACTTGCCATTCTTGTAGTAGTATTTATAGCAGTAACAATTATTGCCTGTGGGCTGGCATTCATAAGCTGTGTCCGAAACTGTCCGGGCTGATGAGGCAGGAAAATAAATGATAGATATTACGATTTTGCACTGGAGAATTTCGCCGTATTTTATCTGTTTTCTCTTAAGCTTTGTACTGGCATATCTTTATGTCACATGGTATTTGAAAAAAGCAGGAGTAAAGGGCAGTCATATCTTTTATTCAGAGCTTTTGAATACAGTTCTGGCATTATATTTTGGAGCATTTTATACCTTTATTGTGCAGCTGGCAGAACAGGGTAAAGTAGAAACATTTGGTTTTTCCAGTCTTGGCGGTATGGCGGGCATCCTGCTCGGTGTGTGGATTTTTGCAAAAATCAGTAAGGAACATAAGATAGAGCTATGGACTGCATATGTGCTGGCATTGGGACTGATGTATGCGGTTTCAAAGCTCGGCTGCTTTTTTGCAGGCTGTTGTGTTGGCATGAGATATCAGGGACCTGGCAGTATCCGCTATCTTGATAATGGAGCAGCGGGGGAATACCTTTTTCCGGTCCAGCTGGCAGAGACGATCTTATTTCTGCTGGCGTTTTTGTTGCTTCACAGGATGGCAGAACGAAAAAGGAATGGTATAATTCCAAAGAGTCTGTTGCTGTATGCGATATTAAAATTCGTACTGGATTATCTGAGGTATTATGAAGACAGAAAGATTTTCAGTGCGAACCAGTGGGGATGTCTGCTGGTAGCTGTAAGCGTATTGCTCTATGAGGCAGTACGGCAAATTAAACAAAGAGCGAATAATAAAGTAATATAACGGATATGAGAAAAGAGTTTTGTGGGTGTTGTGCCGGCAGAACTCTTTTGTATTGTTATGCATCCAAAGAAGCTGCCGGACAGGTTATGGTGTTTATCAAGCGTTATATTTATTGTAAAAGGTTGGATTCGGAACAAAGTATTTAGAAAAAATTAGAAAACAAGTTTACATAATATAGGTACAAAATATGGGACACATCCTGTTGTAACATAATCTTATCAGAGAGCAAAGCCACTGAAAAATACCAGAAAAGTGGCAGAAAAGCGAAGGAAAAGATAAGAAAAAAGACACAGGGAGGTCACAATTATGCGTGATAATACAGTACATGTAAGAAGAGGAAAGAAACATCCGTCAAGAATGGAAATGATAGTGCTTGCAGCTCTTGCAGCCCTTATGGTAAGCGGCGGAACATTATTACTGCTGGCAGCTTTGCTGGGACAGGATATTACAGACTGGAACCACAGGGCAGCAATTACAGCAGGACTTTCTCTTGCCGGAGTTGTGTGGGGATGGTTAATCAGGGCAAACCGTTAGACATATCCGTGGGATAAGTACGACATGGTTTTTCGAATTGAGGTTGACGCATTCCCGATAGTTTTCTATAATGAAACTGATTATATTGTACAGGAAAATCAAAAGAAGATTTTCTGTTGTTTTGGAGAAAAAGGGAATTGAAGGAGACGGAAAATGAAGAAAACAATTCGTAAGATAGAGATACTTTTCATGGCATTGATTTGCATTTTTGCCATGTCAGGAATGCCGATGCAGGTATATGCAGGTCCTGCGGATAATTCGCTGGAGACACTGACAGTAGCCGAGGGTTCATTATCACCTGCATTTGAAGGAAGCCGTATGTACTATACGGTACAGGTAGCACAGGATGTAAGCAGCGTGACGGTAAGTGCAAAAACGGTAAATCCGGCAGCAACGATTCAGTCCGGGGTGGGAACCACTACCTTAAAAACAGATGGAGATACAAAGATTGACGTAGTAGTGCAGGCAGAGAATGGAAATCTTGCAACTTATCATCTGACCATAACCAAGTCTGCAACAGGTGCTGCAACAGATACTACAACAAGCACAGACACAGGCAATACTCCGTCGGACAATAATACCGGAGCAGATAATGGCACAGATACAGCCACGCCGGACGATACTGTATCTGCCTATACCGTGTCAGAAGATTTCACAGCAGAACAGATTCCGGCAGATTTTACAGAAGCACAGGTACCTTATCAGGGAGCTGAATACCGTGGTGCTGCTTTTAACAATGGTAATTTATCTCTTTTATATATGACAGATGCAGCAGGAAATGCAGGCTTTTATGTGGTAAATGGCACCGATGGCAGTGTGTGCCCATATATTCGTATCGATAATGGGGATAATTATCTGATTTTAATGACACCTTCGGCAGTGACTTCCTTTGTACCGGGCGAAGCAACCACGCCTATTCAGGTTGGGGACAGTACATTTGAAGATGCATACGCAACAGATACAGAAAATATTTATACCGTATATGGAATGACAAATGATGGACAGGAAGGCTGGTATAATTACAATACCAGTGATGGAACCTTCAGCGAATACCAGTACAGTGACAGCACGGAGGAGGATACCGATACCACCTATCTTCAGAATGCATTAAATGACTTAAATGACAAATATACCGCTAGAAAAGACCGGGATTTAAAAATTATTGCCGGATTAATTGTAGTAATCGTAATTCTTATTTTTATCATTATTAATCTGTTGCTTCGTGGAAGAAGAGGTTATGAAGAAGAGGACGATGATGAAATCGAAGAAGCAGTAGATATCTTTGAAGAAGAAAAACGCAGAAAGGCAAAGAAGAAACAGAAATTCGTAGAAGATACCGGTAAAGTCGAAGAAGAACCGGTCAAAGAAAAAGAGACCAGTGCAGTGAAGGATTTACCGGAGAAAGCAGAGTCAGAAGAAAAAGAAGAAGCGGATTCCGCCGCTCAGTTACCGGAAGAAGTGGCAGAACGGTTAGGCGAAACTGACTTTATGGAAGAATTTGAAGAAGAACCGGAATTTATGTCCGGCAGAAAGAAACGTGAAAAGGAAAAGAGAGAAAAAAAAGAGAAGAAACGGCGGAGCAAAGATATTTTTGATGACGATGATGAAGATAATGGAATCTTTGCAAGCCATGATGACTTTATTGAAAAAGAATCATCAGATGATGATATTGAAGTAATGGATTTAAATGATTTATAAGAGAATTGGCGCGTAGTGACAGGAGGATTTTATGCATAAACCATATACAAAACAAGCGCAAAAAGTAATAGAACTGACGACAAAGGCAGCCAGAAGCATGCATCATAATTATATTGGAACAGAGCACCTTTTACTGGGATTGCTAAAAGAAGGCAGTGGAGTAGCTGCCTGTGTTCTGATGGATGCGGGAGTAGAAGAAACCCGTCTGGTAGAACTGATAGAAGATTTAATCGCTCCATCTTCGGATGTGGCAGTATTAGACCGGAAAGGTTATTCTCCAAGGATTCAGCATATCATTGAGACCGCTGACCAGGAGGCAGAGCGTTTTGACAATGAGAATATCGGAACAGAACACCTTTTAATTGCATTATTGAAAGAGGCAGACTGTGCCGGTGTACGTCTGTTGAATACACTGGGTGTGAATATCCAGAAGATTTATATCGAGACTCTGGTAGCCATGGGAGAAGACGTAAACCGCTATAAAGAGGAGATTGCGGCAAGCAAATCCGGAAAAAAGAAAGCAGTAGAAGTAACGCCAACCTTAGATCAGTATTCCAGGGATTTAACTGCTATGGCAGCCTATGGTGAGATAGACCCGGTGATTGGCAGAGAGGCAGAGATTGCCCGCGTGATTCAGATTTTAAGCCGCAGGACGAAAAATAATCCATGCCTGATTGGAGAGCCGGGAGTTGGAAAGACAGCTATTGCAGAAGGACTTGCCCAGCGTATTGCATCCGGACTGGTTCCGGATACAGTCCGGGGAAAACGAGTGGTAACACTGGATTTATCCGGAATGGTAGCAGGCTCTAAATACCGTGGAGAATTTGAAGAGCGGATTAAGAAAGTCATTCGTGAAGTGACAGAAGCAGGAAATGTACTTCTTTTCATAGATGAACTTCATACCATTATCGGAGCAGGTGGAGCGGAAGGTGCTATTGATGCATCCAATATTTTAAAGCCATCCCTTGCCCGTGGAGAAATACAATTAATCGGAGCAACCACATTAGAAGAATACCGTAAATATATTGAAAAAGATGCAGCCCTGGAACGTCGTTTCCAGCCGGTAACGGTGGAAGAGCCGACGGAAGAACAGGCGATAGAGATATTAAAGGGATTAAGAGAACGCTATGAAAAGCATCATCATGTACAGATTTCAGATGCGGGAATAGAAGCGGCAGTGAAGCTGTCTGCCCGTTATATTGCAGACCGTTATCTGCCGGATAAGGCCATTGATTTGATGGATGAGGCTTCCTCGAAGGTTCGCCTTGGCGGATTTAAAATGCCGGAGAAAATCAGTGAACTGGAGCGTAAGATTGCTCAGTTAGAGGACGATATGGAGACGGCATTGATGGAACAGCGGTTTGAAGATGCCGGGGCAATCCGCAAGGAGAAGGAAGCTGCCCGGAAGAAATACGAAAAGCAGGTGGAAAAATACCATCGTGATGCAGACAAGAAGAAACTGGTTGTTGGAGAAAATGAAATTGCAGAAATTGTATCTGACTGGACAAAGATACCGGTGAAGAGACTGGCAGAGGGCGAGGCTGCACGTCTCAACCGTCTGGAAAAGACACTGCATAAGCGTGTAGTAGGACAGGAAGAAGCAGTCAGTGCAGTGGCAAGAGCAGTCAGAAGAGGACGGGTAGGATTAAAAGATCCGCATCGTCCGATTGGTTCCTTCCTTTTCTTAGGACCGACCGGAGTTGGTAAAACAGAGATAACAAAGGCACTGGCAGAGGCTGTCTTTGGCGATGAGCAGGCAATGATTCGTGTTGATATGTCAGAGTACATGGAGAAGCACAGTGTTTCTAAAATGATTGGTTCACCGCCAGGTTATGTAGGTTATGAAGAAGGCGGCCAGCTCAGCGAAAAGGTCAGAAGAAAACCATATTCTGTTATTCTTTTTGATGAAATTGAAAAGGCACACCCGGATGTATTTAATGTATTGCTTCAGGTACTGGATGATGGACAGATTACAGATGCCCAGGGCAGACGGGTAGATTTTAAGAATACGATTATCATTATGACTTCCAATGCAGGGGCGCAGTCTATCATTGCACCGAAGAAGCTTGGATTTGCTGCAGGCGAAGATGAAAAGAAGAATTATGAATACATGAAAAATGGTGTAATGGAAGAAGTCCAGAGAATCTTTAAGCCGGAGTTCTTAAACCGAATTGACGAGACCATTGTATTCCGGGCTCTCAATAAAGAGGACATGAAGAAGATTGTCACCATTTTAAGCAAATCTTTAATTGACCGGTGTGAAAAACAGATGGGTATCCATCTGACCATAACCGGCAGCGTAAAAGGATACATTGCTGAGAAGGCATACAATCCGAAATATGGAGCAAGACCATTGCGGCGTATGATACAGACACAGATAGAAGATATGCTGGCAGAAGAGATTTTATCCGGTAAAATCAAGCCGGGAGATGATGTGGAAATCCGCATGGTAAAAAAGGAAATAAAAACCGTTGTGAATTCATCAAAATAACTGGAAAAATGTGTCGAGATAAGCTATAATATTTTCATAAAATTTACGAAAAAGCCATCGTGGGATAGTGGCTTATAGGAGGATAAAAAATGGCTGTAGTTGCAGAATTAATTCGTTCAGAAGCAAACGGAACAATCAGTTTTGGAGATTATACACTGGGAGCAAAATCCAAACTGGACAATTTTGAACATGCGGGAGATTTGTACAAAGTTAAGACATTTCGTGAGATTACCAAATTAGAGAGAAATGGAATGTTTGTATATGAATCTGTTCCAGGAACTGCAGTTACAAATATGGCAGCATCCGAAAATGGTGTGGAATTTGAAGTAGAAGGACCGGAAGATGCAGAGATTACACTTGGCTTAATGGAAGAGACAGAGTATGATGTATTTGTAGCAGGAAAATCAATTGGTCAGATGAAGACCAATTTAGGTGGTAAATTAACACTTAGCGTTGAATTAGACCCGGAAACTCCGGTTGCAGTAAAAGTATCCAGAGTATAAATGGATATGTCAATAAGATGATAAGAAAGAGAATCCAATTCCAGCGGATTGGGTTCTCTTTTTACTAATTTACGCGAGTAGTAAGAAAAAATCCGGGAGAAAAGAAGAAACTAAGCTCGTAAAGGGTGTTTCTCGCAGTTGCCGGTAGGTAAGAAAGACAGTTATTGCAAGAATAAGGGGGAAAATAGATGGCAAAGGGAAAAGCAACCGTATTTTTCTGCCAGGACTGTGGCTATGAATCATCCAAATGGATGGGACAGTGCCCGGGATGCGGCGGGTGGAATACTTTTGTAGAAGAAGTGATAGATAAATCAGCACCTGCAAAAGTGCGGAAGGAAGCAGCGAAAGCAGAAGTTGTAAAAATTGCAGATATTAAAACAGGACGGGAAGAGCGGCTGACTACAGGACTAAAAGAGTTAGACCGGGTTTTGGGAGGTGGAATCGTAAAAGGTTCCCTTGTTTTAGTCGGTGGAGATCCTGGAATTGGAAAATCCACGCTGCTTTTACAGGTGTGCCGGAATCTTTCCCTGCAGAAGACCGATGTATTATATATTTCCGGAGAGGAATCCCTGCAGCAGATAAAAATTCGTGCAGAGCGTATCGGAGAATTTGGCGATACTTTATCACTGCTTTGTGAGACCAATCTGGATACTATCAAAGAAGTGATTAGCAGAACAAAACCGGAAATCGTGGTCATTGACTCAATTCAGACCATGTATAATGAAAATATTACATCGGCGCCTGGCAGTGTTTCCCAGGTCCGGGAAGCAACCGGAGTTCTGATGCAGATTGCAAAGGGGCTTGGTATTTCTATTTTTATTGTCGGCCATGTGACCAAAGAGGGTGTTGTGGCAGGCCCCCGTGTGTTAGAACATATGGTAGATACGGTATTGTATTTTGAAGGTGACCGTCATGCGGCATATCGTATATTGCGTGGCGTGAAGAACCGTTTTGGTTCCACGAATGAGATAGGTGTATTTGAAATGTGTAACGAAGGGTTAAGGGAAGTGGAAAATCCTTCAGAATATATGTTAAGTGGAAAGCCGGAAGGAGCATCCGGTTCTGTAGTGGCATGCTCTATGGAGGGAACCCGTCCGATTCTTTTGGAAATACAGGCACTGGTGTGCCACAGCAATTTTGGAATGCCAAGAAGAACAGCTGCAGGAACGGATTATAACAGGGTCAATCTTCTGATGGCTGTATTAGAAAAGAGACTGGGACTGTCTTTAAGTTCCTGCGATGCATATGTAAATATTGCCGGGGGTATCCGTATGAATGAACCCGCAATTGATTTGGGTATTGTGCTTGCAATTGTATCCAGCTATAAAGATGTTCCAATTGATGAGAAGACCATCTGTTTTGGGGAAGTAGGACTAAGTGGTGAAGTACGCGCAGTCAGTATGACAGCACAGCGTGTGCAGGAAGCTGAGAAGCTTGGCTTTACCACCTGCATTCTACCTGAAGTTTGTAAAGCAGGATGGAAGAAGAATTCAAATATAAATGTAGTGGGTGTCAGCAACGTACAGGATGCCATCCGCTATATTTTATCCAAAGAAAAATGAATTGAACACACAATTCAAACAATTTAGATAAAAAACGACAAATGACCTACTTTAATAAATATGGCAAAATCGTGTTGACATCCCGAAAATGACGTGCTATTATAAAACTCCACC
>ULTK01053238.1_pt1 | contig 18846 bp, 16 predicted proteins | sample 1957551 | NCBI WGS metagenome assembly ULTK01 (sample SAMEA4835733, study PRJEB28245) | human gut metagenome | biome: gut microbiome; material: fecal sample | place: Denmark | collected 2008
AATAAGTTTTTTATTTTTCTAGGTGGCGCACTTCATTATATAATCCATCATATAAAAATCATTAAATAAGTTTCAAAAGGGAGTAACGTCATTATTTCTCTTTGCGCTGTCCACACCATCATTGATGGCGATATAGTGTACATCTCTTTCAATAAAAATTTTCATATAGTAGCCAACTTTCAGATAATCACACCCAAAGCGTGACATATCTTTGATGATAACCTTTTCTACGTTTCCGGTTTCAATTTCTGCAATTATGCGGTTAAAATTCGGGCGGTTAAAGGTTACTCCTGAAACGCCGTCATCAATGAAAAATACTAGATTTGTAAAGCCATTGTCAACGGCATATTTGGATAAGACTGCTTTTTGATTAACAATAATATTGCTACCATTGTCAAGTGTATTCTTTTGTAAGAGATGAGTGTATAATAATGTTAAATGTTATATGTTTGGGTTTATTGATATATGCTGTCATGTGTTTATTCCTCCTGTAATGAACGTTCGATGAACAGGTTGCTGTCTTTATTATAGTGAATTTTATTCCATTTCGTTCTTGTCCTTTCGTATTTGATAAAGTGAAAAACTTTTTAGCAAGCATAGGAAAGGGGCCTCCTTTCAGTAAAATGCGTTGCATTTTGTTTGTTGGGAAGTTTCCAAAATTCTCCGTTTTTCTTTTTGTTTTCTATTACATCGTATAGGGCAGTTTTGCCAAAGATTTATGAAAAATTTTTTCAAAAAAGTTTGAAGTTTTTTCAGTTCATTTTTTATTACGGACAATATCGCAAAGTGCCAAAGAAAAAGTAAGGAAACATAATGCAATCAAATATCACGATATCGAAATATATAGTTGGCGTTACGCTTGTTTTGTGCTATACTAAACCAAAGATAGGAAAAAAAGAATATGGTATGGTAAGGAGGATTTTCCGATGATGTATAACTACAACAAACTTTGGAAGTTGTTGATTGATAAAAAAATGAGCCGGACAACAATGCGAAAGCAAGCAGGTATCAGCACTAATATACTTGCAAAAATGGGTAAGGATGAGCCTATCTCAATGGAAAGTCTTGCAAAAATATGTACTACGTTAAATTGTGGACTGGACGATATTGTGGAAATTACCACTGATACAGAGGAATGAAAGAGGTATAAATTATATGGCTATACATAATAAGTCACACAGTAATCACGCATTAATGTCATTGAATAAAATGCGTAAGGATAACAACTGGAAGCAGAAAAGCGCAGCGGATTTTGAAAAACCCGATAAAGTAAAGTTACTTCATAGCATTATGGATTGTTGCGAGTTTCTAAAAAAATTGCCGGATGAATCTGTACAGTTGATATGTATAGACCCGCCGTATAATCTTGAACTTACAGGATGGGATATATATGACAATTATATTGAATGGGCTTCAGCATGGATAAATGAGGCATACAGAGTATTATCAAAAAATGGTAGTATGGTTATTTTTGGTGGCATTCAGTTTCGTAATATTAAGTCTGGTGATTTGATAGATATTATTCAATATGTTAGACATAATACAAAATTCAAATTGATAAATACTATCATTTGGTATTATAAGAATGGTATGTCAGCACATAGATATTTTGCAAACAGACATGAAGAAGTTATTTGGTTAGCAAAGACTAATGACTATTATTTTGATTTAGATGCAGTTAGAGAGCCATATCCAGAGAAAGATTTGAAGTTAGCATTAAAAGATAAGCGTCTTAATCCTGAAAACACGATGAAAGGAAAAAATCCTACCAATGTTTGGCAAATCGGCAGGTTAAACGGAAATAGTAAAGAGCGTGTAGGACACCCAACACAGAAACCTGTTGAAATTATTGACCGTTTCGTTAAATCACTTTCTTATCCTGGTTCAATAGTCCTTGATTTTTTTGCTGGAAGTGGAACTGTTGGTAGAGTTTGTATTACAGAAAGACGACACTGTTTGATGTGTGATAGCGACCTTGCTTCAAAGGACTATTTCAATAAACACATTGAATTGATGAAGAAGTTAGGACAAAGTGTCGAGTATGAAGAAATTAAAAGTGTTGATCAGTTTTTCAATATTGAGTAAAGGAGTATATAGTAATGAAAAAAGGACAGTCAAATAGATTAACAGTACAGCAAAAAGAGGGGCAGGGACCTATAACAATTTTTCATAAAGATGCACAAATACATGATAAGGAAGTTGGAAATACATCTCTTTTTGTCAAAAAACAACTTGAGTTTATGTTTCCAATGCTTACCTTTAGATACAGAAAAGATTTATATAAAAAAGAAATCAATGAGGCTTTGAAAAGGGTTGATGAATATCTTGGGCAGACACTTTTCGTAGAGAGTGCAAGTATAAGGCCAGACGGCGGGCTTATAGAAGTACAAGACGATAAAGGTAATTGGCGTGTTGTGTTGGTATCGGAGGCAAAGCATCAGGGGAAAGATATTGAGAATATTAGAGCTGGTAAACTTGTTGGTAAAAAAAATAACCAAGACCTTATGGCAGCAGGAAATGCAATTGAAAGAGCATATAAAAATATAAATGAAATTGCTAATTTCATGTTATCTGAGAGGTATTTTCCTTATATTTTATTTTTGGAGGGATCTAATTTTTTAACACAAAACATAACTGTTACAAGACCTGATGGCAGAGAAGTAACATTGGTTTATAATGATGGTACCTTAAATAGGCTTGATAGACTGACCGCTGCAAATTATGGTATGCCTATAAATACCAATCTTTGCGAGAATAGATTTGTAAAATGCAATGGTGCAACTATCATGTTGCAAGCTGCTTCAATTTATACAAAAGGCGGGGGAGAGCATTGGAATGATGAAGAAATGATTATGATAATGCTTGAAGTTGCCAGAACTTCTTTGAAAATGTTAGGAATGGACCTTTTCGAGCAGCTTAGTAAACGATAAATCACTGCATGTGGAATATGTAATTTGTGCACTATCTGCTATTTTCCAGTATCGTAAACTAGATTTAGGTAATAAAAGTTTATAAAAAGAGTGGCAATTTTCTTGATTTTATAGAAGATTTACCACTCTTATTTTATATAAAGAGAAATAGCTATGCTATGGATACAAATGGAATACTAAAATAAGTTTCAATTTCAATAGATAGCAAAGCCGAAGAAAACCGTCAAGGATAAAATATACGCTTCACGTCTTTGACGCTTTTCTCTGCCTTTGTTGTTAATCAGACAAGAGAATGTAATCGGATAGACCGCTTGTGCCCTCTATAAATTATGGAATATGAGAGATAATATTCGCTTCCGTTTCGGCAGTTTAAGTGACAATAAGAAGAATTGACGGAAAGAAATTGAATAGATAATTGATTTATTTTTACTTTATATATCTTTATTTAATTGCGTTGGATTTTCCAACGTCGGATTACCTAATACTTGGAAGTTATTTTTGTATTTCTCAAAAATAAGGTTCTACTGCGTAACAAAATACAAACAGAGAGTCGACCACTTTTGAAAGTGATGACTCTCTGTTTTGTTGTACTTGTTTGTCAGCTTTAGTAATAAGGTATTGTGAAGACTTCCTTATCACTGTAAAACTAAAATCTGTAGGGTTTTTATTGTAAATAATATTATTTTTCTTTGTGTTTATTTTTTTCAGCTAAATCAGCTTCACATTTTTCAAGAGCTGTAGAGAATTTACGCCAGAGGTGTTTTCTGCCTAATGTGCGGAATAATCCAGCACGATACATATGACGGCGAACTTGTGGATTAGCTTCACAAAGATATACTTCAATGCCACGTTTTTGAAGATGTTTAACGATTTCATTGAGCATTTTAAGACCACTTAAATCTACGAATGGCACGCTTTCAAAGCGTAAAATCAAAGATTTTGGATCTTTATCGATATGAGCAAGGGAACGTTCAAAGGCACTTACAGCACCGAAAAAGAGTGGTCCTTCGATAGTATAAACGAGCATTTCAGGGTGATGTTCTAATTCTTTTTGGAACTGAGGTTCAATTTCTGTATGATGAATAGCATGGACATCAACAGAGAATACCATTTTACGCATGAATTGTAAAATAGCAAGTACGACACCAACGTTTACAGCAACCACTAAATCAGTGAAGATAGTCAAAAAGAATGTGATGAGCAAAATAAGGGAGTCTGCACGAGGTGCAACACGGATAAGGCGAATAAAATTCGGTACATCACTCATATTGTAGGATACGACGAATAAAATCGCAGCCATAGAAGCAAGTGGAATATTAGCAGCAAGTGGAGCTAAGAAGAATAATACTAATACTAAAAATACGCAGTGAACTAAGCCTGCAAGTGGACTTGTACCACCTTGACGAATATTTGTAGCAGTACGAGCGATAGCACCAGTAGCAGCGATACCACCAAAGAGAGGACAAACGATATTAGCAAGACCTTGACCGAATAATTCTTGGTTAGAATTGTGTTGATGACCTGTCATACCATCAGCAACAACGGCAGATAATAATGATTCAATAGCACCGAGCATGGCAATAGTAAAAGCTGGGCCAATCAAAGCAAATACATCAGAGATAGATATTTCAGGAAGTGTAAGACTTGGTAAGCCTTGAGGAATACCACCAAAAGCAGTGCCGATAGTAGCAACTCCAGGGAATTGGTAATAAGATTGGATACAAGTAGCGACAATCATTGCCCAAAGTGGTGCTGGAAGTTTTTTAGCAATAGGAATTTTGGGCATGATTAGAATAATAGCAAGGCTGATTAAACTAATCATGAGTGTAGGCATATGACTTTGTGGTAAAGATAAAATCATCAAATAAAGTTTTTCATGGAACATTTCAGCGTGAGCAATTGGCGGGAAACCAAAGAAGGATTGCCATTGACCAACCCAAATAGTAACACCGATACCAGCAGTAAAGCCAACGATAACAGGAGCAGGAATAAAGCGAATGACATCACCGAGTTTGGCGATAGACATTAAAACTAAAATAATACCAGCCATGATAGTGGCGATTTGTAGGCCTGCTAGACCATATTGTATCAAAATGCCACTGAGTAAAACGATAAATGCACCTGTAGGGCCTGCAATCTGTACACGAGAGCCACCAAAGATAGAAACGAAAAATGCGGAAATAATAGCAGTATAAATACCTTGTGCAGGAGATACGCCACTAGCGATAGCAAATGCCATAGCAAGAGGCATAGCCACGATACCGACTACGATACCTGCGGAGATATTTTTTCCTAAATGTTCAGATTTGAATAAACCAGCGTTATAAGCTTCTTTTAATGCAATCAACAGTAATTCTCCTTTAGTTAAATATTAAATTGTTAAGTGAAAAACGATTAAAAAATATGTAATAGCTATAATTTTTCTTAGATGATAAAATACCTCCTTTATAAATAAAATATAAGTGATAAATTTTTTATAAACTTCATAAATATGATAAAGCTAATAAAAAATACAAAGAATAGTTTATCACTAGATTTTAAGACTAGCAATAAAATTTAGGTGAAAAATAAAAAAGAAATTAGCAAAATACTAATTCCTAGCAAAATTTTAATAAAATATGATATGAAAATGTAGTTTTAAGCTTCAAGATATCGTTGATACATATTATAAGTTTTTTCATCAAAACAAGAGAAAATAATATCAAGTTTATAATCTTTATGCATATCTAGCCATGTTTTGACTGTAGAGATAGCAATTTTTGTCGCTTCTTCTAGTGGATAATGATATACACCAGTGGAGATAGCAGGAAAAGCGATACTGTGAATATCGTGTTTCAAAGCTAAATCTAAAGAATTTTTATAGCAATTGGCAAGTAGCGAAGCTTGATTTTTTTTGAGTAGAACAAATTGCCCTTACTGTATGAATTACATATTTTGCTTTTAAATTATAGCCCTTAGTGATTTTAGCTTCGCCAGTTTCACAGCCACCGAGAGTGCGACATTCTGCTAGTAGCTCACGATCTGCACGGCGATGGATAGCATCGTCGACTCCACTACCGCTGAGAAGCGTTTTATTTGCAGCGTTGACGATTGCATCACAATCAAGAATAGTAATATCACCTAAATCAATAGAAATCATATTAACACCTTCTATAAAATTTAATTATAAATCATCTAATAGGAATTTTAGAAATAGTTATCTTTGTCTTTTTCAAGCCATTAGCTTTTAGAAAATGGCTTAATTCCTGTTTATTTTGTCTACACATAGCACCGAGAGTGATTTCAGGAATTAGTTCACTATCCCAAATATCGGCTAAACATAATTTATGATAACTGCGGATTTCATTTTTAAATAAAGAAAAATGCGTTTGCTCAATGGAAGACATTCGCAATAGTGAATGGAATTTATCATGCAAAGGCTTGAGCGTGGCAGGTAAGATAATATTACGGCTCATGCTCAAAAAATCTTTTTTCATGGATAGAGTTTTGGGATAAAAGAGCAGACGAAACTCATGTTCATCAGCAAAATAATTATTTTTAGCAAAGTTCATAACTTTATTATAGGCAATGACTAAAACGATAAAGCCATATTGTTCGATATATTTTTGAAAAGGGTCATTATAATTGCGGATTTGTTCTTCAAATAAATCGTAAAAACAAGCACAGATATGGGATAATTTATCTAAGATTTCAGCATCACTATAGAGAATTTTTTCTAGTTCTGTTATGGAAAAATGGGAATAATCTTTGAAGTTTACATTGAGTTTATCCATGTTGATACCGATACAAACACCACTATAACTAGAAGCATATCTTTCCCAATGTGAGAGATTATCTTTTTTATCGGTTAAACTTAGCGAATAACCATCACTTTTTTTGAGATAATTTTTTAAGTCAGGCATATGGGTTTCAAAACTTTTTTTCAATAATAATAGATATTGCTTGAAATTATCATCAGTGGAATTATTTATAATTTCGTCCATATCTTTGAGCATATGATTTACAGTATAATATCTCTCTGATTTATCGTTAGAAGATTTTAGATTGGTCAGCCAAAGCTCACGACTCATGATGATATTATAAAGTGAATTGATTGATGTATAATGATAAAAAATATTTTGTCCGTCCATAATTATTACCTCGTAGAAGTCTTATTAATTATAATTATGAAAGGGAAAAAGAGAAAATGCAATAATAATATAATTGTTCATTTCTTTAGTGATAAAGAAACGAACCAAAGAAATCACCCGCTCACGCACTTTTTACTTTGTCAAAGATAAAAATATATCAACAACGTTCTAAACTCGCAAGGCTCAAACAGTAGAACTAAAACCGTAGCTATATTTTTATCTTTACCAATAGCTGATAGATACCGTAAAAAGATGCTAAAATGCGGGAAAAGTTTGGTGTTATTAAAGATTTTCAATAACTAGCGTTACCATTAAAATTTTAAAATGCGGGAAAACGTTTGGTGTTATTAAGGATTTTTTTTTTTAATCATCAAAGAAAAATTGGTATCGGGAGGTAGAGTTATTTTGTTACTTTTCTTGCTTATAAAAGAAAAGTAAGATTATTTATTTTGGAGTAGATATTCTTGGAGGTTTTGCAAAAATAATTGAGCTGGTTTGGTGAGTATTTGATGTTTTTTCCAGACTAAATCTATTTGTGCTTCAAGTGGTGGATATAGTGGTTTGAAGCATAAATTAGTGCCATTTGTATTTACTAGATTAGCAAGACAAAGGGCTGAGCCTAGATTTTCTTGAACCATGATAGAGGCGTTATAGATTAAGTTATAGTTAGCAACTATATTTAATTGAGTGAAATTTTGATTGAGCCAGCCTGCTATTTTATTGCTGACCATTGTTTGACCTGAACATATTAAGGGGATATTCAAAATATCTGAAGATGTTATATATTCTTTATCGGCAAGAGGAGAATTTTTTAACATTAATAGTCCCCAAATGTCTTTTACAGGTAAGGTGATAAAATTATATTTTTGTTTATCATGGGCATCAATCAATAAGCCAAAATCTAAGATACCTTTATCTAGTTGTTCGATTACAGTATCAGCATTGCCACTAAAGATATGATAATGTATATCTTTATGTGTTTTTTTTATTTTAGTCATAGTTTTGACTAAAAATTTAAAAGCATTTGTTTCTGCACAGCCGATATATATATCGCCACTAATGATTTCATGAGAATTTTTCAGAACATTAATTGTTTTTGCTTGTAATAAAATTATTTCTTTGGCTTTGTTATATAAAAATAGACCTTCGGAAGTCAAAGTAATTTTTCGATTGGAACGGATAAATAATTTACAATTTAACTCTTTTTCTAAATCCATTAATTGGCGAGATAAAGTGGGCTGTGTTATATGCAAAACTTGAGAAGCTTTTAAAATATTTTCTTCTTCAACTACAGTTACAAAATATTTTAAAACACGTATATCCATAAAAACCTCCAGATTTTAGTATTAAAAAATATAGATGAATTATATTATATTTTATTATGCTTAAAAAGTATAGTTGACTATTAAATATAAGTATTTGATATAGTAGAAATGGTAAATTATAATGAAAGCAAAGAAAAAATTATTTATTAATCTAAAAAGAGAGTAAATATAAAGGTGGGTTAGTGATGAACTTTAAGAAAAATTTAAAAATAGTTAGAGCAATTACCATGTGTTTGGCACTAGGGACAATGGGGTGCATAAATATGAATATGGCATCAGCAAGTGATAATTTGCAAGCACCAAAAAGTGCCTTCGATAAGAATTATAAACCAGATATGTCAAGAGGTGCAGATAATTTTTATCAAAGTGATAAAGTAAATATGCAAAAAGTTGAATTTAAAAATCAATATAATATGACAGTTGTGGGCAATTTATTCGTACCTAAAAATTTAGTGCAGAATGAAAAAGTTCCAGCTATTATCGTAGGACACCCTATGGGAGCGGTGAAAGAACAATCGGCAAATTTATATGCTACAAAAATGGCAGAACAAGGTTTTGTAACTTTAGCTATGGATTTATCTTTCTGGGGAGAAAGTGAAGGTCTGCCAAGAAATAGCGTATCCCCTGATATTTATGCAGAAGATTTCAGTGCAGCAGTTGATTATTTAGGTACACGTGATTTTGTGGATAAAGATAGAATTGGTGTTATCGGTATCTGTGGTAGTGGTAGTTTTGCTATCAGCGAAGCAAAAATTGATTCTCGTTTAAAAGCTATAGCTACAGTTAGTATGTATGATATGGGTACAGCTACTAGAAGTGCTTTAGGTCATAGCCAAAGCGTAGAACAGAGAAAAGAAATCATCAAAGAAGCGTCTAATCAGCGTTATAGTGAATTTTTAGGGCAAGAACGCAAATATACAAGTGGTACAGCTGATAAATTGAGTGAAAATCCTTCTGATATTGAAAAAGAATTTTATGATTTTTATCGTACTACAAGAGGATATAGTGCAAATACAACAACACACCCAACACTTACAAGTAATGTGAAATTCATGAACTTCTATCCATTTAATGATATTGAAACAATTTCTCCAAGACCATTGTTATTTATCGCTGGCGAAGATGCTCATTCTAAAGAATTTAGTGAAGATGCTTATAAATTAGCAGCAGAGCCAAAAGAATTATATATTGTACCAAATGCAGGTCATGTGGATTTATATGATAGAACAGATGTAATTCCATTTGCAAAATTAACAGAGTTCTTTAAAGATAATTTATAAGAAATAAAAAATTTACTTAAAAGAATTTTAAAGTAATTAAGTATTTAACGTAGTATTTGTTAGTGAGAAAGAGAAGTAATGTTACTTCTCTTTTTTATTGGTAAGTGAAATTGGAAGTAATTTTTAATCAAAAATAATATAAATAAAAGGGAGCGATAAAAGATGAAACTATGTATGAAAATAATATTATGCTGTTATTTAATTTTGATGATGTCTGTTAGTGCACTGGCAAAAGATATATCTGATACAGAAACAAGAACAGATAAAGAATTATTACCAGCATTAAAACAAAGTAGCGAGATGGATTTTGCTAAAACTGGTGTACAAGGATATAAGGATTTATTCAATAATTTAGTTGCTTCTAAGGATTTACCAAAAGATGAAAATGTAAATGTATATGATGTATATGTAGAAAATCCTGATAGTGATAAGGATTTACGTTTACGCATTTATAAGCCAGTGAATAAACAAGATAATTTAGCTGGTATTTTGTGGATACATGGTGGTGGATATTTATTTGGTGTGCCTGAACAAGATGAGATGCAAAGTATTCGCTTTGCTAAAGAAGTAGGTGCAGTAGTTGTAGCTGTAGATTATAGATTAGCACCTGAAAATAAATATCCAGCTAGTTTAAATGACTGTTATACAGCCTTAGGTTATTTATTTAAAAATGCAGATAGATTAGGTGTAGATAAGGATAGAATTGCTGTAGCTGGTGCTAGTGCAGGTGGCGGATTATGTGCAGCTACTGCTTTAATGGCTAGAGATAAAGGCGAATATAAATTAGCTTTTCAAATGCCTCTTTATCCAATGATTGATGATAGATTTCAGACACCAGCAAGTCAAGAAAATATAGATTTGCGAGTTTGGAATAATGTAGCTAATAAATACGCATGGCATGCTTATATTGGTGATTTAGCAGGAACAGATGAAGTGTCTTATTATATGGCTCCAGCTAGAGCAAAAGATTTGACAGGTTTGCCACCAGCATATTCTTGTGTAGGTAATTTAGACCCATTTAGAGATGATACGATAAATTATATGGCAAGATTAGCTCAAGCAGGTGTGCCAGCAGAATTACATGTTTATCCAGAAGCGTATCATGCTTTTGAAGTGATTGCACCTGATACACAATATGCAAAAGATGTAGTCAATGAATATGTAAAAGTTTTAAATAAAGCTTTGAATAAATAAAATAATTTATTGATATTTTCAAGATGTATTTAGGAGCGAAATTATGACTAAAAATAATTTAATCGTATTTATTTTGACTATAGGCGTATTTAGTATCTTAAATACGGAGATGGGTGTCATTGGTATATTGCCAATAGTTGCAAGTACTTATAATATAGAAATATCTGTGGCGGGTTTATTAGTTAGTTTATTTGCTTTAGCAGTAGCCGTGTCTGGCCCGATATTACCTTTATTATTATCTAAATATAATCGCAAAACGATTATGATAATATCTTTGGGAACCTTTTTTATCTGTAATGTGATATCTGCTTTTGCAGGAAGTTTTTGGCTTGTATTAGTGGCAAGAGTAGTGCCTGCATTTTTACATCCTGTATATGTTTCATTATCCTTTGCTATAGCTTCTTCATCTGTAGCCAAACAAGATGCACCTAAGGCGGTAGCAAAGGTAATGGTTGGTGTTTCAGCTGGTATGGTACTTGGTGTGCCAGTTATGAGTTATATTGCAAATTTATTTTCTTTAGAAATAGCTATGCTGGCTTTTGCTTTGGTGAATTTAATCGCTTTAGCATTGACAATAATATATGTACCATCTATGCCAGTTAAAGAAAAAATGTCTTATGGCTCTCAGCTCAAAATTTTAAAAGATATTAATTTATGGTGGGCTTTGATAGCTGTAATTTTATTAAATGGTGCAAATTTTGGTGTATATAGTTATTTAGCCGATTATTTAGAAAGAGTATCGCTATTATCTACAGAATTTGTGAGCATTACACTTTTGATTTTTGGTTTAGCAAATATTTTAGGCAATGTTATTGCTGGTAGATTATTAAGCCAAAGACCACTTTCATTTGTAGGGATATATCCATTTTTATTGACAGTATTATTTTTAGTAATGCTATTTTTAGGTAATATGGGTTTTGTAATCATGGGTATAGTTTTAATCTGGGGAATACTTGTGGGCTGTGCTGCAAATATTAATCAGTATTGGATAACAAGAGTAGCATCTAATGTACCTGATTTTGCTAATGCTTTATTTTTAGTAGCTACAAATGTAGGTACTTGTATAGCAGCTTTTGTATGTGGTATTTTCATTGATGAATTTGGTATAAATAATGTAGTTTTAGGTGGCATTTTATTCACTGTATTGAGTATAGGTTTCTTCTTTGCAGGAATAAAAAAATCACCAAAGGAAAAAATGTTAAAAGTAAATAAAGCAGTATAAAAAAATCCTCTATAGTTAAATGAATTATTCATCACTAACTATAGAGGATTTTTTATATATTTAGGAGCATGTCATACCAGACAACGCCACCATGTGTAGATTTAGAAATACCTAAATTTTGAAATCCAAATTGTTCATAAAATGGAATAAGTTGATGTTTACAACATAAAATAATTCCAGTGCGTTTTTCTTTTTGAGCCTTTTCAATAAGATTTTTCATTAATTTAGTTGCAATGCCTAAATGTTGATAAGATGGCAATACATCAATACCAAAGATTGTTTGATACTTTCCTTGTGGTTGATGAAGTTTAGCATTTGTATACATTTCATCAGTAATAGTTTCTTCATCAGTTACCATACCATTGACGAAACCTATAATTTCATTGTCATCATGTTTATGAATTTTGGCTACTAAGAAATGATTAGGAAATACATCAAATCTGGATTTTAAAGTATTTAAACTAGCACTTTCTTGGGATGAAAAACATATTTGCTCAATATCTGCAAGAGTTATTAAATCATCAGCTGTTGCAGTAGTAATAGATATCATAAAAACCCCATCACATCATTTATTATTTTGCTCATTAAAGAGAGCTTTTAATTTTTTTTTGCGTTTTTTCTTGAAAGAATTGGAATAACGTTCTTCTTCACTGAAGATACAACCACAATAAGGTTGACGATATAATTCTAAATCAATGCTTGTTTGTGTTCCTTCAGCAAATCCTGGTCGAAAATCTTCATAGAAGAAAGGAATACCTACCGCTTGAGAAATTTTTTGAGCGACATCTTTCATCATTTCATGGTTTTGATAAGGACTGACAAATAAAGTTGATGAGAATGCATCAAAATTATTTTCTTTAGCATAGATTGCTGTTTGATGAAGTCGCCAAGCATAACACATACGACAGCGTCGATTATCTAAATTAAGACCATCTGTATTTTTTTCGATAGTTAAAGCACGTTGTAAAAAATCTCGTAATTGATAATTTGTATCTACGATAAGTTTTAAATCAACTTTTTGTGCATATTCTTGTGCAGTTGTTAAACGGTGCTTAAATTCTTTATAAGGGTGAATATTAGGATTGAAAAAATATCCTGTAATATCATGACCTTCTGAGCGAAGTTTTGGCACTGGATAACAAGCGCATGGGCCACAACACATATGAAGTAATATATTCATTTATAAACTCCCTAAATAAATATAAATTATTCTGTTTTTGTCAAACCAAGATGTTCATAACCAAGCTTGGTAACAACTCGCCCTCTAGGGGTGCGATTGATAAAGCCTAATTGAAGTAAATAAGGCTCATAAACATCACCGATAGTATCTGTTTCTTCGCTTACTGCTGCAGCTAATGTTTCAAGACCGACAGGGCCACCACCGAATTTATTAATCATAGTGAGTAAAATATTGCGGTCGATATGGTCAAGTCCCATTTTGTCAATTTCAAGCATAGCTAGAGCCGTATCTGCGATTTCATCAGTGATGATACCGTCGCCTTTTATTTGAGCGAAATCACGAACTCGCTTTAAAAGGCGATTAGCTACTCGAGGTGTTCCACGAGAGCGACGTGCGATTTCCAAAGCTCCTCTATCTTCGATAGGTATATTTAAGATTTCAGCGGAGCGCTTGATAATAAAAACTAATGATTCGGGTGTGTAATATTCTAAGCGAGAAATAACACCAAAGCGATCACGTAGTGGAGAAGCTAAGGCACCAGCTTTAGTAGTCGCTCCAATGAGTGTAAATGGTGCAATGTCAAGACGAATAGAGCGAGCGCTTGGCCCTTTACCGATGATGATATCCAAGGCAAAATCTTCCATAGCGGAATATAAAACTTCTTCTACGCTATGAGAAAGACGATGAATTTCATCAATGAATAATACATCTTTTTCGGTGAGATTGGTAAGTAGTGCTGCTAAATCGCCAGAGCGTTCAATAGCTGGCCCAGAAGTTACACGGAAGTTTACTCCCATTTCATTAGCGATAATATTAGCAAGTGTAGTTTTACCGAGTCCAGGAGGTCCGTATAAAAGTACATGGTCAAGAGCTTCATTGCGATTTAAAGCTGCTTGAATGAAAATAGATAAATTATCTTTGACTTTATCTTGTCCTATATATTCTTGTAATTTCTTAGGGCGTAGGGAATACTGCCAATTATCAATATCCATCTCGCCACCAGAAACTATGCGTTCATTAAAGTCTTCCATTAAATAAAATTTGCCTCCATAAATAAAATTTTAAAAGATTATTTTATAAGTGGTTTATTTAAAAAATCTCGACCAAAGACTTTAATTGTATAGTAAAAACCAATGAGGAAAGGTATATATTCAGCGATTAAGCGCCATGTAACAGCTACAATACCGACAGTACCTTCTGGTAACATAGAGTTAAACAATAATATAAAGCCACCTTCGGCGATACCAGAACCTCCTGGCGTTGGAGAAAAGTAAAGTAAGATATTTAAAATTATCATACGTCCCATGGCTAAGACACCATCAAAATCATCAGTTAAACTAAACATTAAAATTGGTACGATAGCATAGATAAAAAGTAAACTTAAGCCCGACGTAATATAGACTTTAAGCATTTTTAAAGGAGAAGCTAATAAAAGTTTTATAGCTAATTTATTATCTCGATAAAAAGAAAGAAATGCTTTTGCTTTTTTGTAAGAAAGTCGACGAACAAATTTAATTACTAGATAATCTAAGTAATTATGCTTGAAACACCAAATCAACATCAAAATGACTAAAAAAGCCAAACTAGAGATAATCATTAAAGTTTCATCAGAAATCCATGGGATTATACCTGCATCATGCATAAAGATGAATGGCATGCACATGATTAAAAACATGATGGATAAAATTGTGCGGACAATGACAATTATAGTGGCTTTTCCGACAGGTATTTCAGCATGACGTAAAAAGAGTACTTGAGCAATTGCACCACCGCTGAAACCAGGTGTTAGCAGTGCTAAGAAATAATTGCCAAATACTACATGTAATGCTTGTGAAAATGAGATTTTTTCGTTGGAGATATTAACTAACTGGACAAGTCTTAAACCATCTAAAAATAAACCAAAGCTAATGGAAATCAAAGCTGCGATTATTGCTAGAGGATTGAACTGTGTCAAACTAGATAAAGTATTAATATCCACTGTGAAATAAATGACTCCAGCAGAAATCACAGATACGAAAAAAATTAAGACACAAAGTCTTTTATGGAATTTGTTCATTAATATAAACCTCATTAATATGGGATAATTTGATAATCATTATGTTATATTGTACCATTTTTTTAGATGAAGTGTAAAGCAAAGCAATAAATACTAATCTAATAAATAGATGATAAATGTTGAGTAAAAAATAAAAGGACAAGCACTTATTAAAAATAAATGCTTGCCTATAATTTATCTTTTAGCTTGATTTTTGATGCGATTTACAGGGATATTAGCTAATAATGCAACGGAATTATCATCATTTTCTAGCGAAATTTCCATTTCGTTTTTATTTATATCCATGTAATGAGAAATTACCTCAATTATATCGTTTTTTAAAGCTTGCATAACTTCAGGAGAAATATTAGCACGGTCATGAATTAATACGACTTTTAATCTATCTTTAGCAATTTCTTTAGATGTTTTTTGATTTCTATTTAATAATTTCATTACAACCTCAAACATAATATTATGCTCTCCTTAATTAAAATAATTTTTTTAATCTATCAAAGAAAGACTCTTTAGTACGGAAAGTCATAAATGGAACATCTTCACCACAAAGACGTCTAGTGATATTTTGATAAGCTATACCAGCTTGAGATTTTGTATTAGCGATTACAGGTTCACCACGGTTAGTAGAAGATACGACCATTTCATCATCTGGAATTTGACCGATACATTTTATAGCTAAGATATCGTTGATATCATCAAGGTCTAGCATTTCACCTTTAGCTACCATATCAGGACGAATTCTGTTGACGATTAATAAGATATTTTCTTTATCAGCGCGGTTCAATTCACCAATAATTTTATCGGCATCACGAACAGCAGAGATTTCAGGCATAGTAACAACTAAAGCGATATCAGCAGCAGCTACAGCTGTTTTGAAACCTTGTTCAATACCAGCAGGGCAGTCAATCAAGATGAAATCAAAATCTGCACTCATTTCTGAACATAAAGCGACAACTTGTTCAGGAGATACGGCGAGTTTATCTTTTGTTTGAGATGTAGGCAATAAAAATAATGTCTCATATTTTTTATGGCGAACAAGGGCTTTTTTGTAAGGAATTTTACCAGATGTTACATCTACTAAATCATACATAATGCGATTTTCTAAACCTAATAATAAGTCAAGATTGCGAAGCCCTGTATCTGTATCAATAAGTGCGACTTTATATCCTTTCATGGCAAGACCAGCACCTATATTGGCTGTAGTAGTAGTTTTGCCTACACCACCTTTACCAGAAGTAATAACAATGATTTTACAATTTGTATTAGTTTGGGTCATATAAGATTACTGTTGCCTTTTTGCACTACAAGACAAACAGAAAAGCACCTCTCTTTATAATTATATACTTTTACTTTGTGCAAATTAATTTTCTCGATTGAATGGCTCTAGGATAATAGTATTATCACAGATAATAGCTTTTTCAGGAGTTGATGATTTTTTATCAGTAATGTTTTCACTATTATCTGGTGCTCTAGCAATTAAATGTGCTATGCGTATTTGCAGTGGCGATAATTTATCAGCAATTATATAAGAATTAATATCGCCATAGGCTCCAGCATAGACAATGCCACGACAATGACCATGAATATCAATATTTCCACCAGCTATGATTTTGGCACCAGGGTTGACATTTCCTTCAATGACGATAGAGCCTTTAGAAAAAATTTCTTCGCCTCCACGTATAGTGCGTTTGATGATTAATGGCGGATTTTGTGCTGAACAATGTTGGTTTGTAGCTGTCTTATCAACAGCTACAATTTTTAAATTTAATTGATATTGTTTTAAGATATCAGCTAAGATATTTTGCTCTTCTTGAGAGAATTTATCATCTTTGAGCAATATAGTGGTATTAGCTTCAAAAAAATTAGAACAAGAAGCTAATTTTTTACTTAATGCTTCTTTAATTTGATTGAAATTAGCTTTTTTTGTTATGACTAAAATTAAGCCATCATTAGAACCTTTAAACGTTATTAATTCATTCATATAATCACTTCATTTTATTATTATTGTTGTGCAGGAGCTGGTTGATTTTCTGGAGCTTTTGGCTTATCTAAACCAAAAGCAGCACTTAGAATTTTATATCCAATAGGTACGGCAGAAGTAGCACCATAACCGGCATTTTCTACGATAACAGCTACAGCAATATTAGGATTATCAAATGGACCGTAAGCTACAAACCAACCATGTTCACGACCATGAGAGTTTTCGGCAGTACCTGTTTTACCAGCAATTGGCACAGGGAAGTCTTTAAACATGCCAGCTGCTGTACCGACAGTACTAACTTCATGTAGACCTTCTTGAACAAGACTGATAACAGATGGATCGATATTTAAATCACGTTCAACTACTGGATCAAAATGTTTGATTACCGTACCATCTGGAGCAATGATATCTTTTACTAAATATGGGCGATATTTTTTACCACCATTAGCAGCTTCACTCATAACTAAAGCCATTTGTAATGGTGTAGCAAGTGTAAACCCTTGACCTATGGAAGCGTCAAATGTTTCAGCAAGATACCAATCTTCATCAAATACTTTACGTTTGTATTCAGGGCAAGCGACATTACCTACAGCTTCATATGGTAAGTCTATACCTGTTTTTTCACCAATACCAAAGATACGAGCCCATTTTGCTAATCTATCAATGCCTAAACGGTTACCCATTTCGTAGAAATAAACGTTATCAGAATGAGCTAAGGCTTGTTCAAAATTGATATAACCTAAAGCTTCACCATCAGCATTTGTTTTTGGAATTATCCAGTGCTGACCAGAGTCAAAAATCAATTCATCAGGAGTTACTACTTTTTCCATTAAAGCAGCAGTACCTGTGATGATTTTGAAAGTGGAACCAGGAGGATATTCACCAGTTACAGCTTTATTATCAAGAGGATAATGTGGATTATTATTTATAGCATTCCAGTCTTTAGTGGAAATACCAAGAGCAAATAAATTTGGGTCATAAGTTGGACGACTAACCATAGCTAATACTTCGCCAGTTTGAGGATTTAATACTACAGCGGCAGCAGCCTGCGCATTGATGCCAGACATTACTTCGTCCATGGCTTTTTCTGTAGCTTCTTGAAGATTGTGATCAATAGTCAAAGTAAGACTTGCACCACTTACAGGATTTTTCATGCCTAGACGTTGAACAGGACGACCGGTAACGTCAACTTCAACCTGTTCACCACCAGGAATACCACGAAGGTATTTATCATAGTATTTTTCAAGACCAAATTTACCAATGATATCACCTAATTTATAGGAATCATCACCAGCTTTTTTCTTGTCTTCAAGTTCACTATCGCTGATTTCACTTACGTAACCGAGAGCATGAGCTCCTTCATATTTATAGATATAGTTACGGACTGGTTTTGTATCGATAAATACACCTGGATATAAATCTTGTTGTTCTTCAATGATAGTTACTATTTCAGGTGGTACATCTATTTTTAAGGTAACAGGGTCAAAACCAGAATGATGAGAAATTTTTTCATTTATTTCATCAACACTGATATTTAATAAAGTAGCCAAGCGA
>ULTK01013636.1_pt1 | contig 18835 bp, 24 predicted proteins | sample 1957551 | NCBI WGS metagenome assembly ULTK01 (sample SAMEA4835733, study PRJEB28245) | human gut metagenome | biome: gut microbiome; material: fecal sample | place: Denmark | collected 2008
GTAGTGTCAAAGACTAGAAGTCCCATTTATCGTACTTTAACCTTACAGTCCAATTTATAGTACTCCAAAATGTGTCGATGCCCAAAAAGTCATACTTTTATTTGTAGTCCTATTTATGGTACTTTCAAAATTTAGCATTATACACTATGTAATAATCATTCCTAATTTTACAAAAAGTACAATCTGTATTATTGACTTTATACACATTGTAAACTATAATATAATCATAGGGAGCGAAGAGCACGAATGATGCTCCTAAGCCGTGGTCAGGCGCGTGAAGCGTTACGGATAGGTTTGCGTGACTGCTAGCTCATTTCTCTTCGCCACCCTTAACATGGTAGAACTCTTTAAGAGTAACGGAAAACTGGTCATTGGACGTTAATGGGGTTGTGCCCATTTCTACCACCATATCCGACATTGTGTAGCAGAACTCTTAAAACCGTTAGGCTTGGTACCTAACAGTTAGCAGTATTCTTAAACATATTAGTCGGAGAAACAGCCGCGCTAACACGCTTGTTAGCTTGATGGTTTTATAGGATTGTCATTTCTCCTACTCCCACCATCCAAAAGGGCAATAAGACTTACAAAAAGTAAGCATAAAACGAATGCGAACCCTCGGCTTAATATTAAATATGAAAGGAGTGTATTACAATGTCAATGTGGTGGGACTTAAAGAACACATTATCTTATAATGCGCTCTTTAATTTTGTAGTTGGTTCTCGTGGTTGTGGTAAAACTTATGGCTTTAAGAAATGGGCAGCTGAAGATTTTATCAAAAACGGGAATCAATTTATTTATATTCGCCGCTATAAAACTGAAATGAATAAGAAAGCCAAAGAGAATTTCTGGGCTGCTGTTGCTCATGAATTTCCTGACCATGAGTTAAAGGGAACTCCTGAAGGTGCTTACTATATAGACGGTAAGCTTGCTGGCCAAACTAGATATATTTCCTCTGCTAAATCCGAAGAACTTCCTCTTGTTAATAAAATCTGCTTTGATGAGTTTATCTCCATGGACGAAACCCATCATGGTTATCTTAAAGACGAAGTAACATTTTTCTGTGAATTATATGAAACTATTGCTCGTATGCGCAGAGTAGTGGTATTCTTCTTTGGAAACGCTGTTACATGGGCAAACCCATATTTCACAGAATTCGATATTAAAAAGCCAATTAACAAAAAGCAAATTGCTACAACTAGAGATGGATTAGTTTTAATTCAAATTGCTAACAATGAAGAATACATTGAAGCAAAAGAGAAAACTGACTTTGGCCGTTTGATGAAAGGCAGCAAGTTTGGTAAATATGCTGTTCACAATGAATTTTATCTTGATAGTGTAGTTGGAATTGCTAAGAAAACTCCCGAAGCTAAATATCAGTTTGGTTTTAAGATTCATGATGATTATTTAGGCTTATGGGTAGACTTCTCTTCCGGTAAATGTTATCTTTCTAGGAAATACAGTCCTGGTAGTGGCGTGATTTATGCGTTGACAAATGATGACCACGATTATAACACCATCTTGATTGCACGTACTCCACGCCCTAACTGGTTATTATATATAATTAAACAATATCGGTTGGGAGGTTTGTACTGTGAAGATGAGATAATTAGGAGATACCTGATGGACATTTTGAAGATTATAGGTGTATAATGTTAGGAGTTGAGTTTATGCCCTTTGTCATTGTTCTTGGGTTTATTGCATTTGACATTATTACAGGTCTGATTAAAGCAAAGCATGACGGTTCCTATAATTCCACTATCATGCGCGAGGGTGGTTATCACAAGTGCATGGAAATTCTTGCTGTAGTAGGTTCTTATGGTATTGAATATGCAATGCGATATGTTGAACTTGGTATTCAGATTCCCCTTGTAGGTGCTGTAGTAACTTATATCTGTATCATGGAGCTTATCAGCATTATGGAGAATATGTGTGCTGTAAATCCTGAACTTTCTGCTCTGTTTAAGCCTTATCTTGAAAAACTTAAAGGAGATGAAGAGAATGAGGAAAGCAAACGGTGATGTCCTTTTCTGTTGGCCTTTAGAGAATCACATTATCACAGCTGGCTGGACTTACAATGACGGTTCTTCCCACCATGCTATTGACCTTCGAGCTGCTCCTTGCACACCTGTTTATGCAGCTGAGGATGGTGTAGTAAATCAGGTACAGAGCTGGGATGGTAGAACTAAATCCGGGATGCAGTCTTATGGCAACATGGTTAGAATTAGGCATAACAATTATAATGGTTCTAAGCTGGAAACACGCTATGCACACCTTAAAGAGTGTCTCGTCAAAAACGGTCAACACGTTTATGAGGGTCAGCTTATTGGGTATTCTGGCGCAACTGGTAATTGCTATGGCGCACACCTTCACTTTGAAGTAATTTACCATGATTGTCGTGTTAATCCTTTGAACTGGTTAGATAGCAATTTTTGTTGTGCAACGCAGACAGTAATGAAACATCTTGGTAGTTACACTTCGGTTCCTAGAGAATCTACTAAAGGTGATTTTATTAAGATTCATGCAACTGGCGTTGATATGCAAGCTATTATCGCTCTTTGTGAGAATCTTAAACTTACTTATGAACGGAGTAATAAATAATGAAAACACGCGATGAAATTTCTGCAATGCTTGGTGGCTTTGTCGATGCTAAACCTGATGAACAGGGAACTCTGATTGCTGGTGTGCTTGACGAATTTGATGAATGTCGTAACGAAGCAGAACAGTTTACCAATGGTTGTCCAGATGGTACATCTAACTGGCATGAAGCTTATGACAATCTTCGCAAGGATTATGTCAAAGCATTTCTGAATGATGACAATAAGCCTAATGACGATTATCAGAAACCTAACGGCAATACAATTACCATTGATGAAGCTGCACAGGATTTTGTCAAAATAATGTTTGGTAGAAAGTAAGGTGATAGATTGTGAGTAGACCATTTAGTTACAGTGATGAAAATTTTACTGTTATTGGCAATGTATTGTTTGTTCATCTTAAGTATGATGGAAAAGCAGATGCTGGAACAAGATTATGTGAAATTCCCCAAGCAATTTTTGACAGGCTATTATTTTATTCAAATACTGCTACTACATGTTATTATGATTTTGGATCGTCTGGTGGTAATTTTAGTTTAATGACTACTAAATATGAGAATAAATTTTATTTTATTAATAAAGAAGCTTTAGCAAGTTATAAAAATAGATATATTTTTTCTATGTTTATGCTAAAAGATATTTAAGAGGTGAAAGACTATGGCATATTCCTTCCATAACCAGAATATGAGTACCCTCTCTAACATTCTGATTATCCACGCATCCCTAGATAAAGGCGAAACTGCTGATACTACTGATACTACTGCTGAAACTACTGCTGATACTACTGATACTACTGCATTTACCATTCCCCGTGAAGTAATCTCTCGCGTTATGAAAACTAGTTACGGTAAATTTGTGGTTACCAATTCTATCCCCTGCTTGCGTGTAGTGCTTGAAGATGGAACCATTTCTAGTGCTAAAGTCTCTTCCGATGGTGTTGTAACTTTGACCGCTCCTGCTAAAGGAAAACTTATTATTGATGGCACTCTGGATATTGAGTGCAACTATTAAGAAAGGTAGGTAATTAAACTATGGCTTCTGCTGCTGTTGGTATTATTAACGCTGTATTTGGTAGTGATGCTACTTTTGGTGGTGCTCCTAAGATTGAAAACACTACTGAATCTATTAAATCTGCATGGTCGTTCATCAATTCTTATGAACCGCGTCTGAACTATTTCTGTAATGCTCTTGTTGACCGTATTGGCCTGACTGTTATGCGTTACATTTCTTTTGAAGATCCTTGGCAGGTTTTTGATAAGGGTGTTCTGGGCACTGGCGCTACTGTTCAGGAAATTTATGTAATGATGCAGAAAGCAACCCCTTACTTCTCTGCTGACCGTGCTACTAATGATGAAGTTATGAAAGCTGAATTTGGTAGCGACCCTGCTGAGGTTTACACTGCTTACCATGCTGTGAACTCTCGTATTAAGTACAAGGTAACTGTTAATCGTGAAGCTCTGGAAACTGCTTTCATGAGTGAAGCTAATTTGTCTGCTTTTGTACAGAACGTCATCGACCAGATTTATAAGCCTGCTGAGCTGGATGCTTTCATCATGAAGAAGTATCTGCTGTATCAGCTGGTAAAGAACAATAAGCTTAAGAAAGTAACTGTTTCTGCCGTTACTGATGAAGCTTCTGGTAAGACACTGGTTAAGAAGTTTCGCCAGATTTACGGCAAGATGAAGTTTATTTCTAAGGAATATAACGCTGCTGGTATTCCTATGAATACTCCTGCTGAACGTCTGTATACCATTGTTCCTGTTGATATTTCTGCTTCTATTGATGTTGATGTTCTGGCAAGCGCATTTAACATGGATAAGGCAGATTTTATGGGGCATCGTCTGGAAGTTGATAGCTTTGCTCTTAATGAGTATGAAGTTGAACGCTTGGAACATCTGCTTACTGGTAATGACCCCTCTGGAAGTAGTTCTGTAACTATTGCAACTGGTGGTGATAAGACCTATACTCACGTTACTCCTAACGATGAAGATATGACCGCTATTCAGGCGCTTATGGTTGACCGTGACTTCTTCCAGATTTACACTAAGCTGAACACCATGCGTGAAACTGACCTTGGCTCCACTTTGGATTGGAACTACTTCCATCATATCTGGCGTATCTATTCTGCATCTCCGTTTGCTAATGCTGTGCAGTTTACTACTAAGGCTTGATAATTGACATTTTCTTAAGCATGTAGGCTTATCCTCCTAAAACGTGGGGCGCGCATACGATATCACGCGTTGCTTTGATTATGGCTACCTATAAACAATGTATCACTGACCAAAGCACAATCAGAGTTTCAGCAGGTTATCCACATTATTCTGATGGTTCAGTTCATGGTGGTATTGACACGGTGCATACAAATCATCAATCTTATGCACCAATGGCAGGTACGGTTGAAACAGCCCATACTTGGCAAGGTGGCACGACTGGTAACGATTCTTGGGGTAACTACATTGTAGTTAAAATGAGCGATAATAGCTATTGGCTTGCAGCTCATTTTACTAGTCAAATTCATAGTGTTGGTGAAACAATTACTCGCGGTCAATATATTGGTGAGCAAGGACGAACAGGTAATGTTACTGGTATTCATACGCATTGGGAATACTGGATAGGTGGTTATGGCACAGCTTACAGAACTGACCCATCTGCTATTCTTGGTATTCCTAATGAAGTAGGTACATGGGATGTTGAATGGGATGCTACAAATCCACCAACACCACCTGAACCACCAACACCACCTGAACCACCTACACCACCCGGCCCAAGTCCTACTCCCACAACTAAACGTAAACTTCCAATTTTGATGATGTGTAAACCACCCTACAGATTTTGAAAGGAGTGCAAAACGCAAATTGCCAAATATGCAACTTTATATCTGTAAGGGTATCCCTACAGATAAAACCTATAATCATGTGCTTAGGTTTCAGTCTGATTCTTCCCGTTTTGCTTATTTCACTTCTAAATCCGTTCTTCATCTTACTAATTATACTTATCAGCGGTTAGAGCATTATCTCTCTGTTGGTGTTAATGCTGAAACGATTGAACAGTGTAATTATATTGTATTCCAGAACGCTGACTTTTCTGATAAATGGTATTATGCCTTTATTGATAGTGTAGAATATGTTGCAAACGAAACCAGCAGAATTTATTTTACTGTTGACGTTATGCAGACTTGGTTTAATCAAGTAACATTACAGCCTTGTTTTATTGAGCGTTCTCATACAAACACAGACGAAATTGGCGATAATATCATCAATGATGAACTAGATACTGGGCCTTATATTGACGATATTCAACAGTACATTGACTTTGATAAGCGTATCTGCATTGTTACAACCTTTGATAAGCCTGAAAAAGACTCTCCCCCTGCATCAGGTTCTTTACGATTTGGAATTTATTCTGGCTGCAAAGAAAACTTTTTTACTACAGCTGAATCTGCTAATGATTTTATTGCTAAGGCTGTAGAAGCAGGGCAAGCTCCTGACGGTATTTTGGGAATTTATATGGTTCCTCTTACCTTTGATACTGGTAAGTATGATAAGACTTTTGTAGTTCCTAATAATGTAGCTGGTTATGTTCCTAAGAATAATAAACTTTTCACATATCCTTATTTTTATCTCCGTTATTATTCTACACAAGGAGATAACCACGTTTTTCGTTTTGAACTTGGAGATAGAAAGAAAAGTCTGCATATTGGATACAATGTAATGTCAAATGCCGGACAGACTACAGCAATATTTGCAGCAGAGGATTATAAAGGTTCTACTGGTTATAATCAGGAAGATGTGTTTGCAATTAGCAATTGGCCTACTTGTGCTTATAACACTGATATTTATAAGGTATATGTAGCGCAGAACTCTAGTTCAATGGCCGTTGAAAATGCAGGTTTGGTAGCTGGTACAATGTTTGCTGGTATTAACCTGCTGACTGCCCCAGCAAGGGATGTTCAGGCTATGAGCGGTAAACATCCTGCTCTTTTCCCCGATAATACTTATGGAGCTATTGAAGGCTTAGCAAATCAAATGCTTAACATTGCTAGCACGCTTGCAAAACGTGATGACATGGACAGATTACCACCACAAAGCCATGGTTCTGTAAGTCCTTATTTCCGTTTTACTGATTCTGGTATTTTACCGACAAAGGATGCAAGCGCTCCATATGCTATGGCTAGTTATCATCATGTTACTAAAGAATTTGCAAAAGTTATTGATGACTACTGGACTATGTTTGGCTATCCCATTCACCAAGTTCAGGTTCCTAACATTGACTCTCGAAGAAATTGGAATTATGTTAAAACGCAAAACTGTTGTTGCTTGGGTGATGTTCCTGCGGATGTTTCTACAATGATTAACGATATCTTTAATCGTGGTGTTACATTCTGGCATAATCCCAGTCTTGTTGGAAATTATGAAGCAGACAATTCTATCTATAAACGTATTCCAGAAGTAGGTGAGTAAATGAGTAAACATTCACAAAAACCACAGCCACCTTGGATTGATTCATATGACTTAACGATTGCAACATATGCTAACTGGTTTAATCGCCTGTATGATGTAGCACTTGCAAGATTCAAATGGGAAGGGCTTGAAGATTCTCCTTTTTTGGATGAACGATTCATTGAACAGTTCTTGTTCTGGCAACCCTTAATGGCTGGTTATCATGACCCTGTTATGGGAAACTTAATTCTTCCCGCTATGCCCAGTGATAACTTTGATATTATTGGAGACCCTAAATATCTTCGTGCTTATGGCTGCAATTCTAATTATCAGAAAACTGGCCTTAATAAACAAAACTGTGCTTACCTTTGGTGTAATATGCGCCGCTCCCCTGATGCTATTATCATTAAACAGTTTGCACAACGTCTTACCAATATAGACAGAACGATTGACTTAAACCTTGCCGCACAGAAAACTCCTAGAATTGCTTATGCAAATGAGAATACAAAACTTTCTGTACAAAACTTGGTGTATCAGCAAGATAAATACGACCCTTGGCTGTATCTTAAAGGCAATCCCTCTACTGATGATATTAAGAACATGATTGGTGTTCTTGATTTAGGTGTTCAGTACATTGGCTTGCAGTTAGAGCAACAGAAAAAAGAAACTCTTGCCGAAGCTCTTACCTATTTAGGTATTGAAAGCAACTACAATATGAAAGCAGAGCGGCAGTTTACTACTGAAGTTCAGATGACCTTAGGTCAGGTAGAAGCAGACCGTCTTTCTCCATTGTATTCTCGCCAGAAATTCTGTAAGGATTATAATAGGCTCTTTGGCACTAATATCTCTGTATCTATGCGTTCCCAGCTTGAATTAACCAAGATTATGGAAGGACGCGAAGATGAAGAGAATTTAAGCGATACTAATATTGAGGATGGTGATAAGGACAATGAGTAAATATACAACTCAAGTACGCTTTATCTGTGAATCAAAAGCAGGTATTGTTGAACCTTACACCAATATTTCTTATTTGGAAATTATTGAGCGTGCTCGTCCTAAAATCTTTAATTTTAGTTATCCTATCTGGAATGAAAACAAGCGTAAAGAGCTTGAAACCAATATTCTTAAGCATTTCTATACAAATGAAATAGGTTCTGAAACCTTCGGCCTTTGGCAGCTGCGTCTGGATGATTGGATGAACAGCCACATGCCTTATTACAATCCTCTCTTTGAAGCACTTGATAAACAGTATGAAATGTTCTTAACTGATGATTTTTCAATTACCAGTGATGAAAATACTGAACATCATGATGTGAATACAGAGGATAGAACCAAGAATAGTAAGGTCAATATTGGTGGCACAAATAATTCCAATTATACTTCCAATTCTAACAGCAACGGAGAGAATACCAATACTCATACTGATACTCCACAGGGTAGTCTTGATAATTTTCTTGCTGGTAAGTATATGTCGGATGCTGACCATAGTAAGGCGAATTCTGTCAATAATTTTAGCTCTAATGCCAGCTCTAACAGTAATAGCAATACCACTCAGGATGATAAAAACAATACAAAAGAAAATCGTGACGGTAATGAACATCGTGTTCTTGACCATGTAGAAAAAGGTTATCGTGGTCGCTCTCTTGTATCTATTATGAACGATTATATGAAAGAAAACACGAATATCTATAATTGTTTGTATAGAGATATGGAAGTTCTGTTTATGCGTTTATGGTAAAGAGGTGATTAGGTTTGAAGTACAATCCTTTGGATAAACTTTTCCGTTCTGTAATTCCTGTTGCCTATGATGATAGCATTAGTTACTATGAAATGGTATCTAAGGTTATTGAAGTAATGCAGCAGTACATTGAAAGCAGCTCCATTAGTTATGCAGACCCTATTCAGTGGGATATTACCAAACAGTATCCTCGTAACACAGTTGTTGTCACTGTCAATGGTGATGGATATTTGAGCACTCAGCCTGTACCTATTGGCATTGATATTGATAATGAAGATTACTGGACTAAGATTGGTAACTTCTCTGAACTTTGGGGAAATGTTAAGCTTGCTATCACTCCTATTGATGAAGGGCTTAAAACTACTGCAAGTGGTAATCGCAATATTAATGACCTTGTTTGGCTTAATAATGATTTATGTGTAATTCTTAAGCCTATGGATGCAGGTACACGGTACATTAGGGGCACCAACTGTTCAGAGACAAGTATTGCTGAACGTTTGCGGTATATTCTGTCATTAAAAGTTGCTAAATATAATGAAGATGACACATCTATCTCTTTTGGTTTCTTTAATCCTAATAATGGTACAATCGTTACTGGTGGCGACCTTCATATCTATGATGCTCCTGTGGAAACTATCAAAATTGTTGGCAAATAAGGATAGGTGATATTATGCCAAGTAATTATGTATCTAAGTTCAACCTTAACGACCAAGAAGTAATTGTTAAAGACAGTGAAGCTCGTACTACTGCTAATACAGCAAGCACTAATGCTACTAATGCTCTTAACAAAGTTACTGAACTGGAAAAGCTCTCTCGTGTTGAAGTTACCTATACGCAAGATACTGAAACGATTGGTATTACTGCTGGCACTCATACTGTTAAATAATGGAGAAATAATATATGGCTACTACTAATTTTGTAACACAAATCAATGTTGATGGTACTATCTGTGAAATTAAAGACTCTGTAGCACGTACTGATGCAGCTAGTGCTAATTCTACAGCTAACACTGCTAAATCTACTGCTGATGCTGCTAAGTCTACTGCTGACACTGCATCCACTAATGCAACTAATGCAGTTAATAAAGCTAATAGTGCTACCACTACTGCCAACACTGCTAAGTCTACTGCTGATGCTGCTGCAAAAGATGCAAGTGCTGCAAAAAGTACTGCTAATACTGCATCTACTAATGCAACTAATGCACTTAATAAAGCTACTGCACTTGAGCAACTCCCTCGCGTTACTGTTACCTATAGTTCTGCCGACACCACTATTAAAGTTGTTACCACTAATACTCATACGACTGCTTGATAGAAAGGGTGACTTAAATTGGCAAATCCTGTTGTTGACAAATTTAAGATTGATAATTCCGTTTATGATGTAAAAGACACTCAAGCTCGTACTGATATTGCTAAGAAGATTGACAAAGACACTGTTGGAAATCTTGACCAGACTGTAAGTGGGGAAATGTCTGTACAATCTGATGGCAGAATGACCTTGGATAGCAAAGATATTATTTCGCTACGCCGTAACGGTGTTCCTTCTTTGGATATCGACACAAGTTCTATAACTCTTGGCAGTATGCAGACTTCAATTCCCATTAGCTTTTGCGGTGTTCCTCAGTTTAGGAGATTGTCGCCTGTTAATATTGATGATAATTTCGCCTATGTTACTATGCGCACTGGATTTGATAACGATGACACTAAGTTCCTTGTAAGCCGCAATAGCAAAATTCCCAGTTTTGTCGAACCTTCTCCGACAAGCATTGAAAAATATCAGACGTTGAAAAAAGACGGTACTGATGATATTACTGCTACCATTAACACTCACACTAAGAATGAACCTCTGTTTATTCCTGCTGGTACTTATAAAGTAAGTGCTCCTTTACAGCTTAAGCATAGCTTGTATGGTGCTGGTTCTTCTCGTGACCCTGCACGTGGCACAAGCGATACTATCTTGGAGTATACTGCTAATCCTAATTCTTTTAGTGTTAGTGGAGTTATTAATGTATCTGGTAATGACGTAACTGGTAACATTGTTATTGCTAATCTGGACATTACTTGTAATGGTATGATTGGTGGCATTGTATTTACTACCAGTAAGTACACTGATAACAGCATTTATAATGTAAGTATCAATAAAGTTAAGTCCTATGGTGTTTACTTGCAGCCCAACAATGGCACTCTAAACCGCTACTGCTATATGGATAATGTAATGGTATGGGGATTTAGTGATAATACTCCGGTTGAACGCTGGACTGGTTCTGTCGCGTTTTACTGGGGCAGTAGTGCTCCCGACTGTGAATGTAATAACCTCGTTAATATGGTATGTCAAGTTGGTTTTGATTGCCGTACTGATGTATACGGATGCAACTGGACTAGCTATCATGGTATTCCCTATGGTGGTTCAGGTGGTGCTGACGCTAATACTTGGTGGAATAACACAATCGCTTGCAAGGTTACTAACAACGATATTCATGTTACTAACTTTTATGCAGATACTTGCCGATATGGTTTTGTATTTGACGGCCCCGGTAAGGCAGCAGTTTATATTAACAATATGATTTATACCTGCGATGAGGGAACTGCTACCACTGAAACTGGCTATGCTGGTATTGCTCTGATTGGTAGTAGTCCTAATCCTCAGTTCATTGTTAATGGTGGTATTATTAACCGCTCCGCTAAAGTTAGCACAACTATTCAGTCAATTGGTACTTATCCTGTTACCAATGCTGTATGTAAGCTTGATGATGTTTACATTTATACTAAGCGTGAATATATCTTTGGTAGCGGTGCTGAGGAACGCGGTCAGTATATTTGTGAACCTGGCGAACACCGTTGCATTGATTTAGCTATCACTAATCAGGTGCAATACTCAGTCGCTGGGCAGTCAGTTAGTGGCGACCCATACCAGTATAAGGCATTTGCATATATTCCAGTTGATACTAATACCTCACAGGGTTGTATCCACCTCACTGACGGAACCAACATTGATTATAAAATCTATATTACAAAAAACGAAACAGATACAACGCTTAATATTACTGCATTTGACAACCGTAATCTTAGTCAATCAATTTTTAAAGCGTCTGCTGGTACAGGCAAGACAGTTACTTGGGATATTATTGACAGCGAAGATAAGCTATATTATGCTAGGGATTCTAAATCTGTTGTCCTATACTGCAAGCGCCATGCATCAACTGAATTCACTGTTAGTTTGTCTGGATTCCAGTCTGGTCTTTCTCCTGTAATTCTTGACCGTATTAGAAATGAAGATGGCACTCCTATGGATTATCCTCGCTGGGATAACAACAATGGCATGACTGCTATTAAGGTTCTTCGTCCTAATATTAGCTAAATAATAAAACACCCCTAGGTGGTTATCCACTTAGGGGTGCTTTTCTATTTAGAATGGCGAGTCATCGTCAATGTCTGGCGGCAATTCATTAGGGAGCTTGTCAGTCATCCTCACTTTCATCATCTTCATCTTCATCTTCCTGCAAGGCATCAAAAGCGTTAAGAATAGAATCGCTCAAAACTTTACGAAATTCCTTAGTGATGGGGTAGCAAATATCATGCCATTCATCTTTCTTATTCTTTGCGCTTGGCATTGCAACAAACAAACCCTTGCTGCCGTCCATAATCTTAATACCAGTAATGCAGAACACATCTGCAAGCGTAACAGAAACCATAGCACAGCAATTAGAATTTTTGTTGTTAATAGGGAAGATACGAATATCAGTAATGACGGAAGAAGCAGACTTAGCAGAATTGGTGGCCTTAGCGGATGCTTTCTTGTTAGTGTACATAGTTAGTTCTCCTTTGTTAAATAATGATAAGTAAGAAATTTATATTGAGGACAGTTTTTATACTGGCCACAACAATCGGTTTTAAGGTTGTAATCTTGGCGTGACACTCTCATACCCTCACAGCGAATGTAATTTGTTGTATGAGATATATAATAAGGACATGTAGCTCTTCTACTGATTCTGTAAGAATCTTTTTCTTTCAATTAAATCATCTCCTATCACTCCATTCCCACTGGAATATACTTGCAGGATTGCCATCAATTAACATAGCATATTCTTTGTCGGATTGTACTTTATGATAAGTTCCATAAAGTTCATTACCATTTTCATCGTGGTTTATACTAACAACTTCGGGCAAATAATCTATATACGATTCTCCACGTAATGAATAACAGAATGAATAATACATTCTATTAACAGGACTATTTGTTGAGCGCAATGTATAACCACAAGGCTCTAGTACAGTTACAGAATATTCATCTAAGTGGTCTGTTTCTCCGTTGTCATCCGTAAAATTTCCTATAATATGCGTTCCTGGGGTTTTACGAATGAGTTTCTTATTTATGGATTCATCATAACTGATATTAGGTCGAAAATATTCTTGTACTAGATACTCAAAATCTTCATCGTTTACTATTTGTGTAAACAATTCAGAAAGCTGTTTCTTACTTGCACCTGCTACAGTAGCCTTAACTTTTAAGTGCTTATCTGCATCTAAGTATGTTGCACAATAGCATTTACTTCCCCATGTTACAAAATCCTCATAATGACCATCAAAGTCCATAATGCCAAAATTGTAACAATCTTTATTCTCGCTGTTATTGAGAATATTCTCATTGAATCTATCAATGGCTTTTTGAACATCCTCATTGTAGCCAACAAAATAACCACTGTCTGTATCGTGATATAGAGGTTCAATGCCTTGGCTTAATACTAGATAGAGCATAAAGCAGATAAGGTGCAGTCTACTATAAGCAACCGTATATAAACCATCTGTAAAGATATTTAGGGAATTTCTGGATTTAAGAAACTTAACCCCAGTTGGAATCCATTCAAATTTATCACCTTCCCCCTGCACACCAACTTCCTGTCTTAATGGCTTCATAGCTGAACATCCATACTGACCATTCAGTCCACCTTTACTTGCCATTAAGGCGAAGTGAACTAAATCTTTGTTGTGGGTATTCATAATTTCTTGTGCTACAGAATCATCATAAAGCTTCAATCCCTCAAATGTAAAATCGTTTAACGTTTCTACATGGTCAGCAACTTTATGCTCAAGTTTTTTGAATCCTGTTTTCTGGCGTGCATAATATTTAACTGTATTGCGTAAAGGCTTGTTAATAAACTTGTGGGCTGTTGCATAATAAAGTTCATCACATTCTGAACTACTATAATCATAAAGCATTTGAATTAACATAAAGTCAATATCGCAGCCATGAAATGTAAGTTCATCTGCTTTGACTACTTTACCATTGTCGAAGTTGCCATTTTTAATATTGCTGCATTTGGATGTACTAATATAGCTGTAAATACAGTTACCAAAATCCTTAGCGTTAATATTATAAAAGGTAACATTGGCCATAAAGTTATATTTTATTGGCCTTTCAAACAAGATTGATTCACGGTATGCTGCTTGGAGGACTGAATAGAATTTAACATCTTTACATCCATATAACTCAATCCGCTGGTCGGGATAGTCGAAGAACCCTGAGTTAGCGCCGCTTTCGCAGCCAGATAAGAACTCATAGTTTGCAGACTGGAAATTTTGATAACATTCATTAGGATTAAGCTCCTTTCTCCATTTATAAGGGAATTTCCTGCCATACATTGCTGATGGGTGCATAGAACTTGCATCAAAGCACCATACATCCTTAAATATTTTACCCACTGCGTAAGGATTAGCATGAGTGTAACCACCTGCAAGACAGTTTTGAAAGAACTCCATAAATGGTTCATTATTCTTGAGTTCTACTGCTGCTGTGAATTGTGCGGTATGGACTTCTTTATCTGTAGCAATATTTCTGTTAAGCCTTGTTTCACGCTTAATCATTGATGTGTTAGATACTCCAATATCTGATACATTATCAACTTTAGTGAAGTTAGCCATGTATCTACATAGTGCATACAAAACTAGCTTGCAGTCACGTTCGTTATAAATGTATTCAGAATCAGGTAAATCTGACCACCAATAATATTTTTGGTCGTAACCACCTTTGACTTCTTTAAGTTTAGGAACCCCAAGCTCTGTACCTATAAGCTCAAGACTTTTACAGGAAAGAATCTTGAAGCTGTCATAAAATTCAAGATGGTCAAAAGCTGCTACTAATGGCTGGTGCGGAGCAACTGCAATGAAACGTTTAGGATTAAAGTTCTTAATACAGAAATTTATGTTACGCATCATTGCTTCAAATTCATAGCTCAAGTTATGCACAAAGATTTTAACGTATTCATCATTATTCTTAGCATCATCATTGATTCTCTCAAATTCGGAAGAAATTGAATCATAAGTTCTGAAGAAATTATAATCCATTTCATTCTCAAAGTCACTAAATGGTGCGTGAGGTATAGGACGATAAGCAAATGAAGCTAGGCCGTGAAGATAAGTGCTTTGCAGATGCTCTTGAAGTTCATCCTCACCATACATTAAGGATGATGTTTCAATATCATAGCAATATATGATAGTTGAATACTTATGTTCATTACGCTTTCTCACATATAGCACCACCTTCTTTCATTCGTGAATATTACCACAAATTATATTTAGATGCAAGTTCCGTAAATTCTTCATAAGCTTTTTTATGCCGCTTTATAAACTTTTCATTACCCTGTGTAATAGACCTAAGTTTATCACTTGCATCAACCAGCACTTTACCAATTTGGTCAGAATTTCTTAGCAGATTGTCATATTCTGCATAAGCTCTATCCATATCTACCAAAGTATCAAGTCCTAGTTTTTGACCCAATGCACATAATTTTTTCAAATCGTCTGGTGGAATATTCCTGCTATATGTGCCCATAAGATTATTAAGTATACCAGAAATTGCTCCCCATTTCTTTTTATCAAAATAGGCATCTGGGTTTCTAAGAATCTTATATGCTGCATCGCTATAATTAAAAACATCCTCAAGACGATTAGCTACTCTCAATGACCTATAACTATCTGTGACAGATTTATTCAATGATTTAATATGCTCTGAATATTTAGATAAATACTCTTTCATGAGCTTTTGTGATATTTTATCATCAAGGGTATCGGCTATATCAATAAGGTCGCTATACAGTTTTTCGGCTTCATTAAGAGCGGTGTTAGCAGTAAATTTCAGAGCGTTTGCAATTTCAGGGGATTGTCTACCTCTAAGACTTTCTTTTAAGTCACCTGTTACAGTAATACCAGCTTTTCTGGATTTACGCCTTGTTGCGCCTATCTTTTCCAGTAACCTAGTTGCTTCGGCTTGACGCTTAAATGTTTTGTTCTTTGCCATAACGTTACTCCTGCTTCCGTAAAGCTAACTCTTTTCTAATGTCATTATCATAACGGTCAAGAAGATAACACAACTCTCTAAGTTGACAATCTTGGCAATCCTTATCCATGAAGTGTACTAGCCATGATGGACAGGCTTTAATATACCAGTTATCGCATAGTTTATTAAGTAGATTAAGGGTTTCTGTATCTAGGTCTTTAATTGTCATAATAAATACCCCCATTGCTCTGCCATAGCTTCTGCAATACCTGGGAAAGTTTTAGCATTCATAATAAACATCCTCCACGTTTTCTGGCCAAACAGAATCTAGGCAATCGCCTACAAAATATTGGTTAAATGTACAGTTAGAACTTGGTGCTACAGAATAATAAACTACTCTGTCATCATGCTCTATAATATCAATAACCTTACCAATTTTAGCAATGGTAATTGCTCTTTTCTCTTGTCCATCTCCATATAAATAACCATATTCTCTTACATTGTATTTAATGATTGAGCCTATTGGAATTGGATGAATGGGAACATCGTAACGCATTGTAAAAACTCCTATCTTAAACTAATCGCTTAAATCATAATTATTAACTCCTCTTAGGATGTCAATGATAGCTCCTAAAACCCGCAATAAATTGAGCATTGTATCAGCTCCTTATACATAGAATTTAAAATATGCGCTTGCGACATATTTATGTACCATAACACTTATGGTAAAGTATTTAAATTCAAGATATTCATATTCTTTTGGGAGATTCATAAATATACCAAGCCACTTAACTTCTTCATTGTCATCGAGGATCATAATTGAGGTGCAGGACTTTACTGAACGACAGCTAACTAAAATGTCATGAATTTTCATTTTAATCACCTACTTTCCTAATAATGAAGAGGGGAGAGGGGAGAGGGGGATTATTGGGTTTAAGAAATTGAACCCCGGTTTATTTTTAGGCTTCTTGCAACACCCCGGTGGGCAGCGCGGCAGGGGTGGTGCTAAGGTTAATACCTATACTCAACATTTTTCTTAACGGATGGACGCTTTAGCTCTTTAAAGCGGTGAAGTGTGTTTAGAATTTATCAATCGCTTTAACTCTTTAAATCGGTAAAGTGTGTTAAGAATTTCACATGTTAGCAGTTAGGCTTAACTATTGCTAGTTATTTATACTTAATAGTAAAGAGTTCTAACTAAAAATTTGCATAAAAAATGCGCTGCTTTTAACAGCGGCGCATATTTTGTTGGTCAGTGCTGATTTAATGCGGTGGAAATAACGCTTGCAAAGTCATCATCTAGATTTTTGCGGGCGGCGCGCTTTCCGGTTTTAGAGTCGTTATAAAGTCTAACAGTTGCTGGATAATTCCAGTCGGTATTGTATTTGTAGTGAATCCAATTCCGAAACTTTGCAACGTGTTGAGCGGTTGTAGTGCTATAATGGTCAAATATCCACAAAATACCGGTTGAGTATTGAAAAGCAGCTACAATTGTAGAATAGCTCTCTAAGATAATAAAATCGGAAAAGTCGGGTTTAATAATCCATGCCTTGCAATAATACAAGCGTTTTTTGTATCCACCTAAATGTAAATCAGACTGATTTTCAACGGTTTCGACAATATCGGAACGTGTGCGATAAATCATTTTACAAACACCGCCTTTACAAAGTCATCAATAGATTCATTTGCGTTATGCGTATCGTGCATAATAGTCGGCTTATGAATGCTAGAAAAACCGGACGCAATAAAGCCGCTTTCACAATCGCGGAACATATCAACATTGCAATAGGCTGTATCAACAATGCCGCAATTGTCAAATAATTCACGCTTGATTGAAAATCCGTTGTCAATGCCGGATTTTTTCGGCTTGATTGTAATAAGTTGCATTTTCATTTTCATACCCTCTTTTAATATATTTTTGGCTTTACACCATATGGGGCCGGGCTTTACGACAAACCCGGTGGAACGATTAAACTTTACTGTTGACTCAACGGGCGTTCAATGGGAACGGCAACGGCGTTAAATACTTCCCGAGGAATGCCCATAGTATTTTCATCTTTGGGCTGTACGTCAAGTACTTGCCATTTGGTGCAAGGTTCAGCGTTGTGCAAGGCTTTTTCAACCTTTTCAGAGTCCAGAACGCCGTCAAACTGTTTTACCATTTCACCGGATTCGACGGAAAAATCGTCGTTGAAACGTGCGTACTTTACACGGGCAACTGTGCCGGCCTTAACGGTGCGGCTTACACAAGCATTGCTTTTGGGCTTGTCGTTGATGGGGCGCGTGATGGTAATAATCTCATTTTCGCCGTCAATAGTTTTTTCAATTTTCCAATTAGTCATAATAAAATACCTCTCTTTTATGTTTTTGTTTTGGAATGGGATTTTTCTTTATTTCCCTTTCCTCTTTACAATTATATTATAACATACGTTAGAAATAATACAATGCAATTTTGTTGCAAATTATATGGATAAATGTTGACTGTTAATTTTATAAAAATTGCTTTAATGCTTTAATGCGGTAAAGTGTGAAATAATTAACAATCGCTTTAGTGCTCTAAAGTGGCAAAGTATATGCTAATCATGCAACGCCCGGCACTACACATATAAGCGCTTTAATGCTTTGAAGTGCTAAAGTGTGTGAATAATTTAACAATCGATTTAGTGATTTAAAGTAGTGTAGTGTGTGAAATATTTAACAATATACCAGTTAGAGATGACTAACTATACCATATGTGAAAAATTTAACAAAGGGGAAAAATGGAAAAAATTGGTAAAATGTTTTGACACTAC
>ULTK01052653.1_pt1 | contig 18772 bp, 16 predicted proteins | sample 1957551 | NCBI WGS metagenome assembly ULTK01 (sample SAMEA4835733, study PRJEB28245) | human gut metagenome | biome: gut microbiome; material: fecal sample | place: Denmark | collected 2008
ACCAGTGCGAGTAACCCGGCGCAATGTTGCCATCCTCCGCAGCCAGACCAGCAGCCCCGCCACCGTACAAGCCCGCAAAACGCCACGGGCAGCGAACCCCGGCGGAGCGGGGCCCGCAGAAAGCCGACTTAAAATAAGTCGTTGAAGATCCGCCGATCAGCTTCGGAAACAGCACACCCAACTTTGACTTGATAAATGCTTTCACATAGTTCCATCCGGACGGCATACCGGAATATACAATGCCTGTATCTTCATAGTCCGCTGTGATTGATCCTGACAGTTTCTGACTGTCGCGGCACTGATACACAGTATAATCAAATCCTCCTGCTTCGTTTGCAGTCGTGTCATACAGTGGATCCAGCCCGATCGTATATGATCCATCCAAAACTTCTACACCAGCAACACGAAGCGGTGTCTTTCCTGCTGTCAGGCTGAATGTGCATCCGTCTTTATGTCCCGGCAATACTTCTGTTGCGCCCGAATGCCACGGCATAGTTGAAATACACGTTGTTGCTGTCGTTGTGATCGTTCCGCTGATGTCAAGATTGATCGCTGTGTATTCCGTTCCGTTTACTGTTACTTTTTCGATTGAAGATACTTTCACCAGATCCGCAAGGTTACGCATCCATGCATTCCATCTGTCTTTATTCGACTGTGCGCCCATATCACCAACCGATACCGTGGATCCGACAATGAATCCTGCTGCCTGACTTGCAGACAGAAGAACCCTTTTCACATTTTCTTCCGGCAACGCCGCCATGTACTGATAGTTGTAATTTGTGCATCCTTCTGCAATGTTTGAGTTTTCCAGATCAAAATGCCTTAACTGCCACATACGAAGAATCCATCTTGTATCGCAGTCATTCCACAGTCCTTCATAAATTGTTTTCTGTCGTGCCTTCTGGATCCCTGCCGTTGCTGATGCGAAGTTATATGCCTTGATCCCTGCGCCGGATGTCAACGCGCCTTTGCTGTCCAGACCACCGGGGAATGTTGCGTGCCATGTGATCGGTCGCTTTTTATTTTTCGGATCCACATCCCCCGCATCCGGATAATAGCCGGATCCCCTTGTTGTTCTGAATGAAATATAATCGTATGCACCGTCATTCCATTCTTTAATCCATAATGCAAGCGCAAATGTATATACTGGTGCATCTTCACCAGTGATGTCAAAACCGTCTTCACCTTCAAAATATGTGATGTTCATGGTTCCGTCTTCCAGTGACAGCGCGTTTGCTCTGATATACCATGTCATCGGATCTTCATCCGCCCAGTCCTCGACCGCTTCAGTATTTTCTGTACATAGCTGTGCTGCCGCTTTATCTGCCAGATCATCCATCGGTGTCATTTTTGTTATTCCTGATACTGACGGATCATAGCTTCGCAGTGTATACGTCTTTCCATTCCATGCCTGCGCTGCTGCTGTTGCAAACCGTGAAAGCAATTTATACTTGTCTGTTTCTCCTGCTGCCAGCGCACGCGGATACCATGACCAGAAAACCCGTGTTGTATTTGTTCCGTCAAGTAATTGTCTGCACGCAGCGTCAAGTGCTTCCGCCGAATTCTGTCCGCCATTCAGTGCGATCGCTTCCAGTGCCGCCGCCATTCTCTCATGCTGTGCATAAGACGGAAATGATAAATCAATTCCTTCCATTCTTCTTTTCCTCCTGTTTACTCATTGATCGGTGTTAATGCCAGATGCGGGATCCCCCGTTCTGTATAAATTGCATATGCATATTTGATATTTTCATCTTTATCCAACATATATGACGCTTCATTGATCTGCCCCGCAATTTTTACAGCTTCATTTGCCTTATCCAGAACTTCATTCGCCTGCTTCTGTCTTTCCTGTTCTGCCGTGACGCGATCACTTTCTGCTGACACTCTGCTTTTTTCCGCGTTCACACGACCTGTTTCTGCCTGCACTCTGGCTTTCTCTGCCTTCACGCGACCTGTTTCTGCCTGCACTCTGGCTTCCTCTGCCTTCGCGCGACCTGTTTCTGCCTGCACTCTGGCTTCTTCTGCGTTCACACGTTTCGTTTCCTGATCAGCATACTGTTTCATTGTCTTATCGAAGATAGAAAGTTCATCGCCCGAAACGATCGCATCTTCATCTTTCACCTTTGCTTCAATCTCTATTTCAAAAGTGACCGATGTTACTACCTGCATCAGATCTGAAGATTTCACTTCCACTTCACACAATGCCGTTCCCGCTGCTGCCAGTGCCTGACTGTCCAATTCCACCATCACAACATTGTCCGTGAATTCACACGGTGTATATACCCTGTGTCTATCTGGTTTTCTGATGAAAGCTGTGACGCTGGATCCTGCCGGGATCGTATACGGTTCCCCATGATTCAGTAGTACGGTTTCGACATATCTTGTTGCCCGATCTCCCTGTTTTGCAGACACCATATACTGTTTTGTCCCACCCGACATTTCAATTTCAATTCGCTGAATTACTTTTCCAAGTGCCACTGTCTTCCCTCCTTTCTATAATCCGAGTTTGTTCAGGATCTGCTGCATTGTCACTTCGGATCCATCTGATTTTATGAATTTCACCCCATGCCTGAATATCGCATCAAACGTAAAATCCACTGCGTTTTCCACGGTTGCCTTTGATCCAAAAGCCACACCGCGCCCACCATGCAAAAAATGCATTGCATATACCGCTGTTGATACGAAGTCAATGACGGTCACTGTATTGAATGTATCTTTCAGCACATAACGAACATCATATGAAAATTCTGTATTCAGATCCCCGCCGCAAACAGTTGTCGCTTCCCCGATCGGAAGTTCTTTTACTGCTGACGTATATGCGCCCTGGCTTGAAAGTTTATACTGCATCTGAAGTGTTGCTTTATTCTTTCCGTTGCAGGTTGAATATGTGCTGTCTGTCGTCGCTAAAAAATATACGCCTTCATTTTCCAGTGTTCCATCCTGTCCGCACCTCATAGAATCCACCTGAATCGTCGGCGGATTATATTCCACGACTGTCACTTTTGCAGTTTTTTCTGCCGTCCGTCCTCTTGTATCACGGATCTTCACTGTCACATCCATGATCCCATAGTCTTCCAACATATATGACTGTGGCAATGCAGAAGGCGTTCCATAATATGTCCTGTCATTCAGTTCCATATTGACTGATACAATATCCGCACCGTATGACTTTGTGATATTCGCTGCTGTAATGGCTATATTGCTGTTATGTTCCACGAACATCCCCCACGCCGCAGGGACACGCCCTTTTGTATCTGCGATGGATATGGAATTGATCACCGGGACACAATCATCCGGGACTGTCGCCCTCACCGCAGTATCCCTTGATTGATATACCTGCGATCCAAACAGTACCTGAACTGAAAGTGCACAGGAACCCACTGTACTGTTTTTTATCTCTTCATTCCAGCTTTTCGGTATAGTATAGCTTGTATTGATCCTTGTCGCTCCGTACGTTTTTTTGTCCAGCGTATACGACTTTGATCCAATCGCCCACTTGAATCTGTACGTTGCATCAGATGACAGTTTCACAGAAAACAGTGAATCTTCATCTGCATTTTCTATATTGATAGGAACTGCCGTCTTTCCATCAATTTCAAATTCCGAAGCCCCCGGATCAAATCCGTATGGTACAAATGATCCCAGATCGTAAAATGAAAAGGTCATTTCTGTTCCTTCTTGTGTCGGATTCTGACCGTATACAATTTTGAAGAATGGTTTTCTGATCGTCAGCTTTGTTCCAATGTTCAGTGTTGCTTTTTTTACCCATGTTCCTTGTGCTACGATGGTATTTAATGTAAAGTAGGAATTCACTGTCCATCTGTATTGTTTTCCATCAATGATCATGACTGATGGCATATCTTCTTTTTTTACGCCCAGCCGCCAATCATCTTCATTTTGCGTGAATGTTGCTGATGTGATTGTTGTTACATCTCCGCTGACATTCCCGGTGAAGACAGCCTTCGCATATATACTTGTGACTGGTACTTCTCTTCTTGTCGTACTCATACTTTTACTACCTCGAATATTCCATCATCGTCGATCAGCTGTCTGTATTCCTGCTTCCGTTTTTGCCTTTTGACGCTCTGTGTTGCCGTTTCTTCCACCTGCTCCGCTTCTCTCCATTTCACGCCCATCCCGTACTGTGTGGATATGAAATCAAAGTATCCGCCGTCGTCTGCTGCTCCGACTGACCACCTTCGCACCGCTTCGACATTTTCAATGTGTAGCTTGTTGTACTGCACATATGCCACCGGAACGCCTTCCTGTCTGAATTCCAGTCTTTTGTTAGATAGCAATGTTGAAAACGGCAACACTCCGCCATCTTGCTTTTTCCCGATCTCCATTCCATCATCCGTGTAATGGAAATATGTTTCATTCTCTCTTCTGAATTCTTCCAGTTCGTCGCCCTGCGATGTCACAGTTTCTTCGACCGACTTAATAGACATATCAAATGAATTTGCAGTCTGATTCAGTGCTGTTGAATATTCATTTGTCATTCTTTCAATGGTCTTTTCATTCAGTTGCGAAGCATAGTCTTTCGCTTCCTGTTCTGCTGCATAGGTCAGATCCCTTTGTTCTGTTCTAACCTGTTGAACTGATGTCATGATTCCGCTTTCTGAAGATTTAATTGCAGCCTGCGCCTGTTCGATTGTCCAGTATCCTTCGTTCAGCGTTTTCCTTGTCCTTGCCTGTGCCTGATCCACTGCATCGGACTTCATTTTTTCTTCTGTTTCTTCCTGAAGCTGTGCAAAACTCTTTGTCGCATTAGAAAGTTCACAGGTGTTTTTATCCGGATGTTGCGGATATTCCGTCATCTTCACGATCCGCTGTTTTTCTTTTGTAGCTTCCGTTTTTGAAATCAGATGCACTGTATCACCGATGTCATATTCCAGAATGCTGTATTCCTTTTTCTGTGATGCTAGATCCGCAACGTCAGCAGTATATGCTGTATACGGCTTCGATGCTGTGTCCAGCTTCGCAGTCGCATCTTCGATCAGATTTTCAGTGATGGTGTATCGTTCATCTTTCCAATAGCGCGGAATCACTTTATCTGAATACTGATGATTGTCAATATACGGAACCCCCAGCATAATTTCCGGTGTGATCCCATCTTTTCCCACTGGATAAATCCTTGTATAGAAATCATATGTATCTGATTTCAGTGTCAATTTCCGCAGGTTTAATCCTTCTATGAAATACGCTCCGCGATCCATTCCGATCGCTTCATATAGGTCTATTCTCTTCTGGATGTTGTCGATCTTGCATTCGCATCTGTATGTGTCCATAACCTCCTGAAGTACATCCCAAGCATTGCACGTTTCATCAATGCTGACTGTTCTTCGCTTTGTTACTGTACAAATTCCAACCGCCCAACCTGTTCCATCAAAAGCGAATTCCAAGCAGGCGCGCGCCGTCTGTGTTACACTCTCAAATCCGTACAGAAATTCCTGTGATTCCAGTTCTTCTATATTCAGCTGTGCTACATAACTGTTTTTATTTTCTCCTGTGTTTATTTCCTTCAGAACATATTCATCATCTTTTGTCCTGATATAATATTCAGCCCGCAGATTTTCAATTTCTGATCCTGTTTTCGGATAACTGAATGAAATCTGCTTATCTCCGGATGATAATGTTTTTTCAATTTTTAGATCATCCGGATCATCTATTCCTGCAATTCTCCTGTGCTGATCATCATATATCTGAAGCATATATCATCCCCCTTTATAACCACATTGGGGAATACCTAACTGTTACCCTTGCGCCATTCGTTGAAAACGCAAGGTCATTTCTTCCCGTTTTCAGTTTAGGGAACGCCCACAGATCCACGGATCCGAAAGCGTTATCCCCTTCCTTTGTTATTTTTCCGGTCTTCCCGTTAATCACAATCGTTTCGCCATTCATCAGGCTTTCAATAGTGTACGGTTCCCCGTTTAGTGTTATCTTATAGTTTGTCAGATCCGCTTTTGCTGTCACTTCAATAATGCAAGGTGTATCCCGGCTTCCCTCTGCGTACAGCTTTCCTTCCAGTTCCTGATCAAATATCCCTTCTGCTTCATCGTCAAAAAAGAATCCATCAAATTCTAATGTCAGAATTCTTTTTTCCTTTTCAAGCGTTTTTTCGTAATCATCGCCAGTCAGAAAACCTTTGTATTTTCCTTTGAATCCTCTGATTTCTTCCATAATGCAGGATGACCTGAAATTCTGCATAAAAGATGACATTGTTCTTTCCAGTGTCGCCCTGTTCTTTCCCCTGAAGTATATGGTCATTGTCATAGAACCCAGTGGAATATCTGTGTCGTACTCTGTCGGAAGAAGTGCTTTTGACATCATTTCATAGTTTGCCGTCATCTTCGGGGGCTTTGTTTCTGCCGTCAGTAATGTCGCCCCGTATCTTCTGACGTCAATCCCGTTTATGATCATGCTTTACCTCCTCCGTTTTATTTCATCTGTGAATTTTTCTTCCACTTTTGAATATACTTTCGTTGCCACGACTTCGCCGTCCATTGTTACATAGACATATACCGTTGTTCCTGTCATAATTGCATCCAACTTTTTATCCAGCATGTCGCCCAGCCTGTCATAAAACTGTTTCAATGGAAGGATTGCTTCTGCTCCCGCTTCTCCTCCTGCCAGCAATGTGTCGCCTGCCGCCCCGAATGCAGTCGGTTTCGTCATAATACCGCCGTTCTTATACCAGCTAATGCTGAAATGTGGAACTGATGGCGGATTCAAGCTGAATGATCCGCTGATAGACGGATGAGGCAGTCTCAAATGCGGTAATGACCAGCTGAAGTTGAATTTTGATCGGATCTCACTGATCGCATTTCCTACCGCAGTTTTTGCAGCATTGATCGGTGTTGTGATCGCTCTCTTGATTGCATTCCATGTCGAAGACGTTGCTGATTTCACGCTATTCCATACAGAACTTATCGTTGACTTAATCCCGTTAATCGCAGATGTCACTGCTGACTTTGCGGCATTGATCGGTGTTGTCACCGCAGTCTTCACTGCATTCCATGCCGTCGATGTTCTTGTTTTGATCGCATTCCAGATTGTTGTCACTGTTGTCTTTACTGCGTTGAATACAGTCTGCACCGTCGTTTTGATCGCATTTACGACAGTCTGCACCGCCGTTTTGATCGCATTCCACACTGTTGTGATGACTGTTTTTATTCCATTCATTACAGGCGTGATCACGCTGTTTTTCATGAAATTCCATGCCGTCTGTACCGCGGACTTTATTGCATTTATCACTGTCGTGAATGTTGTTTTAATGGTGTTCCACACCGTCGAGATCGTTGTGCTGATCGCATTCATCACTGGTGTGATCACATTATCCTTCATGAAATTCCATGCCGTCTGTACCGCAGACTTTATTGCATTTATCACTGTCGTGAATGTCGTCTGAATCGCATTCCATACCGTCGTGATCGTTGCGCTGATCGCATTCATCACTGGCGTGATGATATTATCTTTCACAAAATTGATTGCTGTCTGTACCGCGCTTTTGATTGTTTCCCATACGCTTATGATCGTATCTCGACAATTTTCCCAGATAAACCGGAACGGTACGGTTATCAATTCAAATGCTGCTTTGACAACTTCCACTATGAACATGATTGCAACCTGAACCACATTCTTTATTGTTTCCCACACATTAGACACGACATCTTTCACAGCATTAAAAATTGTGCTGATCGTATCGTGTACGGTCGTGCAGAACGCCGTCACGTTTGTAACAATTCCATTCCACACCGTTGTGCAGAATGTTGAAATCCCATTCCAGATTCCTTCAAAAAACGAAGAAATTCCGTTCCAGATTCCTTCAAAAAAGGTTTTCACTCCATTCCAGACAGTTTCCCAGTTAGTTCCAAACCATCCAAGAAAAACATCCGCTACATCTTTGACTGCTCCGATTATTGTTGAAAAATATTCTTTCAGACCATCCCAGATGCTTGAAAAAATTCCTTTTATAGCTTCCCACGCACCAGACCAGTCGCCACTGAATACAGCAGAAAATACATCCCATATTCCAAGAATGACATTGAAAGCTGTTTGTAATGCGATTGCAATCGTACTGAAGGCAGCTTCCAACACTGGTGCAAGCAAATTACAGAATCCGTCCCAGTTTGTTTTTATTGCTGACGTCACGTCGCTGAATGTAATTCCTAACGCCGACAGTCTTTCACTGATTCCTGCTGCAAATGTTGTGAATGCATCTTTGATTTTCTGCCAGATCGCCGTGATCGTATTTCTGAAATCCTCATTCGTATTCCATAAATGAATAATGACTGCTGTAATTGCTGCAATCACTCCCACTACAATCGCCGCTGGTGATGTAATCAATCCCAGTGCTTTCGTGAATACTCCTGAAAATCCGCCTGCTTTTACAAGTCCGGCTGACAGCGTTCCAAGTGCGCGTGATACATTTGCGCTGAACGTGATCACTTTCCCCAATCCCATCAGCATCGGTGCAAGTGCTGCCACAAACATTCCGATGCGAAGAATTGTTTCTTTTTGTCCTTCGTCCATTGCATTCAGTTTGTCCACAAAGTTCTGAATATGTGTCACAATATCACGGATTTTTGGCATCAGAATTTCCCCGAAGCTGATAGCAAGTTCCTGAAGCTGTGACATCAGGATCGTGATCTGTCCCTGAAGATTGTCATTCATTGTGTTTGCCATCTTTTCAGATGATCCATCGCAGTTGTCGATCGCTCCTGCCAGCTTCTCAAAATCTTTATCTGATCCGTTTATGATCGCCAGCATTCCGGACATTGCTTCCTTTCCGAATAATGCCGCTGCTGCCTGTGCCTGTTCCGCTTCTGACAGTCCACCCAGCTTCTGCCGCAGCTGTTCCATCAGTTCACGCAGCGAAAGCATCTTACCGGAACTATCTGTCAATGATATTCCATACTTATCCATCGCAGCCGCGACAGTATCTGTTGGCTTCGCAAGGTTCGTGATGGCTCCTCGCAAAGATGTTCCCGCCTGGCTGGACTTGATACCTGCATTTGCCATCAATCCGATCGCAAGCGCAGCATCTTCTGCTGTGTATCCTAACGATCCGAGAACCGGGGCTGCGTATTTAAACGTTTCACCCATCATCGACACGTTGGTATTTGCATTCGATGATGCTGCCGCCAAAATATCAGAAAAATGACTGGAATCTTTTGCCGAAAGTCCGAAGGCGGTCAGGGCATCTGTTACGATGTCGGATGTCGATGCAAGATCTTCTCCTGATGCTGCCGCAAGATTCATGATGCCCTCCAAGCCGTCCATCATGTCCTGCGTCTTCCATCCAGCCATCGCCATGTACTGCATCCCCTGTGCAGCTTCTGATGCGCTGAACTTTGTTTTTGCGCCCATTTCACGGGCTTTTCCTCGCAGTTTATCAAGATCCGTTCCTGTTGCTCCGGAAATTGCTGATACTTTCGACATTTCACTGTCAAAATCCGCTGTCGTCTTAACAGCCGCAACTCCAAGCCCTGCAATACCGGTCGATAACGGAAGAAGTTTCTGCCCCACACTCGTTAATGTGCCGCCAACCTTTTCTGCTTTTGCTGCATATTCATCAAACGGCGCACGCGCAAGTTCTGCGTTCACATTTTTCAATTCCGCTTCCATTTCAGTCAGTGCAGCTTTCGACTGATTCACTGCCGCTTCCTGCTTCGTGATCGCTGTTTCTGTTTTTGTGATCTGGCTTTCACTGGTGGACAGCTGTGAAGACAACTTTTCATATTCTGCCTTCAGCTTCTGTGTTTCTTCGCTGTCTTCGCCTGTCGCTTTCGCACTATCTTCATATGCTTTTTTTGCCGCTTCAACCTTTGTCTTCAGCTGATCGTGCGCTGTTTTTTGCAGTTCCAACTTCTGTTTTAAGTTGTCATACTGTTGTCCATTCTGTTGCACGATCCCCTTTTGAACATCTATCTTCGATGTCAGTTCGGTCACTCTTGCACGCAGGGCGTCCTGCGCGGATCCGCTTAACTTTGCTTGTGCCGCAGCCAGCGAATGCTGTGCTGTCAGGTTTTTCATCTCTGCTGCTGCCTGACGCATCGCCTGCTGATACTGCGACGTTTCTGCCCTAATCTCAATTAAGGTCTTAGCCATGTTTCGCGTTCCTTTCTTTACTTCTCATCGACCGTCCTAATCTCGAATGCCGCATGATCTAAAAGGCTCATGATGTCCGCTTCTATGCACTGCTGATATGAGTTTTTCATAAGATTGATACAGATCTTCACTATCCGATCCACATTTTCCCTGCATATCTTCCACAGGTTTTCACCCGGATCTTCATCGTTATATCCATTTTCTTCGTCATATTCGTCGAAAGCAGATTTTTCTTTCTGTATCTTTTCAGGATGTTCTGGATTAAGATCCAGAAATTTCTTCGTGATCACATCCTGCATCATGAAATGGATTTCTTTCACAGCTGACAATACATCTTCCGGATCGGCTTCTTCCACCTCCCGCTGTCTTGCTCCGAATACTGTCATTAAGATCTTCGTATTCGCTTCAAAAGCATCACTGATCGAATCACTGTCATTCCGTTCCATGATTTCCGTATATCTGCGATACATTTCCACTGAAATCGTCGTGCAGACATATTCTTTGTGTCCACACGACAAGATCAGTTCCGGCATCACTTGCCATTTGTAAAATTTTTCGCGAAGTCTTCCGTTCTTTTATTAACCTTTTCACCCACTGATACATCCATCAATGCAAATTCCATCACGATCGAATCCGGTGTCATTCCGGTTTCAGCATCCAGCATGTCATCTGTTGTGAACTGGTTTCCGTACATTTCAACAATAACGTCCATCATATCCATGAACTGCTGTCTTGTGTACAACGCCTGTTTCGCTTCTGTGTCCATAATGCTGTCGCGCACTTCCAGATAGCGCAAATATGTCATCGTGGACATCTTCTGCGGCATCGTATATTCTTTGTTGCCGATGATAATTGATCTTTTCTTTGTTTTAGCTGCTGCCATTTCTTTTCCCTCCTGTTTTATGCTGCATCCGGTTTTTCCTGAACTTTTGAAAACCAGTCTTTGATCGCTGCCGCTGCTTCTGTATGTTCCGCAAGAAGATTGCTTTCATCAACGCTGCATTCATATCTTCCATCCATCTGACGGGCATAAAAATCGCCCTTCAATGTTGCTGTCTGCGTTGTTTTTGTTTCCCCTTCTGTTTCGTAATTATCTTCAAATCCCTGACCGAATCTTCCACAGTACAGCCATTTGAATTCATACTTGCCATTCAGCTTCTTCGCACGCCATCCAAGCGCAAGTTCCGGTGCTTTGTCATCCTTCGTCTTAATCAGGAAGCCTTTTTCATACAGATGCCCGAACACCTGCGACTTATCCTGCGGTGCCAAACTGTTCACTTCCAGTTCCACGCTTGTCCCTTTATATGACATGTTTACATCTTCAACCGAATCATCACTGTAAATTTTTTCAGTTTCAAATTCATCGCTGATCTTTCCCGTGATCGCGCGTGCCAGCTTTGACGGTGTTTCTGCCGTGTATTCTGTTTCTGTATTCGTTGTAACTTTTGCGATATGAATATCTCTGAACGATACAGTCCTGCTTCGCACGATCTTTTCTTTTTCTGCTGCCATGTTTATTCCTCCGTTTCCTCTGCTTCTTTCAAAATTAAAAATCGCATCGCATTGATAAAGATCCCCGTATCTGTTTCACTCTGATCATTTCCTTCCTGAAATAGAAATCCGTTTTCCTTCATCAGTTTTTTTATTCTTTTCACAAGCGTCTGCTGATCGCTCCGCGACCAGATATTCACTTGTATGTTTGCTGCTTCAATTTCACATTCATCATCTGAATGTGCATCTTCTGTGTCTCGTAGCTTCCACAGTGTCACATGAAGCCGTTTCAGGCTTTCGTCATACCATCCTTGCTGTACGATTGTTCCTTCATCCGAAATCGGCTTCAATGCTTCCGCTGCCAATCCAATAACATCCACTGTTTTATCCTCCCAGTTTTTCGTTTAATGCTTTCTGGTACTCTTGATCAGCTATCATGTGATATTCACTTTCACACTCCGATTTCGTATTATTCAGGAAGTCCCGCGGCGGCATTTTCGATGTCCCCCACTCCACAAACTTCATGTAAAACCAGTTCTGCGCGTCGCCATTCAATTCCCATCCGACTTCGCCTTTTTTGGTCGTTACCTTCTTAGGAATGTTGTCCCGCGCATGTCCCGGCGGTCTGTATCCATTCCGTCCTGACTTCGAATTGTCAGCAGATCTTGCCATGTGTGCCTTCATCTTCGGTTCTGTAATATCGGCGGATCTCTGAAATATTTTTTTATTGATCGCTCCGATTTCAGCACTTGACGACAGGGCTTCCACACCACGCTGCACTTCCTCAAATCCTTCAAATCGGAACGATATTTCCATCTCTATTTCCTCCTGTCAGTCGTGTCTGTTGGCTTTCAGTTGCACATACTGCCTGTCATTTTGTTTGAAATCTGTTGCATAAATGTCATATCTGTCGCCTTCAAATTCGATCAAGAAATCTTTTGCATGTACTTTAATCTCTTTTATACGTCTGCAATATCTCACTTCAAACACGATTGCGTTTTCCAGCCTGACATCCAGTGCTTCGTACAATTCCTGCCCGTAAAGGTTTCTGATCTCACACCATGCTTCATAAAACAGCGTCGGTTCTTTTTCCTGCTGCCGTCCGTTTTCCAGACTTTTGTTTCGCTTATAAAATTTGATCCTTGCTGTTGCCATGCTATCCCCTTAACGTTTCTTTCAGCATCATTGACTGAATCGCGTACCTGATGCGTTCCGTTGAATCAGATGTGATTTTCCCGTTGTTGTACATTCGATCCCTGTGATCGTATAATTCCTTCACATACGAACAGATCAGTATTTTCTGCCTATTTGTTGGCTTTTCCGGATCGAATGACGAAATCAGTTCCTTCATTTCATCGATGACAGCATCATGCATTAGTCCGATCATGCTGTCATCGTCTGTATAATCGACGCGCAGATACTGCTTCAATTCCTTTAGGCTCATATCATCACACCCCTTTTTTTGTTAGCCAGCCACAGCAACGCTGATTTCTCCTTTAACAACCGCAGTTTCATCGACAGACTGAACGTCAAATCTGTCACGAACCTTGATTCCCGTCAGATCCTTCGCCCACAGATCTCCCGCTTCAGTAGAAAGTTCGATCGTCATTTTCTCACGGTCAAACAAGGTAACAGCTTCCTTCAGATCTCCCATGTATACCGGATATTTGTAACCAGTCACATCGTTTTTGTCAGATCCTGTTCCGCCTTTTAATACATTTGTGCTTTTCAGTGTCTTATTGCTCACAACCTTTACCGGATACTTGCCAAAAAGAAGTGTCTTTGTTGCATCTGTCGGATCCGGCTGCATGATGTACTTGCCATCCTTATCCTTCAGCTTGTCCATGTAGTTAAAGCCATCCTGATTCGTCAATACAATAGAACTTACTGCAATCGCCGGATCCAGCTTCACGTTGAATACATCTTTGAAATCATCAAAAGTCGCAACCGCAACTTCTTTTCCTTTTGTGATTGTGTTAATCACATTCAGAATTGCAGCATTTCTTGTCGCTCTTGACTTCTTTGCGATCCACTTATTCAGATATGCAAGGATATTCGTAGCAGTGTCCTGAAGCAGTTCGCGTGTTGTCTTCAGAATTCCGCCCTTTTTCTTGATTGCATACTTGATCTGTTTCAGGTTCGGTGTTTCTTCCTCTCCGAATTCTCCACCTTCATCCACGTCGCCCCAAGGTGTACTGTCTGCATCAACTTCGATCACACGGGATCCACTCATTGTCGCTACCTTTTCGACATTGACGTACTGTTCCAGATCGTTTTCTGTACGGCGCAGTTCAATGATGTCTGTGCTTACATCCTCCGGAACCGTAAAACCTCCATCCTCGTCTACGCCTTCCTTCATCATGTTTTCGAAGCTGTCCATGATCTCCTGATCTTCTTCCGGCATAGCACGTTTACGAAGACCACATACGATCCTGTTTACAAACGCTTTGCACACCTGCGCTTTGCTGTACTTTTTAGGCTTCTGACCATCTTCAATTTCCTTCACCTTCCCATTGTGTAAAGAATCCTTGATACCATCGTCATCGTCTTCTTCCATTTCCATCAGCATGTCGAATTCTTTCTGCATCTCACGAAGTTCCGCCATCTGATCCTTCATTTCCTGTGTTTTTCCCTGCCCCTGAAGACCTCTGATCGCATTTTTCTTGTCATTGATCTTCTTCAGCAATGCCCTTGCTGCTTTGCTCATTCTGTTTTCCTCCTTAGATTCCGAAAATTTCCATTTCTTCGATGATTGCTTCTTCTTCGGCTGTAATCTTCGCCGTCACATCATCTGCGCTTTGTGTTTTAATGCCTTCTGGTGCTTTTTTGAAATTCTCCATCATCCAGCCAACACAGGCGGCGACCGCTGGACGTTCTTCGATCTGCACATCGAAGATTTCCCTTGCTTCCTCTGCCGTCATCCATGTTTCGGCATTGATCAGATCTGTGACTTGTTCTTCTGTCACGCCTTCTTTCACTCGTCCCATATATATGTCCGTGATGCTTTTCTGACATTTATCCAGTTCACTGATCAGCCGCTGAAAATCATCCGCATTTCCATATGCCCATGACAGCGGTTTGTGAATCATGATCTGCGCTCCCGATGACATTACAATCGAATCACAAGCCATCAGGATCACGGATGCGATCGACGCAGCCATTCCGTCCACGATGCCTGTTTTATGTCCGGTATGCCGTGATAAAATGCTGTGAATCGCTATCCCGGCAAATACGTCACCACCGCCACTGTTGATGTACACCGTCAGTTCAGCCCCCGGTTCAATCTGATTCATAAAATCCGATATATCCTGCGGGCATGTATCTTCATCGCACCATGCTTCCCATGTTGAAGAAACAATGTCACCGTATATATACAGGTCTGCTGCATTATTCGATACATTTCTGAATTCCATAAATCCAGTATTTTCAATCTTCTTTGTTTTTGGATTTCTCCGTGAAAAATTGAATTTATTCTTCATCGTTTTCCCCTCCTTCCTGCGATTCTTTTTCATCAGGTTCTGTTCCGGTCGTGTCTGCCTGATCTCCTTCTTCCGGATCCTTCTGCGTTTTCTGATCCGTTTCCGGCTGTATAGGAAGCACGCTTTGCTGCTGTGCATTTCCCGCTTTTTCGTACTGCTTTCCAACTTCTGTGATCGGAATATAATTTCCGTTCACGATCAGCTGATCACCGCCTTCTGCATCCATCAGATCCAGTTTTCGTCGGCATTCATTCACTTTTTGAATTCCATTCTGGACACCTGTTGCGAAAATCTCCATCTGTGTCTTGCTGTCAGTTCTTAGCAGAACTTTTTCATTCAGTTTGTAATATTTTCCTTCGTTGAAGGCTTCTTCATCTGTCAATAACTTATAATTGACCTCTTCTTCGTACTGCTTTAATACAAAAAGCATCGTGTCTGTTAGGAATGACAACTGCTGCATTTCGCTGTTGCTGTACGAAGATTTTGTGTAATCATTGATCTGATTCGGCTTGATTCCGAATGCAGCTGCGATCTGAAGTGCTGAATATTTCTTTAGTTCGATGAACTGACTGTCCGAAAGTTTAATATCCAGTGGCGTCAGCTTCATCCCAAGCGGAACCGGAATGATTTTTCCTGCATTTTTTGCGCCTGATCCGAATTCTTCAAATGCCTGCACCAGTTTTTCTTTTAAATCTTTGTCCAGATCTCCTGTGTATTCCAGTGTTGCTTTCCCAGTCAGTCCGCTTTCATATAAGCTGTTCAGATAGTCCTGTGATGCCGCTGCGCCCTCCACAGTCGTCTTCAATATCGCCTGCACAGGAAGTCCCGTAATACCATCCAAGCTGTGTGATGTCTTGAAATGCAGAACTTCATCTGTCCCGAACACATATTGCTGCCCGCTGTATTTATCGTTGTAGACATACCAGATCTTTCCTCTTCCTCCGAAGTATCCTTCATCATCCACTACAATCTGCACGCAGTTCGACGGCATAATCCACAAGTCCATGACTTTGTATTCTCCGCCGTATTTTTTTCTTTTGAACTTCGACCTGACATATACATACGCATTTCCGAAGTGATTTCGGTTCATTTCCACGGCATTCCAGAAAGCTGTGGGCGTCATAAACGGATTCGGTCTGTTTTTCAGCAGTTTCGCAACATCCGACAGTTCTGGTTCAATGATCCCTTTTTCAGTTTTTTGATAATATTTCCACGGTATTTTTGCCAGCGTTTCAGACATCATTTTCAAACATGTGAAGTACGTTACTTCCGCCATCACATCCTTGTTTTTTCTTTTCACACCAAGCCATTCAAGAAATGATTCTTCCTTCATCGCTGGTGATGTTTCCACGGTGAAGCTCATTTTTTTTGCAATCCATCCTTTGAACTTCTGCCATACATTCAACCCGCATCACCCCCTCGCCTGTTTTTTCTTACTTGCTTCATATAGTTTCAGCCATTCTTCGACCGATTCTGCTGTATTCTGTTTCACTTCGCCTTTCATTGCAGCTGTCCATGCGTCAATGATCGCATCTATCACGTCGATTCGTTCTGTCTGATACTCTTTGTCGATCTTGATTTCTCCGAAACTGTTGGAAGTTGTCTTTGCATTCGCGATCGACCATTTGATCATCGCGTTTCCATCGTGTTCCACATTTCCTGATTCAATTTCAAGTCTGAAGTCAACCGTTGCATCATTCAGTGCTTTTGCTGACTGTGTTACAGCCACGCTGTCGAATCCCAACGCTTCCAGATCCGTCAAGAAAGCTGACGCATTATGCGGATCGTAAAGAATAAATTGCACATCCAGTTCATAATCGGTGATGATTTTTTCCAAGTAGGTTAAAATATACCGATAGTCAGTTTTTACCCCGCCCATCGTTTCTGTTACCGTCACAAGTCCGTCGCGGATCCATAAGTCATATTCCGTCCGGTCTGTTTTGATATGTTCTTCAACCCTTCTTTTCGGTATGAAACTGTGTGCATGAACAAAATATTTTCTGACATCATCTTTCAAGAACGGAAATACTATCGCCAGTGATGTCAAATCTCCACCAGCAGAAAGATCCAGCCCCACATAGCACTTCTGTCCCCGAAAATCCTCTAGTGTCTTCTTTGTCGCGCCATTTTGCCACAATTCCATGTCTTTCAGATAGACATCATTCGTCCATTGAATCCACATGTTCAGCTGTTTCACAATGAAATCGCGCAAACTGGATCCGCCCATTTCTTTCGCTGTTTCAGCAATCGGAACCATGTTTTCAAGTGCTTCCAGATCATATTGCAGGATCGGATTCGCCTTGATCCAGTTCTTCGGCGTCCACATGTCGTCTGTTTCATCCATTTGTGCGATGTATATGAACTGTGAATCATTGTGTGCAATGCCTTTCAGCACCTTCACGCAATATTCATACAATGCATAACATGGTGACTTCAGATCGAACCCTGCTGTCGTGATCACACTGATCAGCGCAGATTTCATCTTCTTGATTCCGCCTTCCAGAAGTTTGTACATCTGGTCGTTTTTGTGTGCATGGTATTCATCGACAATTCCAAGATACGGGCGGAATCCGTCGATTGACTTCGTATCTCCTGAAAGCGCCTTTATTTTGCTATGTGTCAGTAAACAATCTATTGTGCTGTTGTGTTCGTGTACATTGAAACACTCATCCAGATCATGATCCGACCGGATAAACTTCACAATTTCATTGAATACGATCAGCGACTGATCTTTTTTCGTTGCTGTGCAGTATATCTGACCGTATTTGTACTTCTCAAAATTTCCGTAATATGCAGCCAGAATTCCATTCAGAAAAGATTTACCGTTCTGTCTTCCAAGTTGCACATATGATGTTCGGAATCTTCTGTGTCCGCCTGTTTTTGTCCGCCATCCGTTCAGATTTCCGAGAATAAAACACTGGAATGCGTAACATTCGACCTGTTCTTCCTCTTCGCCTTCTGCGATGGTCAATGTTTCAGCGAATTCAATGATTCTTTCCGCCTGCTCCACATCAAAATAGTATTTATATGGCGCAGCCTTTGACTTTTCGATGTCGTCCAGATGACGCTTGCAGGCAAGTTTTACCAGATCCCCGGCAATTATTTTTCCCGCAAGGACATCCGCAGCGTACTGTGTCGTTCTGTCCTTCATCGCATCATCACGTAAACTTGTCTTTAAATTTGTTTGTCTTCGGTGCTTCCGGTGCTTTTGGAATAATCAGGCGGCATCTTGACGATACTGTCAGTCCAAAATCTGCTGCACCCTGTCGGCACTGTTTGAAATACCTGTCCTGAATGATCGCCAGACGTTCCACCTGACTGTTCACAACCTCATGTTCTGCCATGATCGGATAGCCTTCTGCATCTTTTTTCCCTGTGTCGTATGCCACAGTTACCATCAGTGGCTGCTTTGCGATCGTTTCTGTCACTTCTCTGTATTTCTCCTGCGCGATCACTAACCGCGCCAGTGCTTCCACGTCCAAGTTTGAAATCAGGTCGATCGCCCGCAGTTCTTTCACCGTTTTTCTGAATGCCTTTTTCTGCGTAGCTGTCAGGTATGACGGCGGCGTCACTCTGTCCGACGGTGCTTTCACTTCCGTCTGTTCTCTTTCTGCGATCTCTGCTTTTGTCAGATGTTTCTTCCCTTTTGCTTGTACCAGCGCGATCGGCTGTCGTTGTCCTGCCATTAT
>ULTK01025919.1_pt1 | contig 18761 bp, 19 predicted proteins | sample 1957551 | NCBI WGS metagenome assembly ULTK01 (sample SAMEA4835733, study PRJEB28245) | human gut metagenome | biome: gut microbiome; material: fecal sample | place: Denmark | collected 2008
ACTCCGATGCATAATCTCCGTCTGGAATTGGAAGAGAAATACAAGGGACTAAACTTTGTCCCAGTAATCGGCGATGTCCGTAGCCCGGACCGTGTGGATTATGTGTTCCGCAACTGGCATCCCCAAGTAGTGTTCCATGCGGCGGCCTACAAGCATGTCCCTTTAATGGAGGAGAACCCCTGCGAGGCGATCCGAACAAACGTGTTCGGTACTCGTGTGATGGCGGATGCCGCTGTAAGCTATGGTGTGGAGAAATTTGTGATGATCAGTACGGATAAGGCGGTGAACCCCACGAACATCATGGGCTGTAGCAAGCGCTTGGCTGAGATCTATGTACAGAGTCTGAGCCTTGCGATCGAGCGAGGAGAGGTGAAAGGCGAGACGCGTTTCATTACGACCCGCTTTGGCAATGTTCTAGGTAGCAATGGGTCGGTTATCCCCCGTTTCCGTGAACAAATCGCTCAAGGAGGTCCAGTGACAGTCACCCATCCCGATATCATCCGTTACTTCATGACCATCCCGGAGGCTTGTCGTCTGGTATTAGAGGCCGGTACAATGGGTAAGGGCGGTGAGATCTTTATCTTCGATATGGGTGAGCCGGTGAAGATAGCGGATTTGGCGAAGCGCATGATTGAACTGTCCGGGTTGCAGGTAGACAAGGATATCGAGATCAAGTATACTGGTCTTCGCCCCGGTGAGAAACTGTACGAGGAGCTACTGAACAACAAGGAGAACACGAAAGAGACCCCTCACGAGAAGATTCGGGTGGCGGCGGTTCGTGAGTATATATATAAAGATGTAGTGGAACATATCGATAAATTGACCGAATTATCCCTCCGTGTTCAGATTCTCCCGATGGTGAGGGAGATGAAGACTTTTGTGCCTGAGTTCAAGAGTCAGAATTCGAGGTTTGAGGAACTGGATAGATGAGAAAGGTGTTGCTAAGTCAAAAGTCAAGAGTTAAAAGTTGTAAGGTGTAAAATCATAAATCATAAATCAAAATGCGTAACTACTCAGGTGTCTTAAATGTCTTATTATCAATTAACTAAATCGTTGGAAAAATCTATTTTTGCAGGTTTTACCCCTAAAATGAATGATATTATAAAATTATCATTGTTGATAATCAGTCAATTAAACCGATTTAGATACCTGAGTAGTTACACTGTAAAGTGCCCTTTCGAGGGGGGGATGCCCTAAATTGAGTGCTTACTTAAGAATCAATATCCTTTTTGACGTTTATTAGGCGATAACTATTTACAAGATATGACTAATTTCATTCGGAACTTTCTAGATAAATATAGTTCTATGAGTAATAACACTAAAGTTGTTGCTAAGAATACACTATATGCATTTACTATTAAGGGATTCGCTTTAGCGATTTCTTTCTTTTCAGTTTCGTTATTTATAAAGTATTTCAATAACAATGAAGTACTAGGGGTTTGGTACACTTCACTTTCTGTTTTAACATGGTTTTTAACTTTTGATTTAGGTATAGGAAATGGAATCAGAAATCATTTAGTAAAGGCTCTCTCTGAAAATAATAGATTGAAGATGAAGGAGATAATATCTTCAGGATTAGTTGCTACTTTGGCTGTAACTATGCTCTTGACAATTGTAGGATTTATTATATTATCTTCGTTCAATCTTAATGGGCTCTTAAATGTTTCAACGGATGTAATTGATGCAAGATCTCTTCAAAAATGTGTGTATTTGGTGTTTATAGCACTTATGATGAGATTTATGCTAACAATAGTAAGTTCTATTTTTTATTCTTTACAACGAGCTGCAGTAAATAATTTTTTGGCTTTATGTGTCAGTATTCTGCAGCTTGTATATATTTTGATTTTTAGATTTGATGATGCGGCAAAATCACTTGTCAACATATCACTTGCATATCTCTTTATTAGTAATATTCCAATAGCTATTGCTGGGATTTATATATTTCTTACGGAACTAAAAGATTGTAGGCCGAGTTTACAACAGGTTACAAAAGGTACGATTGAAAAGATTATGAGCATAGGTGCCATATTTTTTTCTTGTCAAATATTTTATTTGATAATAGTCCAAACAAATGAGTTTTTTATAAGCCATTTTTGGTCTCCCCAGAATACTGCTGAATATAGCTTTTATTATAGAATGTCCATGTTACTTTCTATGATAATTTCATTAGGATTAACCCCTTTATGGTCTATGATTACTAAAGCATATTCTGAAAAAAATTATCAATGGGTTTCGCGACTCTATAGAGTGATTAAGATGTTGGGTATTGCATTGCTTATAATTCAATTCGCATTTGTGCCTTTTTTACAAACTGCGATGAATTTATGGCTTGGGGAAGGTGTATTACAAGTGCAATTGGTTACATCACTTGCATTTGCATCATTTGGCGCAACCTATATTTACAGTTCGATGCTTTCTACTTTAGCGTGTGGCTTGGCTAAAATGAAACTTCAATTTTGGTGTTATGGAGTAGGATCTATTCTTAAATGTGTTTTAATTGTTTCGTTCTTAAAAAATTTAGAAAACTGGACTGTCGTAATTTGGATCAACGTTTTGATACTTCTTATATACAGTATTTTGGAGCATATTAATATTAATAGGACGCTTAGTTCTTTAAAAGTAAATCAATGAATTTGGCTAACATTAAATATATTGGATTTTATAATGCTGATGGGATAAAGCCAGAACGGTCAATACCTTTGGCAGGAAGAAATAAAATGGATTACACTATTTCTGTTTTAAAATGTTTTTTTCAATCTGTGGAAATATTATCTCCTGCTTGTGTGGTAAATAGCTCTGCAAAAGAAGAATATGTAGATTTGCAAGACGGTGTGTCATTAAGGCTTTTTAGGAACATCTCTCCTTGTAACCGATTTTGTAAAGTTTTCAATCATTATTATTCTCAATTTCAGTTATTCATATACCTTCTTAAAAACACGAAACGAAATGAGCCAGTCCTAGTTTATCATTCTTTGGTGTATAAAAAGTTCATCATTTGGGCAAAGAAAATCAAACATTTTAAATTAATTCTTGAGTTGAATGAAATATACAGTGATGTATCTCAAGATTTTGAGAAGTATCGTGATTTGGAAAAAAAAGTAATAAAATATGCAGACGCTTTTCTTTTCCCGAATGATTTAATGAATAGTATGTTTAATCCGAAATGTAAACCATTTGCAGTAGAATATGGAATATACAAATGTTCGAATAAACTTTCTGAAAAGTTTGATGATAGTAAGATTCATGTTATTTATGCTGGTACTTTCGATCCCTCTAAAGGTGGCGCAGCAGCAGCAGCAGCAGCAATGTATCTTACAGAGAATTATCATGTTCATATTCTTGGATTTGGGACTGAAAAGCAGCGGATTGAGATAAAAAGAAACATTGAAGACATAAACAAAAAAACTTCGGCCACAATAACCTATGATGGATTACTTGATGGCAATGAATTTCTTGCTTTTCTACAGAAATGTCATATTGGGCTTTCGACTCAGAATCCTGATGCACCATATAATAATACATCGTTCCCATCTAAAGTTTTAACGTATTTGGCTAACGGTTTGCAAGTTGTTTCAATCGATATACCTGCAATTTCACAGAGTAAACTCGCCTCTGTTATTAAGTTTTATAAAAAACAGAGCCCCGAATCTATAGCTGAAGCTATTATGGAAGTTACGGATTTTGAACCTCATTACAAGTTACTAAATTCACTTGATCATCAATTTAAAGATGAACTAAAACATCTGATGAGGATTTTGTGAGAAACCATGACTCACGTAAATATTATAAGAAATACATATCCTAAATAGTATGTTGAGAAAATATTTAAATTGAATACTAACATATTTATATTATAGAACTACAGCCTTTTATATAATTCATCAGATAAATTTAATTGTAATCATGTCAATATTCAAAGACAAAGTCCTCCTGATAACAGGAGGTACCGGCAGTTTTGGTAATGCCGTACTTCGTCGCTTCCTAAACAGCGACATAAAAGAAATTCGTATCTTCTCTCGCGATGAGAAGAAGCAGGATGATATGCGTCATACCTTACAAAATTCCAAAATAAAGTTTTATATTGGTAATGTTCGTGATAGAATTTCTGTTGATATTGCCATGCGTGGAGTGGACTATGTGTTTAGTGCTGCGGCATTGAAACAGGTTCCGAGTTGTGAGTTCTTTCCGATGGAAGCCACTCATACTAATGTGTTGGGAACGGAGAACGTATTGCTTTCGGCGATTGAGCATGGTGTGAAAAATGTGGTAGTACTTTCTACTGACAAAGCGGCTTATCCGATTAATGCAATGGGTATCAGTAAGGCATTGATGGAGAAAGTTGCCATTGCGAAAGGGCGTGAGTTAGGCGAAGATGCAGGAACGACCATTTGCTGTACCCGCTATGGCAACGTGATGGCCAGCCGCGGTTCGGTGATTCCTCTTTGGGTGGAACAGATGACAGAGGGCAAGCCCATCACCGTCACTGATCCCAACATGACCCGTTTCATGATGACACTGGATGATGCTGTGGACCTTGTGATTTATGCTTTCACACACGGCAAGAACGGTGATCTTTTTGTGCAGAAAGCCCCGGCAGCTACCTTGGAAACACTTGCTGAAGCATTGAAACAGACTTATGCGAAGGTCGATCCGAAATATGGTGAAACAGAAGTGAAAGTGATTGGTACACGGCACGGTGAGAAATTATACGAAACTTTGGTAACCCGTGAAGAAATGGCAAAGGCGGAGGATATGGGCGGTTATTACCGTATTCCTTGCGACAATCGAGACTTGAACTATGACAAGTTTTTTACGGAAGGGAATGAAGAGATTGCCAGAATTGAGGATTATCACAGCCACAATACCCGCCGGTTGGATGTGGAAAGCATGAAAGAATTGCTGTTGAAACTTCGGTTTATACAAGAGGACTTGGGGCTGACGGCGAGAGCCAAATCACGTGAAATACGTTCTGAATGATATTGTGGTATGAAAGTGTTGGTACTTGGTGCGGCAGGCATGGCAGGCCATGTTGTCGCATTTTATTTTAAGGAACAGGGACATGAGGTGACGGCTTTTTCCCGTAAACCTTTCCCGTACTGTAAGTGGATTCAAGGAGATGCTTTTGATGCCGAGCATTTGCGGAGTGTTATTGTAAACGGTGATTACGATGCAGTGATTAATTGTATCGGCTTATTGAACCAATTTGCAGAGTCTGCTCCCGAAAAAGCTGTCTATATTAATAGCTATCTGCCCCATCAGATAGTGGCATGGCTTGGGGGCAAACGGACCCGCCTTGTGCAAATGAGCACCGACTGTGTATTTGCTGGTAATACGGGACCTTATAGTGAGGGGGCATTTCCTGACGGTAGATCGTATTATGACCGTACCAAAGCTTTGGGGGAGGTAGACGATGGGAAGAACCTTACTTTCAGGAATTCCATTATTGGACCGGACATCAATGAGAATGGCATCGGCCTTTTTCATTGGTTCATGAAGCAAAAAGGTTATATTAATGGTTTCACCAAGGCTGTATGGACCGGGGTGACAACACTTACTTTGGCAAAAGCAATGGAGAATGCGTTGGTTCAAAATCTGACAGGATTGTATAATTTGGTGAATAACCAAAGTATAACTAAGTACGATTTGTTATGCCTGTTCAATAAATATTTTCGTAATAATGAGGTTGTTATCAATCGGTCGGAAAACTTGGTGTTGGACAAAACATTGGTTTGTAACCGGACAGATTTCAACTTTGTAGTCCCTACCTATGAACAAATGGTTATCGAGATGAAAGGATGGGTTGATAACCATAAAGAATTATATCCTTTATATTAAGAAAGTTATGGGTAAATTGAAATTGATGACGATTCTGGGCACCCGTCCGGAGATTATTAAGATGTCGGCAATCATAAAGAAATGTGACAAGTATTTTGACCATGTTTTGGTACACACAGGGCAGAATTATGACTATACCTTGAACGAGGTGTTCTTCAAGGATCTGGGGCTGCGTGAACCCGATTATTTTTTGGGTGTGGTGGGCGAGAATATCGGCCAGACGATGGGCAACGTTATTTCCAAAAGCTATGAACTTATGGCTCGGGTAAGCCCCGATGCTGTGATTGTGCTTGGGGATACCAACAGTTGCTTGTCCATTATCTCAGCCAAACGTTTGAAGATACCTATTTTCCATATGGAGGCGGGTAACCGTTGTAAAGATGAGAACCTTCCGGAGGAGGTAATCCGCCGTATAGTGGATGTCACTAGTGATGTAAATTTGTGTTACAGTGAACATGCCCGCCGTTATATCCTTGATTCCGGTGTCAAGCCGGAGTACACCTATGTGGTCGGTTCCCCGATGCGTGAAGTATTAGATGACAATATGGAACAAATCAATGCAAGCGATGTGCGGGAGAGGCTTGGACTTGAAGAAAACAGGTACATCCTTTTGTCTGCCCACCGGGAAGAAAACATTGATATTGAAGCTAACTTCTTTAGTTTGATGAACGCTGTAAACGCCATGGCGGAGAAGTATGATATGCCGATCCTGTATTCCTGTCATCCTCGTAGCAGGAAGTTCATAGAACAGCGTGGTTTTAAGTTTGACAGCCGTGTGATTCAAAGCCGGCCTTTGGGATTCCATGATTACAACCATTTGCAGCAGCATGCTTTCTGTGTGGTTTCGGACAGTGGCACCGTACCCGAGGAAGGCAGTTATTTCAAATTTCCGGCTGTTAGCATCCGTACATCTACCGAACGTCCGGAAGCAATGGACAAAGGGGTGTTTACCATAGGCTGCATTACTACGGAAGAGGTGTTGCAAGCTGTGGATTTGGCAGTGGAAATGCACAAGAATGGTGATGATGCACTTGATGTGCCTGCATACAATGATGAAAATGTGAGTACGAAGGTTGTAAAACTGATTCAGAGTTATACAGGGATTGTTAATAAGATGGTTTGGAGAAAATGAGAATACTGCAAATTAATATCTTTTTCGATGAAGGCTCTACTGGCAAGATTGTAGCAGATATTCATAACCGTTTACTGCGAGACGGGCATGACTCTTATGTGATTTATGGGCTTGGACATGATGAAACGGTAAAAGACCCGAAGTACGAGTATAAGATAACTACAAATAATATAGCCAAATGGAGAGGGCGGTGGACGAGAATTATAGGATTACGCTATAATTGTGCAAGCTCATCTACCGAGAAAGCCATCGAATTAATAAAGCGGATTAATCCCGGTGTTGTTCACCTCCATTGTTTGAATTGTTTTTACATCAATCCATTTAAATTATTGAAATGGTTGGGAAAGAATGATATTCCGGTATTGGTTACCCATCATGCGGATCTGACAATTACGGCCAATTGTGACTACTCTTATTCTTGTGAAAAGTGGAGGACAGGATGTAGCTTTCATTGTAGTACCGCTAAAAAACAACTACATTCCAAACTTTTGCAATTTTCTAAATTCTCTTGGTTGCAAATGAAAACGGCTTTTGATGCGGTTCCAAGGTTATATGCTTCGGGCGTTTCAAGGTGGATGGCAGATAGAGTCAAGGCTTCTCCAATGTTTGAAAAACGTGAGTGCAGAATCATTGAAAATGGATTGGATACATCTTCGTTTCATTATCAAAAGGAAGCTGGACAGTTGAAACAAGAGTTGGGATACTCCCCATTGGAACGGGTAATTCTACATGTTACTCCCAATTTGTTGGCTCCCATAAAAGGCGGTAAATATGTAATGGAACTGGCACGACTAATGACTGATGTAAATTTCATTATAGTTGGAGCTAAGGGAAGTGTCCCCTTTGATATTCCCAAGAATGTCAGGATTGTGAGGCATACGTCATCCAAACAGGAGTTGGCCAAATATTATTCAATGGCCGACCTGACGCTTCTGACGTCTCAGAAGGAATCGTTTTCAATGGTTACGGCAGAAAGCTTGTGTTGTGGCACTCCTGTGGTTGGCTTTAAAGCGGGGGCTCCTGAGACGATTTCCATTTTGGAATATTCAGAGTTTGTGGATTATGGAGACACGGACACTCTTAAAAATGTACTATATAAGTGGCTTGCCATGGATATAAATAAAAATGTGGTTAGTAAAACAGCCATTTTGCGTTATGATGCGGAGAGGATGTATGAAAGGTATAATTCATATTACGTGGACATTATTCATAAATAGATGTATAAATGGGGTTTATCGTAACAGTAAATATCATTGCAGTAGTATTATCGTATTTCGCAAAATATAAAAAATGTAAATTCTTATTTTCTTTTGCTTTTATTCTTTTAACAGTCATTTATTCATTAAGATATGATTTTGGGAATGATTATTGGGGATATTTTGAGACATTCCATGAATGTCAAATATATGATAGTGAAGACTTAAGAATTGAGATAGGGTGGTATTACCTTTGCAAGCTGTGTGCCCCCATCGGTTTTTTTGGTTTAGTGATAGTTACAACGATTTTTCAGAATCTAATCGTTTATAAATTTATAAAGAAAAATGTTGAGGAGAATTGGTGGTGGCTTGCTGTGTTTATTTTTACATTCAATTTTAATTATATGTTGCTTGGATGTTCTATGATGAGACAATACACAGCTATGGTATTGTGCTTGTGGGCCAGTCAATATATTCTCAATAAGCGCTTTATCCTTTTTGCATTTTTCGTGGGACTTGCTATTTCTATGCATACAAGTGCCATTTTATTTGCTCTAACATATTTCTTTGCGTATTTTAGGCCCTCATTGTATAAGAAATATGTAATTATGATTTCTTTGGTAGTGGTTTGTGTGATGATTGCATTTTCTGAATTAATAGATGCTACAATTAATCAATTTCTTACTTTGGCTTTTTTTGAATCGTATGAAACATATTCAGACTGGGAGGCTGGAACTAAATCATTAGGTATTGTGTTTGAGTTGATGATGATGGCAATTCTTATGTTTTCCCATCCTAAACAAGAGAGCAACATTCAAATATATAATTGTACAATGTTGCTTTATTATTTTATAATGCCTTTTACATTTGTCATTTTAATAATAAACAGACTTTCGTTCTATTATTCTCTCTTCTCTTTGGCTTGCTTTCCTTACGCAATAAAAGAAATAAAGATGAAACCAATACAAATAATGATTCTGGTTATTTTTGTGTTTTTTACTGGGAGGCGATTTGTACAATCTATTACGGGAGAAACATACGGGCTATTTTATCAAACATTTAATACTATATTCGATTCTCCATCCTGGCTGTAGAACATATAAAACAAGTGTTCGTAATTAAAAAAATGTAATAGAAATGCTTCAAGATTATCCTAAAGTATTGATTTTTTCTAATTCCTTTAAAGATGGCGATGCTATATCCATATTGAATTTCTTCAATAACTGGCCCAGAGAGTCAATGTATTGTGTAGCTTCCACAGGCCGGGAAAATGCCAAATATTTTAAAGAAATGTATCTGCTGGGTGACAAAGAGCGTAAACCCATACCTCCTTTCAACTTGTTTGAACGAATTCCGAAAAGTAGTGTCGTTGTATCAGAGAATCTGACAGAAATATTTGCATATAAACAAGACGGCGGCTTAAAACGTAAGATGTACGAGAAGTTTCTTAGGCCGACAATGCAACTCTTTGATGTTTATGACTCTCGCATAAGGTACCAAATGTCAAACCAGTTGATAGAATGGATTGATAGAATCAAGCCAGATTTAATTTATTCATCGATAGGAGGTGTGGAAATGGGAAAACTAATGTTGTCAGTGAACAAGCATTTCCCCTCTATCCCCTTTGTTATTCATGGTTTTGATGATTGGATTACACCTACATCAGTTAACTTGTTTCGTTCTCGTCATGTGAAAAAGGCCGAAAAGATTTTGAAGGCCAATCTTGATATCGCTTCACTGCATCTTTCTACTACAGACAAAATGTCACTGGAATATAATCAGCGTTATGGAAAATCGTTCACTGCTTTTTATAATCCTATCATATTACCTAAGAGTGCCTCGGCAAATGTAATTGTCAGACACGATATAACCTATGTAGGCAAAATCTGGCTGCACAATTCGGAAGCCATAAAAGATTTCATAGAAGCTCTTTCTACCTATAATAGGCAAGGGGAAAAAGCGGTACTTAATATCTATACGGGAACTTCCGTACAAGCACTTTCCAGTTTAGGTATCATACAGTCTGAAAGTGTCATTATACACCCTCCGGTGAATAATTCAGAAATTCCATCGATATTATCAGCGAGTGGTGCATTGTTGTTGCCTATCTCGATTAATAAGGCAGCAGCAGCATTTGCCAAATACTCCATGTCCACTAAGATGGGAGAGTATATGGCAGCTAGACGACCTGTGATTTACTACGGTCCGGAAAACATAGCAATGGCTGAATTGATTCAAAAAGAGAAGACGGCTTTTTGTGTGACAAATAGAGACTCTAAGTTACTTGTCAATACGATTAAAATGGCTTTGGATAATGATGAGGCTTGCAAGCCGATGATTAGCAGAGCATTCAAACTAGCTAAAAAAAAGTTTGATAAAGAGGTTGTAAGTGAAAAGTTTCAGATGTTATTGTTTAAACAGGTTTCTGAAAATTCCAAAATATAAAATTCGATGTTTTTAAGTATCATCATACCATGTTATAATGTTGCAGAACATTTAAAAGGTACCATTGATAGTTTGAAGTACCAACCTAGGGACATTGATTGTGAATTTATTTTTGTGAATGATGGTTCTACGGACAATACCTTAGAATTGATACGCAATTTTGAAGTCTCAGATAGTCGTGTGCGTGTTATTGATAAGGAGAATGGAGGTGTTTCTGCTGCAAGGAATGATGCCATGGATATTATGAAAGGGGAATATATGCTTTGCCTTGATGGTGATGACATATTGAAAGGAAATGCGATTGATTTTATATATCGTGAGATGAGAGATAATAAAGTGGAAATATTGATTCCAGCTATAACATTTGCATATTCATCAGGTCTTTGTAAAGATTATATTCCTCGTATTTCTGAAGGTGTTTATTCGGTAGATAATCTATTCAAAAAGATTGATATATTTCCTATCTCCCCCAAAAATATTTATCAAACTTCTTTGATCAATATTAATAAACTTAGATTTGATAAAACTTTACACATGGGAGAGGTTTTTGAATTTACAATCCGTTATTTATCTCATGTCAAAAGTGTTAAAATAAGTCATTGTAGCTTTTATAACTATGTAATGCGAAACGGTTCCGCAATTCATCATCCTAATTATAAAAAAGATATTACGGCCCTTTATAGTGGACTTTCAATCTTGAAATCTGGAGAGAAATTTAAATGTTATAACTCATTTAATATCTCTGTCTTTAAAATCGTAGCTTCCTTTACATTAAATAAATATTTAAAAAATCATATATCATTACCGGAAGCATTAAATGTTGTTGAAAAAGTGGCTAAAGATACTGATTTTAGGATAGTTTGTAAACGTGTTGTTTTGGGAAAACATAATAGACTTAAAGAAAGATTAACGGCTTTTGTTATGTTAACTATACCTAGTTTTGCGTTACGAATATTTCAAAAAATAAATAAGTTTGGATAAAATAAATATGAAAAATCTAATCATTATTGGAGCTGGTGGAATGGGTCGGACTATGTATGATTTGAGTTGTGAGTCTCTTGGCTATAATATGGAATTTATTATTAAAGGATTTATAGATGATGATTTCTCTGCTTTGAATTTCTTTAATGGTTATCCACCTATTTTAGGTAGTATTTATGAATATCAACCATTGGAAGATGATGTGTTTGTATGTTCGATAGGGGGACGTTCAAGGAGCAATTGCATCCAAACCATTTTAGATAAAGGAGGGGAATTCATTTCTTTAATTCACAAAACTGCCCGAATCGGTACAAATGTGCAGCTGGGAAAGGGAAATCTGGTAGGAGCTTTTACTACTGTAGCTGCTGACGCTCAAATTGGTGATTATAATTTTATTCAATCTTATTCGATAATAGGGCATGATGTAAAGATTGGTGATTGGAATCGTATTGATTCGCAAGTGATGATGGTTGGAGCTACTACGGTTGGGAATCATAATATGATTCATACAGGGGTAATGATAAATCATAATGTACATATAGGTGATGATTGTACCATTGGCGCATGTTCGTTTGTAACAATGGATGTTGAGTCTGGTTCAACTCTTTTTTCTTCACCTGCAAGAAGATTAAAATGATGAGTGAATTACTGAAGGATAAGGTTTGTATTGTGACTGGCGCTGCTCAAGGTATAGGCAAGTCCATTGCCATGAAAATGATTGAGGATGGTGCTATAGTATATGGTTGTGATCGTTTAGTTGGTTCCATGTGTGATATGGAGTTTGAGAATGAACGATTTTATGCGTTATATTTTGACGTAACAGATGCCCAATTGACCAAGGAATCAATGATGCGAGTAAAAAAAGAACAAGGTCGTATCGATGCCTTGGTGAATAACGCAGGTGTGGTGTTTAATAAGAAAATCGGCATGATTGTTCGGCCAGAGACTGAATTGATGTTCCGGGTAAATGTGATTGCGGTTATAGAGATGGTACAGTTAATATCTCGTTTGATGGCTCGTAATGGAGGTGGTTCTATTGTGAATATCGCATCTGTTACGGCTGTATTGGGGTCTCCCGGACAGTCTACCTACTCGGCTACCAAAGGGGCTATTATATCGTTTACCAAATCGGCTGCTAAGGAATTGGCTCCTCTTGGAATTAGAGTCAATGCGGTAGCACCGGGTATCGTGAAGACGGAACGATTCTCTGAATTGTATGAAGAGAGTGGTGAGAAGATAGATACACGTATTCAGAAAATTGCGTTGGGACGGTTGGGTACACCGGAAGATGTGGCAAACGCTTGTGCTTTTCTAGCCTCTGACAGGGCTTCCTATATTTCCGGTCAGATATTGGGCGTGGATGGTTGCGCTTCCATTTAAAATAAAATAATCAGATGATATTGGATTTGAATGAACGATCGCAAGATGCGGTTGCCGCAATAGATGCTTCGGGGAATGCCTTGAGGTATGGGGAATTGTTATCCTTTTCAGAGAGAATCGGCTCTTTGCTTCCTGCACGCTCCTTATTGTTTCTGTTGACAGAAAATAATGTGGGGGGAATAGCGTGGAGTATAGGTTGTATCCATTCGGGTAATGTACCTTTGATATTGAACGCCCATATTGAGGAGGGGCTTTATCGTAATTTGTTTGCGATATATCGTCCCTCTTATGTGTGTCTTCCTACAAGTATGGCATCCGCATTGCGATATGAGAAAGTGTGTGAGTATTATGGCTATACATTGTTCCATACCCGTATGGAACAATGTGCGCTACATGCCGACTTGTCTCACCTGTTGCCTACTTCCGGCTCTACGGGCAGTCCTAAGTTGGTACGCCATAAGTATGAGAATATAGAGGCAGCAGCTTTGAATATATCGACTTTCTTTGGACTTACGTCTGATGAACGTCCGCTGTTGGTGTTGCCCTTGTATTATACAATGGGACTGTCTGTGGTGTTCAGTCATTTATATGTGGGGGCTACTGTATTGATTACCAATCAGAGCATGACGGACAAGGCTTTTTGGCATTTCATGAAGGAACAACGAGCTACCAGTTTTACGGGAGTACCTTACAGTTTTGAGATATTGAACTTGATGCGCTTTTTCCGAATGGATCTGCCAGATCTGACCTTACTTACCCAAGGTGGTGGTAAGATGCCTCGTCAATTAAATTTGAAGTTTGCTGAGTATTGTTGTGACAACGGTAAACGTTGGATTGCCACGTATGGTCAATCGGAAGGTACCGCTCGTATGGCTTATTTACCTGCGGAATGGGCCATAGAGAAAGTTGGCAGTATAGGTTGGGCTGTTCCTAATGCGGAGTTGTCGTTGATAGATCGTGAGGGAAATCTCATAGAGGAGGCCAATATCGAAGGTGAGATGTGTTATCGCGGAAAGAATGTGACGATGGGCTATGCCCGTAGTCGGGAAGATCTATTATTGGGTGATGAACGCAATGGTTTTCTGTGTACCGGTGATTTGGCTTATCGGGATGAGGATGGTTGCTACTACATAGTAGGGCGCATGGGGCGTTTCTTGAAACTGTTTGGAATGCGCATCGGATTGGATGAATGCGAGCAGATCATCAAAGGGAAATATCCGATAGAATGTGCTTGCGTGGGTACGGATGAGAAGATGACCGTTTACTTGACTAATGAGCAATATGCGGCGGCTGTAAAAGAGGTGTTGGTGGAAAAGACCAAATTGGTGGCCTCGGCCTTTGAGATCAAAGTGATTGATGAAATTCCCAAGAATGAGTCGGGAAAGATATTGTATAGTAGGTTGAATTCATAAAAGTAAATAGCAATGACAAATATAGAGAAGTATAATAATGCTTTTGTAGAAGTGTTTGGTGTAGAAATCGCAGTGTTGAATGATGGCTTCTCAAAAGATAGCGTAGATGCGTGGGATTCTGTTCACCAATTGAATATAATCGCTTTGTTGGAAGAGTCTTTTGATATTATGTTAGACCCGGAAGATATTATGGAATTTACTTCATACGGTAAAGGACGTGAGATCTTGAAGAGATACAATGTTGAATTTTAATAGCCAGATCTATTGCAAGGGGTCGTTATAGTATGAATATTTTGATTATTGGAGGTGGACTTCAAGCATTATCTGTTGCTCGTTCTTTAAAAAAAGAAGGGTATAGTGTTATTGCCTTATTACATGAAGGGGATGTTTCAACTAAATCTAAATATATAGATAGACTTTATACTACTGATGTAACTCCGACATGTCAGAAGGAATATTTGGCTTCTGTACTTCCTGTTTTGCAGGAACAGGTCATTTCTGTAATTATCCCTTTAAGTGATGCAACCGCAGAGTTTCTAAGTATATATAAAATGGAATTGGAAAATAAATATAATCTTAAGTGTGCAATTCCTGATTATGATATATTTCAAAAGGCAAATGATAAATGGTTACTTTTAGATTTATGTAAGAAAAATAATATTCCTCATCCTAAAACAAGATTGTTAAATTCGGATAATTTGCAAGAAGCGGCAAATAAAATAGGATTTCCTGCATTGATAAAACCTAATATTTCCGTAGGAGCAAGAGGTATTACGATGGTTTGTTCTTTGTCAGACTTACAAGATAAATATGATGGGATAGTAAAACTATACGGTGAATGTACTCTCCAAGAATATGTGGATAATTCTGGCGCACCTTACTATAATGTAATGATGTATCGAACTAAAATGGGTGATATTGTCAATGTTGTAGTTATAGAGATTATCCGATATTATCCGATAAAAGGAGGAAGTAGTTCTTTTTGTAGGACGATTGATTCTAAAGCGTTATCTGAAATTTGTGCGAAGACGTTAGAAGTTTTGAATTGGGTTGGATTTGCTGATTTCGATATATTAAAAACGAAAGATGGAGATTTCAAGATTATAGAGATCAATCCTCGTGTTCCTGCTTCTATTCGTGCAGCTGAAGTTTCTGGTGTTAACTTTCCTGCTTTGATTGTTAATGATAGCTTAGGTATGAAAATAACCCCTTATACTTATGCTTCTAATAAACAATTACGTTATTTGGGACTTGATATTATGTGGTTTATATCATCGCATAAGCGTTTTTCTTGTGTGCCTTCTTGGTTTATTTTCTTTTCCGAAAATTTATACTATCAAGAAAAGGGTGCGATTGTTTTTTCTCTTTTTTCTGGTTTAAAAAAGATATGTTCTTCTTCTTTTCGTAAATCAAAATCAGGTATATGATATGCACCTTATTCCTTATAATTCCGACCTATATGAGCAACTTATGTCCTTTTTAGTTGAAAATTTTCTTCATAGGGATAGAAAATATCTTGAATGGGGGTTAATGCAGTCAACAAATGTGAAAGAGGAACTTTTGAGCCGTACTTTTTTATAAAAGATAAAGGCGAGATAATTGCTTGTACTAATGCTGATTGGAATAAGATAAAGATATATAGTAAAGAACAAAACTTTTATTGGGAAGGTAATACTATTATCTCAAAAAATTATCGCAGTAAAGGAGTCGGTCGAATGATTTATAAACAAATGGGGACATTTTTAGAGAGGTGTACTATTGGTTTTACTGAAGCGGCTTATAAGATACAACCGAGAGCTATCCCTCATTCAAAATCTGTTAGTCCAGTCTTTGTGTACTTGTCTGTAAATCGTTTCTTTTTAAATAGCTTATATAGAAAATGGAAACATTATAGACGGCAAGAAACAGATATTTTTATCCTTTGGAAATCATAATAGATAATGTGAATTTTTCCCGAATAGATAGTTTGGAGCAAATGTCTTTTATTTCTGATGGTTTTTGGCAGAATGATGATGTTGAAATTATTCGTGATAAGTCCTTCTTTGAGAAACGATTTTTTTAATATATATAATATGCTGTTTATGAGGGATATGTATGTGAAAATCTTATTTGTTATTTTGTTGTACGTTTGGCATACTATAAAGGTTTTTATATAATCTCATTAGTTGATTTCCGATATATAAAAGAGGATTATATAAAAAATATATATAAAGCAGTGTTGGATATAACCAAAATGAATCATGTAGGTTTTTATTTGGTATTAACCTCATTGAAAATGAAATTGTTGAATTTTTTTTCTGTGATATTGCGGACACATAAAAAATTGTATGGAAGTACTACTATTCCTGATATCAACAAAGAAAATTCTTTATTGATTACATCTGTTGATTCTGATTTGGATTTTGTATATTATTTATGAAAATATTAACTTTTGATACTGAGGAATGGTATATTGAAAAACATTTCAAGGGAAGTCGAAAAGAAAAGTACCAGCAATATGACGAATTGCTGGATTGGATTTTGAATACCTTGGAAGAGAGTGATACCAAAGCGACTTTCTTTTGTGTAGGGCAGTTGGTCGTTGAATTTCCTGATGTGCTGAAAAGAATAGCGAATGCGGGACATGAGATCGGAAGCCATTCGAATAAGCATTTGTGGATAAATAAAATGACTCCCGAAGCGTTTGCGGAAGATACACGTATCGCTTTGGGAGAGATTGAAAATTTGATAGGAGAGAAAGTGAAGAGCTTCCGTGCGCCGGCTTTCTCAATCGGTAAGAATAATGACTGGGCTTTTGATATATTGGCTGAAAACGGTATAGAATATGATTGTTCAGTGTTTCCTACCCATCGGGATTTTGGGGGATTCCCTCAATTTACCTCATCTGTACCTACGTTAATAAAAAAGGGAGCATACACATTGAAAGAATTTCCTATTTGCCCGGCTTCACTGATGGGGAAGCGTATCGCTTTTTCTGGGGGCGGTTATTTTAGGCTGGTTCCGCTATGGTTGCAGAAAAGCTTTATTGAACGTATGGATTATGTGATGTTTTATTTTCATATCAATGACTTGATCGAACAAAATTCTAAGTTTATGACCAAAGCTGAGTTTGAGGAATACTTTAAGGAGCCGGGAACTTTGAAGAATCGTATAACTCGTTATGTCAAGACCAATATAGGCAAGGGAGGAGCTCGGGATAAATTAAAGTTCTTATTGAGAGAATACTCGTTCCATAATGTGGAGCAGGCGGCCAAGGAAATAAGTTGGAATAAGCAACCGTTAATTGAATTATAAGTTTATGTATAAAGGTGGATTAAAACGGGATTTGGATTTTGTGATTGTTCTGACTGCTCTCTTGATAATTTGGCCCATATTACTTCTTTTGATTATTTTTCTTCATTTCGCCAACAAGAGAGCCGGTGTTTTCTTTACGCAGGATCGTACCGGAAGAAATGCCAAAATATTCAAGGCGATTAAATTCAAGACGATGACGGATGAACGGGATGCGGAAGGTAACTTATTGCCAGATGTGGCTCGTTTGACAAAGATCGGGAAAATAGTTCGTTCGCTTTCCATCGATGAATTGCCACAGTTGATTAATGTGTTGAAAGGGGATATGGCGCTTGTTGGACCTCGCCCTTTATTGCCAAAGTATCTTCCTTTATACTCGAAAGAACAGTTCCGTCGGCATGAAGTTCGGCCGGGAATCACGGGATGGGCACAAGTGAATGGGCGTAACAACATTTCGTGGACAAAGAAGTTTGAGCTGGATGTGTGGTATGTAGATCATTGCTCTTTTTGGTTGGATGTGAAAATAATTCTGTTGACTGTAAAGAAGGTGCTTTTTCGAGAAGATATTAATATGGAAGGTAATGCGACAACGGAGGCTTTTAAAGGTTATAATTGATCCTCTTTGACTTATCTGGAGTTTTTTAATGTCAGTCTTAAAGAGTGGTGTTTAATTTAGTAATCGCTCTTTTAATCACAAAATAAATCATGAATAAACGAATCTATCTTTGTCTCGCTCACATGAGCGGCAGAGAACAAATGTATATCAAAGAGGCCTTTGATACCAACTGGGTCGTACCTCTAGGTCCGAACGTGAATGGATTTGAGAAAGATCTGGAGGAATTCGTGGGTGAAGGTAAACATGTGGTGGCTCTGTCTGCCGGTACTGCCGCGGTACATCTAGCGTTGCTTGCTTGTGGTGTGAAGCTGGGAGATGAGGTGCTGGTACAGAGCTTTACCTTCTGTGCATCCTCGCATCCGATCACTTATCTGGGGGCTACGCCTGTGTTCGTGGACTCGGAGGTGGATACTTGGAATATGGATCCTGCGTTGTTGGAAGAGGCTATTAAAGATCGTATCGAGAAGACGGGA
>ULTK01003988.1_pt1 | contig 18541 bp, 10 predicted proteins | sample 1957551 | NCBI WGS metagenome assembly ULTK01 (sample SAMEA4835733, study PRJEB28245) | human gut metagenome | biome: gut microbiome; material: fecal sample | place: Denmark | collected 2008
GGCGGCGTTTCCATATACCCAGTCAGCGACTGCGCCGTAAGCGTAATGATTATAGGAATTCATGTCGCGGGTCCAGAAATCGCCGTTTTCCATAATACCGTCCCAGTGCTCCCAGATAGTCGTTGCGCCTTTTGTGATCGGATAAAGCCAGGAAGGATAGTTTTCCCGCAGCAAAAGTGACCAGGCGAAGGAGACATAGCCGTAGTCCGAAAGTACATGGAGCAGGTAAGGCGTTCCGACAAAGCCGGTTTTTAACTGCACACCGGCGTCTGTAACGAGCTTTGCAAGCTGATCTGCTGCGGCCTGACAGTCTTTTGCCAGGTGGAAATGGGCGGCGAGGATGCATTCGGTCTGCGTGTGGTAAACCGGCCAGGTTTCCTGGAAAGCGGCAACGATATTTTTATAGAGCGTCTCATATTCCGAAACATCTTCGCCAAGCACGTTACCGGCTTTCATGACCAGCTCCGTGGAATGCGCATAAAAAGCAGAAGCGATTAAGTCTTCGTCAGAAGAACCTTTGTAGCTGCCGGACGGTGCATCCAGACCGAGCCAGTCGCCGTAGTGTTCTCCTCCGGTCCAGAGGTTTTTGGTCGTGGTGGAGGAGGTGATATAGCCCACCCATTTTTTCATACTGTTAAACTGGCTACGCAGAATGTTTGCATCGCCGAATGCCAGATAAAGTTCCCACGGGCAGACACAGGCTGCGTCGCCCCAGGCTGCGCTGCTCTTTTGATTTTCGAGTATGGCAGGAATGACGTGGTCTACATGACCGTCCGGATACTGGTCTGCGGCAAGATCCGAAAGCCATTTGCGGTAAAATGCTTCCGTATCGAAATTGTAGCAGGCGGTACGGATAAATACCTGCGCATCGCCTGTCCAGCCGAGACGTTCATCGCGCTGCGGGCAGTCGGTCGGGACATCGACAAAGTTGCCTTTCTGTCCCCAGATGATATTGTCGAACAGCTTATTTAACAGCGGATTTGAACTGGAAAGAAAACCGGTGCGTTGCAGGTCGGAGCAGACGACAACTGCGGTAAAAATGTCCGGACGTACTGCATCCGCTCCGCCGGGAAAGTGATCGACACGGATATAGCGGAAGCCAAAGAAGGTCAGCTTCGGATGCCAGGTCTGGAATCCTTCTTTACAGAAATATAAAAATTTCGCTTTGGCAGCGCGATAGTTTTCTGTATAAAAGTTTCCGTGTTTGTCAAGAACTTCCGCATGGGAAAGCTCAACACAGTCGCCTGCGTGGGCGTCTAAAGAAACTTCGACATAACCGGTAATTTCCTGACCGAAATCGATGACAGTTTCCCCGGCGGGCGTAGTGAAGATCCGCGCAGGCATGATACGCTCCTGTTCGGTAATTTTTTCGCCCTGTTGGGCAATCAGCGTATCGGACGGACCGTCAAATTCCTCGATTGCAATTGGAGCGGAGGAAGGATCAAATGCCGCGTCGTAGGTCTCGCCATCATAAATTTCACTGAAACGGACATTGCTTTCATATGCCGACCAGTCTGCTCCGGTCGGGAGAAGCTGCGTGTTGCCGTCTGTATAGGTAATCGTCAAAAGTGCGATCAGTCCGGCTGAAATCTGTGCTTTTTGCTGACGGTGCGCTTCATCGGGCCAGGCAAGCGGACTGCGGTACCAACCTTTTCCGACGAGGATGGAAAGTTCGTTTTCCGAAGAAAGGAGCTCGGTAACATCATAGGTCTGCACCTGCAGACGGTGGCGATAGGATGTCCAGCCGGGAGCAAGGACGAAATCGCCGATGCGTTTTCCATTTAAAGATGCTTCATAAACTCCCATTGCTGTAACAGAAAGTGTTGCGTGCGCAACAGAAGATAACGACTGATTGGGAGAAGAAAAAAGAGAAAACTGTTTGGAATAGACCGGGCAGACGTCCCCTGTTGTCTGTGCCGGACGAATCCATTTTGCGTTTGGAATCATAAACATACCCTCCTTGTTTTGGTTCGTATTGACTTTTATGATAACAGATAGTAGCCTAAAGAAAAGCACCTGATTTTGACTGAAAATGGGGGTGAACTTGTCTTTATGTTCCGAGGGGAGATTACAGAATTCCAGTTCTATCAGAACAGGAAAGCGGAAAAACTCATTATGATGCCGTTTTGTCAGGAGGATCTTGAAATGCACGGCCATAATTTTTTTGAGCTGGCATACATCACGGGTGGGACAGCGGAGCATACGCTGGAAAACGAAGGGAAAACCATTTCTGCAGGCGATTATTTTTTTGTGGATTACGGCTGTCTCCATGGATTTCAGAACTGTAAAAATCTGACGCTGATCAACTGTCTGTTTCTGCCGGAGACGGTGGATGAAACACTGCAGGGCTGCCGGAGTTTTTCCCAGCTGTTGCAGGGCTGTCTGTTAAAATATTACCGGATGTCACTTGGGCAGGCGAAGTTTGCCAGAGTGTTTCACGACCGGGATGGACAGGTAGGGCAGCTGATGCAGGAAATGCTTCTGGAATATCAGGAGCAAAAAGTCGGATGTTATCCGCTGCTTCGGTTCAAGCTTCTGGAAATCCTGCTTCTGACGCTGCGCGGGCTGATCGAACCGGAAAACGAGCGCCCCTACAGTACGTCTGTGCAGGAAGTGCTGGAATATGTAAACGGGAACTATCAGGACAGCCTGACGCTGGGAACATTCTGTGAGCAGAAGCATTACAGCGTTGCCTATATCAGCAGGCGGTTTAAGCAGGAAACCGGGGTGACGCTGCGCGAATATGTCCAGAATGTCCGCATCGAAAAAAGCTGCGAACTGTTGGAAGACAGTGATCTGAGGGTGGTGGAGATCGCCCGCAGAGTCGGCTATGAAGACATAAAATTTTTTAATCAGATTTTTAAGCGGCGGATGCAGATATCCCCGCGGGAATACCGGAAAATCTGCATGAACCGTGCAGCAGACGGATAAAAGATATGGAGCAGAAATATCTGAAAACAGAGGAAACCAATTCAAAACAGGAGGAAGTATGGAACCGAAGGTAAGCATTATTGTTCCTGTATACAATGCACAGGAATATTTGAAACGCTGTGTGGACAGCATTTTAAGTCAGGATTACCGCGACTTTGAGCTGCTTTTGATGGATGACGGCAGTAAGGATGCATCCGGCGAAATCTGCGACGCCTATGCACAGCAGGATGGCCGCGTGCGCGTAATCCATAAAGAAAATACCGGCGTGTCGGATACGAGAAATCAGGCACTGGAGCTGGCGCGGGGAACGTTTCTTCAGTTTTTGGACAGCGACGACTGGATCGTGCCGGAGGCGACAAGGCTTCTGGTGCGTTCGATGGAGGAATATAACTGCGACATGGTCATTTCCGACTTTTACCGGGTTTCCGGGGAAAGGCTGGCGCAGAAGGGCGACATCGAAGAGGACAAGGTGATGAGCCGTCAGGAGTTTGCTTCCTATATGATTGAAAATCCGGCGGATTTTTATTACGGCGTACTCTGGAACAAAATGTACCGCAGGAGCATCATCGAAGAATATCATATCCGAATGGATACCTCCATCAGCTGGTGTGAGGACTTTTTGTTTAATCTGGAATATATCCGCCATGCGGAGAGCTTTTTTGCCCTGCAGGTGCCGATTTATTATTATCTGAAGCGCCGCGGCAGCCTGGTCAGCCAGGGAGCGAGCATCACGAATACGGTGCGGATGAAGAGCAACATTTTCGAGTATTATAACGAGTTTTATAAAGACGTTTACGAGGATAAAGATTATGCCGATATCCGGCTGCAGGTCTACAGCTTTTTATGGGCTGCGGCAAAGGACGGCGGCGTGCTTCCGGGAAGCAAGAAGCTGGGGGAAGAGCGCAGGCGGATTACCCGGGAAGAAGTGGAAGGAAACGGCGCAGTGATCGGGCAGTACCGGTTCCGCAGGCTGTATGAATATGAGCTGGATCTGGCGGCGCAGAAAAATATGCTGACGTTGGATGAGGCGCTTTTGCTGTGTGCCCTCGCCCAGTGCAGCGCCTGCTACAGCGCACGCAGGCTCGGGGAAATCGCCGGAGTCGGACAGCCGAGGCTGTTTCTTGCGATGCAGAAGCTGGAACGCAAAAAGCTGATCGCGCCGGAAAAGCCGGTTAAGGAAAAGAGTGCAAAGGAAAAGCCCGCCGACAGGATAGAAAGCACAGCGGAGAAAAAAGAGCGCACGGCGGACAAAAAGGAAAAAAGCAGCGAAAAGAAAGAAAAGAACCGCTTGCTCCTGACAGAGGAAGGCAGGAAGCTTTCCGGAGAGCTGCTGCGCGTGGAAAAAGACCTCTACAGCGTCTGCATGGAAGGTATTTCGGACGAGGAACAGAAGCGGATGGAAAAGCTGATGGACAAAATTCAGGAAAACATGATTCGATTCATGGTGAAAGAAGTGCCGGAGGACGAACCGGGTTTGGAGACAGAGGAAGCGGGTGAACGGAAACAATAATCTTGCGCAGTTTACGCGTCTGGTTTATGATAAGGATAAATCATGAATTAAAGTGAGGAATATTATGAATCTGCCGTCCGCGTTTTTGACGTGCATGCAGGAAATGCTGGGAGAGGAATACGAAGCATTTCTGCAGAGCTATGAATCCGGTCATTATCAGTCGCTGCGGCTCAATCCGCGCAAAACGGACCGGGAGGAATTTATGGAAAAATCGCCGTTTCATCTGACGCCGGTTGCATGGGAGAAAAACGGTTTTTATTACAGCGAAGAGGATACACCGGGCAAGCACCCGTATCACGAGGCTGGTGTTTATTATATTCAGGAAGCGAGCGCGATGGCGCCTGTCGGATATCTGGACGTACAGCCGGGGGATTATGTGCTGGATCTGTGCGCTGCCCCCGGCGGGAAAAGCACCCAGATCGGTGCTGCGATGCAGGGAAAAGGTATTTTAATCTGCAATGAGATCCATCCGGCGCGGGCAAAAATTCTTTCGGAAAATGTGGAGCGGATGGGACTGACCAATGCAGTTGTGACGAACGAAAGCCCGGAGCGACTGTCCGCTTATTTCCCGGAATATTTCGATAAAATTTTGGTGGACGCCCCCTGCTCCGGTGAGGGGATGTTCCGAAAGCACGAGGAAGCCTGCAGCGAATGGAGTCCCGAAAACGTGGAGCTGTGTGCAAAGCGGCAGGACAGCGTGCTGGACGAAGCTGCCGCAATGCTGAAAAAAGGCGGCAGGCTGGTATATTCGACCTGTACGTTTGCGCTACAGGAGGATGAAGGCAGTGTTGCACGATTCCTTTTGCGGCATCCGGAATTTTCCATAAAAGAGACGCACCGTTATGACGGTATGGAGCCGGGCAGACCGGACTGGGCGGGAACCGAGCCCGTCCCGGACGGAATGGAAAAGACCATTCGTCTCTGGCCCCATAAGCTGCATGGAGAAGGACATTTTCTGGCGGTGCTTGAAAAAACAGGGGAAGTGCCGGAGGGATACCGGGCGCGCAGCCTGTATGGAATCCAGAAAGGAATTGCACCCAAGGATTTTGCTGCATGGAAAGAATTTGAACGAGAAAGCCTGAAGAAGCAGTTTGATGGAATCTTTTTATTGTTCGGCGACCAGCTTTATCTTGCACCAAAGGACATGCCGGCTTTAAAAGGCTTAAAGGTGCTGCGTCCGGGACTGCATCTGGGCACGATGAAAAAAGGGCGGTTTGAACCGGCACATGCGCTGGCACTTTCGCTTTCGCCCAAAGATGCAGTGCATTGCTGCAACCTTTCCGGTGATAGCCAGGAGGCAAGGCAGTGGATCAACGGCATGACGCTTTCCAAAGACGGGGAAAAGGGCTGGCAGCTGGTCTGCATAGATGGATACAGCCTCGGCTGGGGAAAGCTGGCAGGCGGGATTTTAAAAAATCATTATCCCAAAGGGCTGCGCAAAACAATGTAACAGATGTGCTGTCTGTGCAACCCGCTGCAGGCGGAGCAGGACTCTGTTTTACATATGCAGGAACAAAAAAAATGGAGGAAAACATTATGAGATTTACACTGGATTACGATCAGTACGCTGCCCTGGCAAGACAGACGGCAGCAGAGGGATGTGTTCTTTTAAAAAATGAGAAAGAGGCACTTCCGATCCGAAAAGGAGAGACAGTTTCCGTGTTTGGACGGATTGCCTTTACCTATTATAAGAGCGGAACCGGATCGGGCGGTATGGTAAATGCTCCCTATGTGACAAATATCCTGGATAGCTTAAAGGAATGCAGGGATATTTCTGTCAACGAAGAGCTGGAAGCGGTTTATCAGGACTGGATCCGGGAAAATCCCTTTGATATGGGAGAAGGCTGGGCGCAGGAGCCCTGGAGCCAGAAGGAAATGCCGGTCAGCGAGGCACTTGCACAGAAAGCGGCAGCATCCTCTGATCTTGCTGTTGTTGTGCTGGGCAGAACAGCAGGCGAGGACATGGACAACAGTGCAGAGCCGGGAAGCTATCTGCTGACAGCAGAGGAAGAGGCGCTGATCAAAACCGTCTGCAGCGCATTTAAACGGACTGCCGTTGTGTTAAACGTCGGCAATATCATCGATATGAAATGGGTGGACCGCTACCAGCCCCAGGCAGTTTTGTATGTATGGCAGGGCGGTCAGGAGGGCGGACACGCGGCGGCAGATATCCTGACCGGCGCAGTGAACCCCTGTGGTAAGCTGAGCGATACGATCGCAGCAGATATTTCGGATTATCCGTCTACGGATAATTTTGGAGATGCTGTATGCAATGTGTATGCAGAGGATATTTACGTTGGCTACCGTTATTTTGAAACCTTTGCAAAGGAAAAAGTAAGCTATCCCTTCGGCTTTGGTCTGTCTTATACGGATTTTTCCGTGGAGGTTTTGAATACAAGAACGGACGGTACGAAAGCAGAACTTACCGTTTTGGTTAAAAACATCGGAAAGACTGCCGGAAAAGAAGTCGTGCAGGTGTATGTCTGCCCGCCTCAGGGAAAGCTTGGCAAGCCTGTCCGGAATCTAAACAGCTTTTACAAGACGCAGCTGCTTACGCCAGGAGAGGGGGAGGAGGTAAATCTCGTCGTTTCCCTGGAAAAGAGTGCATCCTATGATGACAGCGGCGTAACCGGGGAGAAATCCTGTTGGGTGCTGGAAGCTGGCGCCTATGGCATCTATGTCGGAACAGATGTCCGCAGCGCGAAAAAGGTTTGCGAGGTGCAGTTAGACGAGCTGTGCGTCATTTCCAGACTGGAAGAGGCGCTTGCACCGGTACAGCCATATGAGCGTCTGGTTCCGGTCGAAACGGGCAAAAAGGGCACAGACGGAGAGCCGGTTCTGGAAATCGGAAAACAGGCAGCGCCTCTGCGGAGCGTCGATCTGGCAGAAAGAATCCGGACAGAACGCCCGGAGGCAGAGGCCTGCATCGGCGATCAGGGCTGGAAGTTAGCGGATGTCTGTGATAAAAAGGTGACGCTGGAACAGTTTTTATCCCAGTTATCGGACGAAGATCTGGCATGCCTGGTCCGGGGAGAGGGCATGTGCTCTCCGAAGGCAACACCTGGCATTGCATCTGCATTCGGCGGTGTGACGGATTCCTTAAAGGCATTTGGAATCCCGGTTGCGGGCTGCTCGGATGGACCCTCCGGAATCCGTATGGACTGCGGAACCATCGCCTTTTCCCTGCCAAACGGCACACTGCTTGCCTGCACCTTTAATCCGGAGCTGGTGGAACAGCTTTATGAGATGGAAGGAATGGAGCTGCGCAAGAATCAGATTGACACGCTGCTGGGGCCTGGCATGAACATTCATCGCAATCCGTTAAACGGCAGAAACTTTGAATATTTTTCGGAAGACCCCTGTGTGGCAGGTACGATGGCTGCAGCTCAGTTAAAGGGCATGGGAAAATATGGTGTGACCGGAACGATTAAACACTTTGCGGGAAATAACCAGGAATTTAAGCGGCACGATGCAAACGGCGTTGTTTCCGAACGTGCGCTGCGCGAGATCTATTTAAAGGGCTTTGAAATCGCAGTAAAAGAAGGACATGCCTACAGCATTATGTCTACCTACGGACCGATCAACGGAATCTGGACAGCAGGCAGCTACGACCTGCTGACGACGATTTTGCGGAAAGACTGGGGCTACCAGGGCGTGGTAATGACCGACTGGTGGGCGAAGATGAACGAGGAAGGCGAGGAAGGCTCCCAGAGCAATACGATTCCGATGGTGCGCGCCCAGAACGACGTTTACATGGTTGTTTCGGATTCTGCTTCGAACTCTGCAAATGACAACACGATGGAGGGCCTGGCAGATGGACGGCTCACAAGAGGACAGCTGGTCAGAAATGCAAAGAATATCTGTCATTTTCTGATGCGTTCTCCGGTGATGAACCGTTTCTGTGATCGGGAATTTGATGTATGTGAAGAAATTAACAATCCGGCAAAGGATGCGATGGCAGGAAATTTGATCGCAAGCCAGAAAGTAGAAAAAGAGACAAAGCTCGATCTGACAAAGCTGAGTACCCAGAAGGGCGTGCGCGCCGGGTATCTGCTGGACGTCTCCAAAGCAGGCAGCTATCAGATGATTTTTAAAATGCATTCCGGGGAAAATCAGTTTGCGCAGCTGCCGGTTTCCATCTTTGTCAACGGCGTTCTGCAGCAGACGACGACCTTTAACGGAACCGACAACAAGATCATAGAGCGTGCGGTAACGATAAGCTTCCCGGAAAGCGGGGAAAACCAGCTGACACTGTTCTTTGGCGAGAGTGGGGTTCGCATGGATGAAATCCTTCTGGTGCAGGAATAAAACGGCATACAGGGGCTTTGCGTACGGACTGGAGGAAACGTGAAGAAAGAGAAACAAAAAGACAGAGAGGATAGACAGATCTGCATTGTGTTCGCGACGGCGCTTTTGGCGTGCGCGCTCCTTACCGGCTGCGGTGCTGCGAAGGAGGACAATCTTTCGCAGGGAACTGCGCTGGTGGAGCAGATGGACTATGAGGGCGCGCTGACCTGCTTCGAGGCGGCAGCCCTGAATAAAGAGGATCTGCGTCAGGTTTACAGAGGGCAGGGGCTGGCTTACATGGGCATGACGGATTATGAGAATGCAGCGGCGAGCTTTGAAAAGGCGCTGGAGCAGAGCAGCCCGCGTCCGGATGCGATGGATTATGACATCAACTATTATCTGGCGACTGCCTATTATCGGAACGGACAGGTCGACAAGGCGATCCATGTTTATCAGGCAATCACGGATCTGAAGCCCGGGGAAAAGACCGCCTGGTACTTAAAAGGAACCATGGAGCTGGAGCAGGGCAGTACGGACGCTGCGAAAGCCGATTTTGACAAGGCGGTTGAGGCCGCGCCGAACGATTACGATATCCGGATTGATATTTTCTGCAGCTGCAGCAAATACGGACAGGACGATCTTGGAAAATCCTATCTGGAAAATGTTCTGGACGGCGACAGGAAGCGGATTTCGGATTTCGATCTCGGCAGAATCAGCTACTACCTGGGCGATTATGAGCAGGCCCGTACCTCTTTGGAAAAGGCGCAGGAAAACGGCGGTGCGGAAGCAGCGTCCCTGCTCGGTCAGACCTATGAGGCGCTCGGTGACTACAATTATGCGGCGAGTGTCTATAACACCTACCTGCAGAACAAAACGCCGGACGCGTCTTTGTACAATCAGCTCGGGCTTTGCAAATTAAAGGGCGGCGATTATGAAGCGGCGCTTGCAGCGTTCCAGGCGGGGCTGGAAGTAGAGGGCAATACGGCGACACAGTCGCTGATGTTCAACGAACTGGTAGCGTATGAATACCTTGGGCAGTACGACAAGGCGAAGCTTGCGATGGATCAGTACCTTGCTTTGTATCCGGACGATGAAAAGGCACAGCGGGAAGCGGTATTTCTGCAGACGCGGTAGCCACACACGGACAGGACAGTATAGTCGCATGGCTGTTTAGAAAGAAATGTAGGGAATGACTATGGAGAAACGTGTAAAAATCAGAAAAACGGTTTTTGGCGGCGCGATCGCCCGTATCTGCTGTCTGGCGTTGTGCCTTTGTCTCGGATTGTCGATATCGATGACGGCACAGGCAGCATCCGGGAAAAAAGTGACGCCGGTTACGATGGCGGCAGTCGTCGGGGAAGAAAAAACGGTGACGCAGCAGGCGGATAAAACCTCTGCAGCACTTGGTATTTTACCGGCCGGCACGACGGTCAACGTATGCGGGCAGACCGGCAGCGGGAAAAGTGGCATGTACCAGATTGTCTATGGAAATGCGATCGGCTATATCACACAGACAGCCTGCCAGCCGGTCTGCGTGGATGTAGCGATGACGGCAGCGCTTGCTGCACAGGCGGAAGCGGTGAAACAGCAGGTGGCACAGGCCCAAGCAGCAGCGGAGGCACTGGCAGCGCAGCAGGCGGCACTGGCGCAACAGGCAGCAGTACAGCAGGCGGCACTGGCTCAGGCGCAGGCTGAGCAGAAAGCCCCCATTCCGGCGGACAGCGGCAACGTCATCTTCGTCGGGGACTCCCGCACGGGACAGATGGCGAATGCAGTCGGTGGAACGGCAGCATGGCCTGGTACGGCCTTTGTGGCATGCTTTGGAGGTGGCGTGGACTGGCTTTCCACCGCCCAGGCGAAAAAGGATGTCGACCAGTATGTGACACCCGGCTCAGTGATTATTCTCAATTACGGCGTCAATGATTTGTCACGACACAACGATTATATTACGACGATTAACCGATATGCACAGGATTGGATTTCGAAAGGTGCGACGGTGTACTTCGCCTCGGTCGGTCCGGTCGGGGAAAACGAATACGGAAAACGCAACTGGGCGGTAGAATATTTTAACAACCAGTTAAACAACCGGCTGGATGCCAGAATCGGACGACTGAATCTGTATGTGTTTCTGACGGGCAGCGGATATACCACGCAGGCAGACGGACTGCATTATGATGGTGCAACCTACGCAGCGATGTTCCGGTTTTTGATGCAGAGCATTGGAAGAATATGAAACAAAAATACGAACACATTCAGCTTCTGAGGGCGCTTGCCTGTATCGGAGTGTTTATCACCCACCTTGCACCGAGGCTGGGAGCGACGGGAAAAGCCGCGTGGCTTGCCAATCAGGGAGCGGCGGGCGTGTATCTCTTTTTTGTCCTCAGCGGCTATCTCGCCTGCTGTGACAGAAAGCTCCCGACGGCTGGAAAAAAAGAGCTGCTGACCTATTATAAAAAACGTCTGGTGCGGATTCTTCCGCTATATTATGGGGTGATCCTTTATAACATCCTGCTGCACGGGCTGATTTTAAAGGATATTCCGGCAGACCCGCAGGGACTGTACTGGCTTCGGTATTTTTTCCTGACAAACAGTGTGATCCCTGCGCCGAATGATTTCTGGGGAAACCTGAGCGCAACCTGGACGATCAGCCTGTTTATGGCGTTTTATCTGCTTGTGCCGGTCTTTGTGCGCCTGATCCGAGGCTGTACGAGCGCGTTTTTCTGCTATGTACTGGCATTGATTCTGCGGTATTTGTGGGTAAAAACCGGATACGGTGATTACATGATGATTTTTTACTACCTGCATTATTTTCTGCTCGGTATGTTGGTCTGGGAGATCCATCAGGCGGGAAGGCGTATCGGCGCGCAGTTGCTTGTCTATATCGGCATGATTGCGGCAGTAGGTGCGGGTTTGGCCCTTGGCAGGGCGCAGACGGATTCGTTTATTTGGTGGTCGTGGTGCTTTGGCATGTTACTGCTTGCAGGCAGCGGCTTTCGGTTCTGCAGGAAAGGAATCGGCGGTCGGATTTCGGACGCTGTGCTGTGGACGGATCGGTATTCGTATGAGATTTATCTGGTGCATGCCGTCATTTTAGAAGGGCTCGGCATGGTGCGGGTACAGATCGGACTGCCGAACGCAGCGTTTTTGATTCTGGCGCTGCTTCTGACCGGCGCAGGTGCGGTACTTTCCAAAAAACTGATCGAAGACCCCATCGCCGGACTTGTTGCCCGAAGCAGAATGTGATACCATAGCAGAAGCTTGGAAAACTGACGCAAGCCAGGAAAACAAAAAGGAGAAAAAGAGATGATTGACCAGTTAATTGCAAATATCAAAAAGACAAATGCTCCAATCGTTGTCGGACTGGACCCGATGATGAAATTTATTCCGGAGCAGATTCAGAAAGCTGCTTTTGCGGAATACGGCGAGACGTTAAAGGGCGCTGCAGAAGCGATCTGGCAGTACAATAAGGGCATCGTGGATGCAGTAGCGGATCTGATTCCGGCAGTAAAGCCGCAGATCGCCATGTATGAGCAGTTCGGCGTAGCAGGTCTGATCGCATTCCAGAAGACCGTCGCATACTGCAAAGAGAAAGGTCTGGTTGTCATCGGCGATGTAAAACGCGGCGATATCGGTTCCACTTCTGAGGCTTATGCGGTTGCCCATCTCGGAAAAGTAGTAGTGGGAGAAAAGAGCTATGCACCCTTTGACGAGGATTTTGCAACGGTGAATCCGTATCTGGGTTCCGACGGCATCAATCCGTTCATAAAGGTCTGCAAAGAAGAAAATAAGGGCATTTTTGTGCTGGTAAAAACTTCCAACCCCAGCAGTGGTGAGTTCCAGGATCGTCTGGTGGACGGCAGACCGTTGTATGAAATCGTCGGTGAAAAGGTTGCCGAATGGGGCAGCGAGTGCATGGGCAGCGAATATAGCAATGTTGGTGCGGTTGTTGGCGCAACCTATCCTGAAATGGGCAAGGCGCTGCGCAAGGTGATGCCGAAGTCCTACATTCTCGTGCCCGGCTACGGCGCACAGGGCGGCAAGGGCGCTGATCTGGTGCACTTTTTCAATGAAGACGGACTTGGCGCGATTGTCAACTCTTCCCGCGGCATCATTGCAGCATATCAGCAGGAAAAATATGCACAGTTTGGTGCAGCTAACTATGCGGACGCATCCAGACAGGCGGTTATCGATATGAGAGAAGATATCGCACAGGCGCTGCAGGGACGCAAATAAATGAAAACGTCAATCAGAATATAGAAAAAATCGGGTGGAAGCTGTCAGGTATCTGGCGCTTCCGCCTTTTTTCGTGTAGGAAACAGCGTCTCTATACAAAAAAGAATGTGCCAAGGCACGAGGGGATGGACAAGGCAAAAAAACGTAATATATGGACAAGTCAAAAAAAACGCAATATAATAAATGAAATGTAATATATTGCAGCGAGGAAAAAAGAATGAATCAGGAAGTCAGCATAACAAAAGAACAGGTTCAGAAAGAAATGAAATATTTCCGCAGGCTTTTTCCGATTGTGAGGCTCCTGGACGGGGAAAGGCTGCTGCGAAGAAACGATGGCATGGAAGCAGAACCGGTGGAGATCGATGCACCAGAAATCTGCCATTGTTATGATCTGTGGAAATACTCGGCTCCCTGTAAGCATTGCATTGCACTGGAGGCAGTCAGAAGCAGAAAAGAAAAGTGCAAGCTGGAGATTGTGGGGAATGACATCTATCAGGTGATCGCAAGATATCTGGAAATGAATGGAAAGCCTTACGTGATGGAGCTGGTACATCGTCTGGATGAGGATGCACTGACGGATCTGGAGGAAAAACAATATCTGATTGAACAGCTGACAGGCTATAACGAGAAGCTCTATCAAGATGTGCTGACAGGTGTATTTAACCGCCGTTATTATGAAGAAAAGATCAAAAATATGTGGGGACCTGTGGGCATTGCGATGATGGATCTGGATAATTTTAAATATTATAACGATTCCTACGGACACAATGTGGGGGATCTTGCACTCAATAGTGCTGCAAAAGTGATCTTATCCAATATCCGAAAATCAGATTTTCTGATCCGCTATGGCGGGGACGAATTTTTGCTGGTACTGCCCGGGATCCGGAAGGACGCCTTTGACAAAAAACTCAACCAGATCCAAAAACAGCTTCATCAGACCACTTTGGACGGCTATCCGGGTATCTCCCTTTCTGTGAGCATCGGAGGAGTAACGACGGTGGAAGAGACTGTGGGGATCGCTTTGGAGCGTGCGGATCGGCTGATGTATCAGGCAAAGAAGCACAGAAATCAGGTTGTGACAGAAAGCAGTACGGAGGGAATCCGTCAGGAGGTCGGAGAAAGGCTGGAACGCGACTCCGGCAGAGATCTTGTCCTCATTGTGGATGATGCCAAGATCAACCGGGAGATTCTCTTCGAAATGCTGAAGGATAGGTTTGACATTATAGAAGCATCCAGCGGCGAAGAGTGTCTGGAGCTGCTGCATCAATACGGGACAGAAATATCTATCGTTTTACTGGATTTCATCATGTCGGGAATGGACGGACTCGGTGTTTTAAAGGTGATGAATAAAGAACATCTCATCGAAGATATTCCGGTCATCATGATTTCCAGCGAAGACTCGGAACTACATATCCGTCAGGCATACGAAATGGGCGTATCAGACTATATCAGCAGACCCTTTGATACAAGTGTTGTTCTCCAACGTGTATATAATACCATCAAGCTGTATGCAAAGCAGCGCAAGCTGATCGACCTGGTTGCAGGCCAGATGCAGGAAAAAGAGAAAAACAACCAAATTATGGTCAATATCCTGAGTCATATCGTAGAATGCCGAAACGGAGAGAGCGGACAGCATGTCCGGAATATCGGAATACTGACGAAGATTCTTTTGAAAAAGCTGATGCAGAAAACGGATCGATACCAGATGACATGGGGAGACTTAAACCGGATCGCACTGGCGTCGGCACTTCATGATATCGGCAAAATCGGCATTGAGGAAGCCATCTTAAATAAGCCCGAAAAGCTGACGCAGGAAGAATATGAAAAAATGAAAAAGCATACCGTGATCGGGTGGTCGATGCTGCAAGATCTGAAACAGTATCAGGAGGAACCGCTGGTACGTATTGCAGAACAGATCTGTCGCTGGCATCACGAGCGCTACGACGGAAAAGGTTATCCGGACGGTTTAAAGGGGGACGAGATCCCGATTTCAGCACAGGTGGTTTCCCTTGCAGATGTATATGATGCATTGACCAACGAGCGTGTATACAAAAAGGCGATTCCACATGAAAAGGCGATTGAAATGATCGTCACAGGAGAGTGCGGACAGTTCAATCCGTTGCTGATAGAATGTCTGCTGGAGATAAAAGAAGATATCCCGATTCAGCTGATGAATGCTGAGCACAGAAATAGCTGGACACCTCTGGGGGGGGGTAACACCCTCGTGGCGGGTTTGAAGACAGAAGGATAGAGGATAAGGGAAAAGGAGAGGAAAAGATGACAGTCAGAGAATGCTATGAAAAAATCGGATCTGATTTTGACAAAGTGCTGGGACGTATGGGCAGCGAAGCGCTGGTAAAACGGTTTGCAGTTAAATTTCTGGAAGACAAGAGCTTTGAGGAGCTGACGGAATCCCTGAAAGAAAAGGACGGAGAGGACGCATTCCGCGCCGCACACACCTTAAAGGGTATCTGCGCCAATCTTGGGCTGGACAGATTATACGAAATAGACTGCGAGCTGACCGAAAAGCTGCGCGGACGTCAGACCGAGGGCAGCGAGGAGTTATATCAGAAGGTGGCAGAAGCGTACGAAGCCACAGTAACCGTGCTAAAGGAGCTGGAAAATTTCTGAAAATCTTTACAGATAGTGAAGCTTGATCTAAACTGATAGGGAAAAATCTAAAAGAGCGGGGAACAGAGGAAGACATATGCGTCTCAGGGGAAAAGGCGCAGCAGAATCAGACGATACACTGCAGTTGGGCACTGCGTGTTAAGATTCTGTTAAGAAAGAGTGAGAACGATATCACAAAGGAGACATTCTTCTTCAGAAAAATACAAATGAAAGGGAAGACACAGATGAAAATAGCGATGATAGGACATAAAGATTTCCCTTCTCGTTCCGGAGGCGTAGAGGTGGTAGTTTATGAGCTTTCGACCAGACTTGCTGCCAGAGGACATGAGGTAACCGTGTACAACAGAGGCAGGCAAAAGGGGCATAATGCTTATCTGGAACAGAACGTCAGGGTCAAGCGGATTTTTACATTTAAAAAGCAGATTTTGAATGCGATGGTCTATTCTTTTCTGGCGACATTTGATACAATATTTCATGATTTTGATGTCATTCATTATCATGCGATCGGACCCTCCGTTCCATTGTTTCTTGCAAAGCTGTTTGGCAAGCATACGGTATGCACGGTGCATGGACTGAACTGGAGAAGTGATAAGTGGGGTGGTTTCGCTTCCTTCTATCTCCGTCTGGGAGAAAAAGTTGCCGCCCGTTTTGCTGATGAAGTAATCGTTCTTTCCGAAGAGGAGAAACAATATTTTCTGCAGAAGTATAATCGGGACTCTATTCTGATCCATAATGCAGTGGAACGGATCACACCGGTTCCCTGTAATGTCATCCGGGAAAAATATGGCCTGGAAAAAGACAGCTATATTCTGTATGTCGGACGGATCTCTCCGGAAAAAGGACCGCAGGATTTGCTGGAAGCGTATCAGAAGCTCCGGCTGCAGGAACGCCTGGTATTGGCTGGCCCGATCCCGGAAACGGAATTTGGAAAAGAAATGCTCCACAAAATCGATGCAGACCCGAGGGTGATCCGTACCGGCCTGGTGCAGGGACAAGAGCTCGCTGAGCTGTTTTCCAACTGCAGGCTATTTGTCCTTCCGAGTCATACCGAGGGACTTTCCCTTGCCCTTCTGGAGGCAATGTCCTGTGGCGGAAGATGTTTGGTCAGTGATATTCCGGTAAATACGGTGATTACCAAACAATACGGGGCAGAGTTTGAGGCAGAGAATAGTGATTCGCTGGCGGCTGCGCTTTCGAAGGAATTGACAACTCCAAAGGACGAAGTACTGCTAAAGCAGGAAATAGAATATGTCAAAGAAAATTTTGATTATGATGCAGTGATCGAATGGCATGAAGATGTTTACAAATGTGCTCTGAACAGAAAAAATGAGAAGCGTTGGGAGCAAAATTGCTGATGAAGAAACAGGATGTGCAAATTTCAATAATTGTACCAATTTATAAGGTGGAAAAGTATCTTGTCCGGTGTGTAGAGTCACTGATTGCGCAGGATTTTTTGTCGTTGGAAATTATTCTTATAGATGACGGCAGCCCTGACCGGTGCGGAGAAATTTGTGACAATTATGCAAAAAAAGATGCACGGATTACCGCTTACCATAAACCGAACGGCGGCTTGTCGGATGCGCGCAACTACGGACTGGAGCGGGCGCATGGGGAATATGTCTTATTTGTAGACAGCGATGACTATCTGGAGCCCCAGGCCTGTGCCAGCCTATGGAAGGAAGCAAGGGCAGGCTTTGCAGATATAATTATCTCCAAAATGGCACTGGAGAAGCCCTCTGAAGGGATGGCACGGTTTGAAAAGGTGGCGGAGGATCGTTTTCAGTATCATCGTATCTATAGCGGCCCGGCATATCTGATGGGATGTCTGGAGGGTGGTGCACTTCGGGTAGAGGTTATCCGAACCATGTTTCGGCGAGATTTTCTTGTCAGAAATGACCTGTATTTTGAGTACGGTATTTTACATGAAGATGAAGAATTTACACCGAGAGCATTGTTAAAAGCGGAACGGGTTGTGTTGACAGATTATGTCTATTATCATTATGATAATTCCAGAAGTGATTCTATTATGAATTCCACGGCCTTAAACGCAAAAAAAATTGCGGACAGGGTGAAGATCTACGATGGACTGAGAAAGCTTTATAAAACAGTAAAGCCCCGGAAGCTGCGCAGGCTTCTGGAAGATGATCTGTCCTGGAAATATATTGATTGCTATTGTGCCAGTGAACCAAAAAGCAGAAAAAAGCTTGGCGTAAAGAGACTTGTCGTTTTAAAATGTGCCTATAAAGCCAGACGCAGAGCAAAGGCTCTTGTCTTTGCACTTGCGCCGAATCACTATGCAAACCGGATGCGGGAACAGGCGCTGGTACGCAAGGTACATCAGAGAAGAAGCAGCAGTAAAGCTTTGCCAATAGAGAGAGAACCTGCAAAAAACATAAAACATACGGAAAAGAAAGCTGGAAAAAACAGATTAAAAAAAAGAATGACGTTTCTGGCGAAGTTTCTGTTTTTGATCCTGCTTTTGGCAGGCGGACTTGCCAAAAATATTTACGATAACCGGACGAATTATACGGCGGAATTTTATCAGGTCAGCTCCCGAAAGATGACACACAGTATTCGGGTAGCTTTTCTGACAGATGTGCATTTGCGGGAATACGGAATGGATAACGGCGATCTTGTAGAGGATATAGAAAATCTTTCACCGGACCTGATCCTGCTTGGGGGAGACCTTGTAAAGGATACTGTGGATTCTTATGACAATATGATCTCCCTCTGCAGCCAGCTGACAGAGATCGCACCGGTATGCGGTGTGCTGGGCAACCATGAGGATGTGAAGATTTATCATCAGGGAGATGAGGAACTGGTAAAACGCTTCGAAGATGCAGGCGTGAAAATCCTGCGGAACGAAGAAACGTCCTATTCTCTGTATGACAATACGGTCAGTGTGATCGGTATAGAAGGAAAACCGGAAGATTTTGCAAGCTATGGAGC
>ULTK01004734.1_pt1 | contig 18516 bp, 20 predicted proteins | sample 1957551 | NCBI WGS metagenome assembly ULTK01 (sample SAMEA4835733, study PRJEB28245) | human gut metagenome | biome: gut microbiome; material: fecal sample | place: Denmark | collected 2008
ATACTCTGTCAGGTTACGGATATGGTACATCTGTCTGGATTTGTTATCCTCAAAATAAAATACGGTGGAAATCTGTACGCTGTTGTAATTGAAATCTTCGTTAACATCAATTTCTATTTGATTTGATAAATCGCTGAAAAAGTGCAAAACAAAAAACTGCACGGTTTTTATCTGGTCAAGATAGCTTGCATATTCACGCAGATAATGTTCAGTTCCGTCGTTCTCTCCTAAAAAATCCTCAATCATAAGTCTGTTCAAAAGACCGTAAAAAGTTCTATATTCCGCCAATGCCTTTTCTGCTTTTGCAGTTAACTTTTTAATCAGTGCAAATCTTTCTTCACTTTCATCAGGATATGTTCTGTAAACTTTTCTTATTTCATTTTGCAGTTCAGAATACTCTTCAAAATCTTCTTCTGAGAAACTAATCAACTCATTTTTGATAGTAGTATTTTCAATTGGAATCTTATTGTTATTTTCCTGCATATAGCCGGAAATATTTCCTTTGGAATCAATTTTTAATAATAAACCTTCGTGCTTTGCCATATACACCTCTGTCCTGAAGTGAAAATTATAAAAATCACTTCAATTCATTTTGTCATATATTTTTCTTGAAAAGTATGAGATTATTGTATCACACTGGTGAAAAAATTCCAACAGCTTTTGGATTACAACTGAATAACCATACCAAAGCTAAAATATTTTGAAATCATATGAGGTATGAGTAACAGGGAAAGGAGAAAAATGATTAAGAATTTAAATTTGGAGTTGAGCAGTAAGGCAAGATTTGATTCAATCGACGGTGCAAGTCTTGTTGAAAAAGATTTGCCGAGAAAGAAGTTTATAATCAATTCACTTCTTGCAAGCGGTCTTTCGATTATAGCCGGCTCACCAAAGGTAGGTAAGTCGTGGCTTGTTCTTGACTGGTGCGTTCGGATTGCAAAAGGCAAAGATGTATGGAATCTGCATACCGACAGCGGTACAACTCTGTATCTGTCACTTGAAGATGATGAAAGCAGATTGCAGGACAGGCTGACAGCGATAACCGATGAAGTGCCGAGTGATGTTCATTTTGTTACGGATTGTTCAAAACTTGATGAAAGGTTGGAAGAACAGATTCAAACTTTTGTTGATGAGCATATGGATACTGTCTTGATAATCATTGACACGTTTCAACTTATCCGTTCTGCAAAAAATGACTCGAGCTATTCAAATGATTATCTTGAGGTACAGAAACTCAAAAAACTTGCTGATGAGTTGAAAATTGCTATTCTTCTGGTTCATCATTTAAGAAAGCAAGGCGACTCTGACCCAATCAATGAGATTTCAGGTACAAATGGTATAGCTGGCTGTGCCGATGCTCTATTTGTTTTGAAAAAAAGCAATCGCACGCAGGGCAACGCAACTTTATTTTGCACGGGAAGAGATATTGAGGACAGAGAAATTGAGCTTGCATTTTCAAAAGAGGATTGCACTTGGAAAATGACTGCAGACAGCGCAGAGAATCCGAATATGCTTTTGCCTGATGAAATGAACTTGCTCATTGAGATGATGAAAGCAGAAAAATATTTCAACGGAAGCAATGCGGAATTTCTTGAACGATATAATGCTTATTCAGGCAAAAATCTTTCTGCTCGTATTCTGAAAAGGATGATGAACAAGTGGAAGTATGACTTGAATGATAATCACGTTTATTTCAAATCGTATAAGGAAAATAACATCAGAAAGGTTGAAATCAAATATGATTTTGAGATTGATAATTCAGATAGCGAGTACGTTAGGTACGATAAGTACGATGAAAATATAGCCGTTTGATTTATCGTTTTTATCGTCCTTATCGTCCTTAATGCAGATGTTGAGCAGAATTTGGCGGTTTGTCCGACTTTCAAGAGAAAACGGATAAAGTACCCGACTTCAAGCAAAAATCAAAATTTGGGCGGTTTGTGAGCGAAAGTAATTCTATATAACGGATTATGAATTCAGCGTAAAGTTGGGGTTCACATTTTCACAGCTTTGAAGCTGTGGCAAGCAACGCATTCGGCTGGTCGCTGACCTGCCGAATGCAATATACGGGCAGAAGCCCGAACCCACTTTATTGGCAAAGGAGGAAACCTAAATGAAAGACAGAAAAATGAGCATAAGAATATCGGAATCCGATTTACAGAAGATTCACCATAAAGCAGATAAGGCAAATCTTTCTCTTACTGAGTATGTAACAAAGGTTTGCCTTGGAAAACAAATCTTTGTTATTAACGGACTTGATGAAATTATCCGTCAGCAAAAGGCTATAGGAAAAAACATAAATCAAATTGCAACACTTTGCAATATGGGGAAAGTCAATTGCTTTAATCTTGCTGAGATTACAAATCAGTATGCAGAGATGAATAAACTACTTACCGATTTGCTTGACAGGAAGAGGTGGTCATAATAGCAACAGTAAAATTTATCGCAAGCAAACGAATGCAGTCACGGCAAGGGTTAGCCTCAATCCTTACCTACTGCAAGCAGGATAAGAAAACCTTGTACAATGGTAGAAAACTTGTAAGCGGAGTTAATTGTGTTCCTAATTCAGCATTCAATGAAATGATGAATACTAAAATTCAATACAGAAAAACAGATGGCAGAATGTACTATCATCTGTTCCAGTCATTCCATCCTGATGAACCTATAACACCCGAAACTGCTCACGAGATTGCTTTGAAGTTTGCACAAGAGCAGTTCAAAGGCTATGAAGTTTTAGTTGCTACTCATATTGACAGGGAGCACATACATTCACACTTCATTGTAAATTCAGTCAGTGCTGAAACAGGATTGAAATATCATCCCGACAAAAATGAAATACAACGGTTGAGAGATTACTCGGACAAGCTATGCAGAGCATACGGCTTATCAGTTGTAATGCCTAAGCCACAAAAAGTTAAACAGATGTCGGCAAGAGAATATCGTTCAGCAGACAAAGGTCAAAGCTGGAAACTTCAGCTTGCAATAGCTATTGATGAAACTATGAAATATGCAGCCTCAAAGGAACACTTCATAAGCCTGATGGAGAATGAAGGCTACGAAGTTAAGTGGACGGCAGAAAGAAAAAGCATTACCTACACTACACCAAATGGAATGAAGTGCAGGGATAATAAATTACACGAAGAAAAATATCTTAAGGAGAGTATGGAAAATGAATTCAGAATACGGGAAGAAATCACCGCAGGAATTAAAGGAACAAGCCAGGAAGCAAATGCAAATCGCATCAAAAGCAGAACCTTGCGTAGCGGTTACGGAGCAGAATTGGAAAGCGTTAATTTCAACTCAGACTGCACAGATAGATATGCTGAAATCAATACTGGACGGAGTTTCAGAACTAACTACGAAAGAGGAAATACGAATATACCTCAACCGCCAGATGAATTCCTTGCAGAAGTCTATCGACAATTCCAATGCGATGACACAGACCTTCAAGGCGGAGTTTCAGGATATGACGAACAATTATGTCAGTCAGATAAACGATGCAGCAAAGAATGCATCACAACAGGTTGGGAGTACGAGCGAGAAGTATTCATACAGTATCAGTCAGGCGGAGGAGAAACTGAATCATCATGTGAGGATACTGTTTTTCCTGGCTTTGATACCGACAGCTATTACAGCAATAACGGAAATGATATTGCATATCTGGTCGCAAATCTCACAAATATTTTAGACAGCAACCACCCTGTAGAGGACTGCACTACAATGAAAAAACCTCGTAAAGAGAGAAAGAACATACAAGAAAATCCACAAGGCGGATTTGGTATGAAGATGTAAAGAAAGGATTGCCATGAACGAAACTGAAAATAGAATAACACCAATCACAAGAAACGATATTGCGTTTAACCGCCGTCATCTGTACGAAAGCGATAAGGTTAAAATCGGCAAAAAGACATTTTTAGTCACATCGGTATTTCCTATCGGAACCGAGAACGGTGACAACCCAAGTGCCGATGAAAAAATTAAAAATTTACTTGAACGAAAAACGGGATAAATATTTTACTGGACATTCAAACCGAGTAGGAGTATTGTTGACTTGCAATCCTATTCGGTTTGATTCAACAGAGCCTGAACGGCTCGGAAAGGATGAAAAAATTATGAAATCAAACCAACAAAAGATTACCGCACTCTACTGCCGTCTTTCTCAGGAGGACGAGTTAGAGGGTGAATCAAACAGCATTAAAAATCAAAAAAGTATGCTCGAAAAATATGCCGCCGATAACGGCTTTGGCAACTGTCGGTTCTATATTGATGACGGTTACAGCGGAGTATCCTTTGAACGCCCTGACTTCAAGCGTATGATTGCCGATATGGAAAAAGGAGAAATTGGAACTGTTATCACAAAAGACCTTTCCCGACTCGGCAGAGATTACCTTAAAACCGGTACATATATTGAAATTATATTCCCTCAGAACGATGTGAGATATATTGCCGTAAATGACGGTGTTGATTCCGAAAAAGGCTGTAATGAATTTATCGGAATCCGTAATTACTTCAATGATTTCTTTGCTGCTGACACATCCAAAAAAATCAGGGCAGTCCAAAGAGCAAAGGCAGAGCGTGGTGAAAGGATAGGCTCTAAGCTTCCTTACGGATATATGAAATCCGAAGATAACAGGTTAGTACCCGATCCCGACACTGCTCCCGTGGTAAAACGAATCTTTGATATGTATGTCAACGGAGTGGGAACCCGTACGATTGCAATGACTCTTGAAAGAGATAAAATTATGTCGCCAAGCGCATATGCCTACTACAAATACGGCAGAAAAGAAAATGGCTTGAAGCTGAATAATCCCTATCTGTGGAGTGATGTTACACTTAGAGGAATGCTTGTAAACGAGGTATATATCGGCACAACGGCGAACTACAAAACCACCACCAAATCAAATAAGCTGAAAAAGCAAATTCACAACGACCGCAAGGATTGGCTAATATTTGAAAATACCCACGAGGCTATCATTGATAAATCCACCTTTGAAATGGTGCAGAAGTGGTTTGCAGGAAGAAGAAAACCGAATAAATCAGGTAAGACAGATGTGTTTGCCGGGTTAGTTTATTGTGCCGATTGCAAAAGCAGAATGTATCTTCGCCGAGTGCTTAAGTATCCTAAAGAAAACAACTACCTTTGCAAAACCTATCAGCGATACGGTAATAATCACTGTACGGCACACAGAATCAGCGAACAGGATTTACACGCTGTGATACTTCAAAAACTGAGAGAGGTAACGGCATATGTACGTGAGAATCCCGAAGAATTTTATGAAATAGCAAGCCGTAATGCAAGAGCCGAAGCCGAGCGTGAAATGAAAACTTATCTGAGGGAAAAAGAAGCGGCAGAACAAAGAATAGCAGAGCTTGAAAGTATCATCCGTTGTCTGTACGAAGACCGAGTGCTCGGACGAATTTCTGTTGAACGCTACGAATCATTGTCATCAGGATATGAAACCGAGCAGTCAGAACTGAAAACTAAGCTTAATGAGATGAACGCCTTTCTTGATGAGAACGAAAAGCGAGAGCAGTTGATTCAGGACTTTATTGAAAATGCAAAGAAGTACATTGACATTCAGGAACTGACGCTTGAAATTCTCAGAGCATTCATCAGCAGAATTGAGGTGCACGAAAAGGCAAAATGGCATTCAACAGAATGCGGAAATGATATTGTGATTTACTTCACCGTTGAGCGCAAGGAACAGCTTAATGTATGGCATAAAGAGATTAAAACCGCATAAATCAAGATGCCGAGGGGCGAAATTTTCCCTCGGTTGTAAAAGAAATATTTTCTGACAATAATGATATTACGCAGACGCAATGCTTTTTAATATTCTCTCTTATATGAGCAACAAACTTCTCGGAGAGGGAGATACCGTTGCATCAATAGACGAGCTTTATTTATTTTTGTCCAATCTAACGGCGATTGAATATATCCGCAACGCAATGAAGCGTGTCCGCAAGAAGGACTCAGCCGTTATACTTGCTTCGCAAAATATCGATGACTTTCTGATCCCGAGCGTTAAGGAATACACAAAGCCCTTGTTCTCAATTCCTACTCATCACTTCCTGTTCTTCCCCGGAAATATCAATCCAAAAGACTTTGAAGATGCCCTAATGGTAGAACCAAACGAGTATGACTTAATAAAGTTTGCAGAGCGAGGCACTTGTCTTTACCGTTGTGGAAATGAAAGGTATCTACTTCTTGTTCAGGCTCCCGAATACAAAGCTGAGATTTTTGGCGGTGCTGGTGGAAGATGATTTTTTGTAGACAAGCAAAGAATTGCCTGATATAATTTAATTAAATATTAGGAATTACGAAAGAGTGATATAATGAAAATATTCGAATTAAATCATATTGATCCTATAGAGAGAATAAGGCAGGCAATACAACAATCTATGCAGATATATGTAAATAGACTTATAGAGGGATATTATGAATTTGGAACAGAAGCATCTTTTCAACTCCATTTCTCAAGCATTTTAGATAGATTACTTGAGCTAAATACTAATAGTACTAACGAGTCTTTTACTGTTATGCTTGAAAAAAACTATCCGATTCAAGGTCAAAATGATAAGATTGATATCTCAGTTACATATAAAAATGAAACTGAGACAAAAACTGTTTTAATTGAGTTAAAAAATAAAAAAATCACAGACAGTGCTTCTGACAATGGTAACATTGATTCATATATTGATATATATACATTAAGCACACAATTATATGGTAATAATGAAAATATGATTGATGGTGCATTTTTTATTTTTTTAACTGATTTGCAGACCTATCCAAATATTCCAATACGCGGTACTCGTGTAGAACTTCCAATGTATGATGGTGCAGTCATAAAAAAGAATACTCATTATATGGTTAGTGGTAGATCAGCAAAAGAAAGAACTACTAAATATCCAAATGGGTTTTATTTCATAAAAGAATATAAAATAGAATACACGAAATTTTTTGTAACCGAAAAACCATTTTGGTATTTTATGATTGAATTATAGTTAGTAAAAGGATGATAAAATAGTAGGAGGAATTATGTGCATTTATTATGATATTACAACATCTAACAAAGCGTTTGAATTTTTACTTGATGAACTTGGTTTTTGTAGCGAAGACTTAATTATGGAGTTCTATGTCAATTGTAATAATGATATTGAACTATTTTGGGAAAGAAATAAACATCATATTGAAAATATTGATATTAATCAAGTTCGTTTTGTGGCTTTTCATGTTACTGGAAGTCTTGATGATTGTTGTGAAATAAACACCTTTGGCGTTAGGAATTTGCAATATGTACTTAGCCACAACACAAAATTATCTTGTTTACTACAAGAATGTGGTATATCTTTTAATATTGAGAAACGCACTATGAGCATTGGCAATACTATATATAATATTGATTTTGATTATTACTGCAATTGTAGAATCAAATCATCGTTTGATGAAAAATTAAAATCAGTTGCACACCGTGTATTCTATGATTTTTGTGTTGATGGATTTATGTATAATGATTACATTGAAAGCTATGGAACTGATATTCATAAGCGCCCAGAGTTTATTAGAACTTTGATTGATCTGTCCGATGAAGCTCAAAAATTGGATGCGTATTGGAAAGCAAAAAGTAAACCCTATAAAGTGGTGTTTTATGCAACAGCAGAACAAATACACAAATTTACTTTTGGAGAGTTAAATAGAAACAGTCTGCCATATACTGAATATGAGCAAAATGTTATTAAAAAATGGATGCTAATAAATGCTGTTGATCGAGCTTTTGAACCTTGTAGAGAATGTTTTATCTATATCAGAGATGATGCTTATATTCCAGCTAATCAAATTATTCGTTGTGAAAAGATGAGCTGAATATTAACGGGAAATTTAATGTTTTATTGTATTTTGATTTCAATTGAATATGGTACCAAGCCAGTTGCTCATTAGTTTTTATGATTATGAGTTAGCTGGCTTTTATACGGAGGTGATTTTGTGAGTGCAACCATAGGTGCGGCACTGAAGAAAATAGCAGTTGCTCTGCTAACAGATAAAAAAGTAATAAAAACAATAGGCGGTATAGTAATCGGCATAATCATAATTGTGGTTATGCCGATTGTTGCTGTTGTTTCCGTTTTCAACGGAAGTATGGATATTGATACCGACAAGCTCTATCAGTCCATACAAGAAAACATTTCAGCAGAGCAGATGGAAAATCTACAGCTTATCAACGACACAATGACAGAGGTTGAAAATCAACTCAAAAGCAAAAAGCTGTCCGACTATAACGCACAGGCAGAGGTTATCTATCTGTTTTCTCTGTCCGATAAATCAGAGGATGAGGACTTTGTAAAAAACTTTGTATCCTGTTTCAAGAAGAATCAGTCTGATGAGGATTTGATAAAAACCGTCAATCAGAAATTAGGAACGGAGATAAAGTATGACGAGTTTAAAAAGATGATGCAGTCAATCAAGGGTGCGGAAATCAGCACCGCAGGCTTTACCGATAAGATCACGAAAAATAATCTTGACCTTGTCAAGTGGTGCGAGAACGCATACAAAAACGGCTGGGGTTATGTTTACGGCGGTTACGGTCAGGTCTGTACAAAGCAGTATCTCGACCAACAGGCGTCGTTGTTTCCCGGAAATAACGAGGCAGGCGGTGAAATGCGACAGGTCGCTGAAAAGTGGCTCGGCAAGAGAGTATGCGACTGCATAGGCTTGATAAAATCCTACGCTTGGTACAACTCTGACAGCGGAGAAATTGTAGCAGGTTCAAACGGGTTTACGGATTGCGGTGCAAATTCTATTTGGAACAATGTTACAGAAAGCGGACCGATTTCTAATATGCCCGATACACCTGGACTTGCTGTCTGGATGGACGGACATATCGGAGTGTACATCGGCAACGGTGAAGTCATTGAAGCACAAGGCACAGCCTACGGAGTTGTCAAAACAGAGCTTAACGGTCGAGGTTGGACTAAGTGGCTGAAGATTCCAAACATCAAATATATTGATAAAAACAAAAAGTGAGGAGTGATTGAATTGAAAAAATCAAGTATCAGCATTATGTATGACGATGAAAAGTTGTCTGCAATCAAGTTGTATATGTCACAGCGTGATTTGGATTTCAAGGAAGAACTTGAAAAATCTGTGGACGCTCTGTACGCAAAATATGTCCCTGCAAATGTCAGGGAGTTCATTGATATGAAAGGTTCACAGGTGAAACCACCAAAGCCTAAAAAACCAAAGATTGAAAGTGAGGAAAAGACTTGAGGTCGCAAAATTTTGGCATAGAAATAGAAATGACCGGCATCACTCGCAGTACGGCGGCGAAAGTGATTGCCGGTTATTTTCATACAGATGCAACTCATGTCGGCGGTTGTTATGATGCTTATTCTGTTCGTGATAATGATGGCAGGATGTGGAAGATTATGCGTGACGCAAGCGTTAGATGTGAAAACCGTTCGGGACAGAATGCAAGCTCTCTGTACTCGGTTGAATTTGTCACTCCGATTTGCAACTATGACGATATAGAAACTATACAGGAGCTTGTCAGAAAGCTTCGTGGCGCAGGAGCGAGAGTCAACTCAAGCTGTGGTTTGCATTGCCATATTAATGCGGCTCCGCATACCCCGAAAACACTTCGCAATATTGTAAACATTATGGCGGCTAAAGAGGATTTGCTCTACAAGGCATTAAAAGTGAATGTGTCAAGGGAACATTACTGTCAAAAGATGGACACACGCTTTCTTGATGAAATCAATAACCGCCCTCCTATGTCTATGGAGCAAATAAAATCAATGTGGTATGACGGCGAGGATTACAGTTACAGACATTATGATGATACTCGCTACCACGCACTGAATCTTCACAGCGTGTTCTACAAGGGTACGATTGAATTTCGTCTATTCAATTCCACTTTACACGCAGGAGAAGTAAAGTCAGCGATTCAGCTGTGCCTTGCAATCAGTCATCAGGCTTTAATTCAGAAGTCTGCACGACACGCTAAAACTGTATCGGATAATGAAAAGTACACTTTTCGTACTTGGTTGCTCCGTCTTGGCTTAATCGGTGACGAATTCAAAACAGCTCGTCATCATCTGATGAAAAATCTTGATGGCAACATTGCGTGGAAGGATCCTGCACAGGCTGAAAAGCAAAAGGAAAGGCTTGCTCAAAAACGAGCCGCACAGTTGAACGATACAGTTCAGAATACAAACGAAAATATAAATATCAACGAACCCGAATCTGAAACTGCAACTGAGCAGAATGAGGATTCGGGTTTTGTTATGAGTATGTAAGGAGAGAAATCTATTATGAGTAAAAAATTATACATTGCCTATGGCAGTAATCTCAATCTTAAACAGATGAAATACCGTTGTCCGACAGCAAAGCTTGTCGGAAAGGGTGTAGTCGAAAATTACGAATTACAATTCAAGGGTATGCCTCACTGCTCCTATGCAACAATCGCACCTTGCGTCGGTAAGTCCGTTGCTGTTGCTTTATGGGAACTTCAGCCGAGAGATGAAAGATTGCTTGACCGCTACGAGGGTTATCCGTCACACTACTTCAAACAGGAATTACCTGTGAAACTGAATAACGGTTCAGAGATAACTGCAATGGTTTACATTATGAATCTGAAACAGCAGTTCGGATTGCCAAGTGCGAGTTATTACGATACTGTATCGCAAGGTTATAAGGACTGCGGTTTTGATATGAAAGTTTTAAACGAAGCCGTGAATGACAGCGCAGAAAAGTTCTACGAAAACCTTGAACAGAACAACCTGTTTGATTCACCTGATGAAGATGAGAATATGGGAATGGGCGGTATGAGTTTATGAATGAGAGAAAGAAATTGAAAAAGCAACTCGGTAATAAATATATTTTCAAAATGTATTTGTCGGTGAACGAAGTCAAGAAATTACTTTCCGAAAATCCAAAGGACAAGCACGACACTCTATTTGCTTCACTTACAGTCGGCTGTGTGAAAATCAACGCTGTGGTATTTCCAACTCCCGATAAAATGCTCCTCGGCTTTGACATTCTTGTAAAGGACACACCCGAGAGCAAAGAATGGATTTGCTACGACACTTTGAGTGATGAAATCAAGTTATCCCCTCGCAGTATTGAGCAATCAATGTTTCATATTATGAACCGTGAAGTCAAGGAGTACGGACTGTCCTATACAGAGTGCAATTTTGAAGTGATAAACGGTAAATCAATAAAAGCAGAATAACATCGGTATTCTCGCCACATTCGCCTCGTGTCGGCTTTTAAAGGAAAAGTCGGAAAAGTATCCGAAATCGAATAAAAGCCGAAATCGGGCGGTTTGTGGCAAGGTGTGAAAAATCGATGATATGGTAAATCGGGCGGTATTTCAAGGGCTGAAAAATAAGCAGGAGAAAGACACGGGGTTGCAGTCGCTCCCTCGTGTCGGTTTACGGCAGACGGCAACGCCGACTGCTATGCAGTTTTTCGCATTTTTCAGTCTCAAAAATCCATAGGGGTTAATTTTCAGCCTTGGGGTTGTACTTGTGGGTTTAACTGCCCGAATTGCCGAATAAAATGCCAAAATTCAAGGAGTTGCAACTATGGGTTGTAACAAAAAGGAGGTTTTACACTTGAATGAAACGGATAACAGAAAAGAAGTAAAGCGGAAGTTTGCACTATGGATAAAGGAATCCACGCTTGACATGGTTCAGAATATATACAAGGAAGATAACTGTTCCAGCCGAAGCGAGTTTATTGAAAAGGCAATCATTTTTTATGTGGGTTACCTTTCCTCAAACGATAACAGTCAGTATCTTCCAAATGTAGTTACTTCAACTTTGAAATCAATTGTTGCGGAAAGCGACAACCGAATGAGCAGGCTGATTTTTAAATTAGCTGTTGAACTTGCAATGACAATGAATATTATTGCCTCGTCACAGGACATAGACAAGATGACTCTTACAAAACTTCGTGGCGAGTGCGTCAAGGAAGTCAAGCGGCTTAACGGTTCATTTTCCTTTGATGACGCATACGATTGGCAGAAAGGATAATTATTTGTGGCAAAGTTAGTTACAAAGTTTAAATATCTCAAGCCGAATCGAAAAGTCAGTGCAGGCGGTTATGCAAAATATATTGCCACTCGTGAGGGAGTGGAAAAGATAGACGACACTAAAAAGTTTGCTCCTGCTACAGCAAAGCAGAAAAATTTAATTGAAAAAATCATAAAGGATTTTCCCGACAGCAAGGATATGTTTGAGTATTCCGATTACCTTGAAAAGCAGAATGTAGGCTCGGCTTCCGATTTTATTTCCCGTGTTATGGAGGACTATGCCTATGAAATTTCGGGAAGAAGAGCATATGCCGACTATATTGCTACCCGTCCACGTGCCGAGAAATTCGGCTCACATGGACTGTTCACAGCTGACCATCTTCGGCGGTTTTGCTCCAAACAGCACAAGTGCGGAAGTGCTATCAAAAGCACTCGGTTCAAGAACTGTTATGTCAGGCTCTGTAAGCAGAAGCAAAAATGATCCGTCCCAATCATTGCAGATGATAGAAAGACCTTTGATGACCCCCGATGAGTTAAAATCACTTCCGAAAGGCACATTTGTTGTTATGAAAACAGGTTTTTATCCTATGAAAGTAAAACTAAAGCTGTTTTTTAAATGGGGTATTGAGTTTGAGGAAAAGTATGAGGTCAAGGAGAACGGAAACCGTGAAGTCCACTATGCCAATCGTTCGGAGTTGTTCAACAACATAATTAAAGCATATAGTCCTGTGACTGACTCGGATTTTGATGAAGCGAGCGATGACAAAAAGAAGAAAAATGAAAATCTTAAGACCTCTCCAAATGCGGAACAGACCGACAGTGACGATACTATTAATTCAGAACAGCAAGACGAATCAACAGAAGAACCTGAAAATTCAAACGTTGAACAGAACGCAGACAAGCAAAGAAAAGTAGTTATAAGAACCGAAAGACCACCACAGGAGGTGCTGGACAATGAGTAGATTAACTTTTCTCTATCAAATGGACTTACCACACAGAGCCGTAGCAGTCTATACCTATCTCCACGACCGAGCCAACAAAAATGGCGAGTGCTGGCCCTCAGTAAACAAAATAGCAGGCGACATAAAGCTGTCGCCTGCTACCGTCCGCAGAGCTATTAAAGATTTGAAAAAAGCCGGATTAATCGAAACCGAACAGCGTTATCGTGAACAGGGTGGTAAGAGCAGTTTGCTATATAGAATAAAAAATAAAACATTATAAAAGTATGATGGTAAGAACATATAATACATATTATTTTTTAGCCAAATATACATTAAAGGTATTAAAATCACATTTGAATGAATCAACCAACTCTAAATCAAAATTACTTTGTATATATTCGGGTGTTTTAGTTAATTCATTCTTTACAAACCAAACGGTATCGTTGGGCGGAATTTTATTGGAAAGTTCGTTTTTATTTATGCATTCTATATTATCAAATGCCACAAACCAAGGCTCACTGTAGGTGCAGATATGCGTGTTTTCGGGATAATAATATGACAAAATTCCGAATGAGCTGTCGCAATATAAAAATGTATCTGTTGAAGAAGCTATTTCATCAAAGCGGTTGAAAAAATTATTCATTGACGGGTTGTATTCAAATATTCCCGTGCCGATAAGACAGGCTACGTTAAGTGCGCAAAGCAATACGCAAATAATATTTTTAACTTTTTCTTTTATATGTTGTGTGCCGAAAGCGACAAGCAGCGCGAAAATTCCCGATATAACAACGCTGTACCTCGCTATGTAAAAGGGGCGAATGAAAATTGTCACAAGCAGACCTATCGACTGAACGCTTAATACGCAGGTTATCGCAAATATTACAGATAACCTGCGGTTTTCCTTTTTGGCGAGTATCAGCGTGGAAATAACAAGTCCCGATGCAAACACAACCACCGAAAGCGGTTCTACTCCTTTTAGCCAGAAGCTACCGGCAGCCGCCTCGGTTTGATATAACAGCGGGATAATCCACGGAGAATATCCCACCGTCATAGCTATATCAGATATTATGATTGCTTTTATCAGCTTTCCGTCTTTTACAAAAGCATAGATATTCACGAAAATGAAAATCACGCCGACCGCAAGCAAAGCGTAAATGTGGTTGTACGCGGCAAACAAAGCGGTGATAACAAATATAACGCAATGCCGCGTCCCGTGATTTTCAAGAAACAGCAAAGCTTCCGTAAAGCAAAGTGTAACAAAAAATATGGACCATTGATACGATCTCTGCTGAACGCTGAAATAAAGCGACATAGGAATTGCCCCTATAGTAAGCATATATACCATTGATGTATCCGAACCGAAATGCTTCTTAACCACGGTACAGCCAAGCAAAAGCGTTGCAATGTAACCGAGTACCGAAAAAATTTTAGTTACTAAAATCGAATAACCGAAAATCTCACAGAAGAATTTCAGAGATATAAAGTATAGCGGAGGATGCATATCCGATTTTAATATTTCAATTACTTCGGAATAATTGTGCTGAATTAGCGACAGTGTATAAGCTTCATCAAACCATACATTATTGTTAAAAATCAGACTTATTGAAAACAAAGATAGTATTGTGAAAATTATATATGATAAATTGTTATAGCGATTTTTAAAACATTTCATTAGATATTCCTTTTCCTGATACTATAATTTGATTTTTAACATCAAAATTACATAAATAATTGTTGAAACAGACAATAGTATCAATGCAGATAGATTATATAAGTCTAAGAAAATATAATTTATTTCTAAAGAGCGATACTTAAGCACTTACATGATTATTATAAAACTCGAAAAAGCCTAGATAAATCGTAACTGAACAGTGTTACCGTGAACAAGGGCGGTAACACTGTTTCAATAAGTAAATAACGAATAATAATATATGTAAATATAAGAGATTATGTTTGATTGCTATTTTGTATATTAGAGTTTATTCCAATAGTAGAAGTAAATGTATTTGTATCACTATTAAATTTCATTTCTAAATTTCCATTGTATTTTGCAACTACTCGTTTAATGCTTCTGGTTCCGATTCCGTGCATACCAGAGGTGATTTTAGAAGATACAAGAGTTCCATTGATGTATTTAGGTTTCTTATTGCAAGAATTTGAAATTTTAATAATTACAAAATTTGAATTTCTTGTGCAAATAGAAAAATCAATAAATTTATCGTCAGTCAACAATGCAGATTCAACTGCATTCTCTAATAAATTATCTAACAAAGCTGTTATATCATGTTCTTTCATAAAATCAAGATTTGCGTTTTTGATGCTTATTGTAAAATTAATTTTATTTTTTTTGCATATTTCATAATATCTATGGGTTACTAAATTAACAACTGAGTTTTTGCAATAATCTACAGGATTCATAACACTAAAATCATTAACAATTTCAGAAATATATTGAGCTATATTTGAATCCTTATCTTCTGATAATTGTTTAATTGTATTTAAGTGCTTAGTTATGTCGTGAATCAACACTTTTGAATTTTCATTCTGTTCGCTTAACAGCTTATAGTAATCTATCGTATCCTTTTCTTGCTGCTTATCTAAAAGTATTTGTGTGTATTTATGATTAACTTTTATTGTTAGTTCGTTTATATAGAAAACAATAATATTTGAAAACAATAGAAGTAAGTTTCCTATAACTAAAGATAATTTAAAATTATCATTTACTGAATAGATAATACAAAGATATACAGTAGTGTGCATTAAAATAATAGAAGCGATTGGCAGAATGCAAAGAATAAGAGCAAATTTAGAATTCGTTTCCATGCTTTCTTTTTGTGATATTTTTATAATTAAATGTATTGATAAGAAATAAAGCAATTTACAAATTGTAGCTTGAATAATTAATACAAAATCATCATTATAGCTTTCAAATAAATCTATCCTGAAAATGATTGAAGAAAAATAAAATACTATTAATTCAGTGACGATCATAAGAAATAAAAGAATTAAGTTATTAAATAAAGCGGATTTTAATTTTGTATTATAACATAATATTGAAATTAGAAAATTACAGAAAAAGAATCCCAAAAGATTTATAATGGGGATTTCACAAAAATGAAGTATGTATAAAATAATAAAATTTCCTAGTGCAAATAAAAATATGAATTTTTTAGCAATTTTTCGTTTAAATTTAAAATCAAAATAATAAAAAGATATGAGTGACTCAATCAGAAAGACTACAGCGTAACAGATATTAGAAATCATGTTGTCCCTCCCATATATTCATAAAAAGCTTTTTTGAATGATGCATAGAAACTACGGGATATAGGTACTGTTGCTTTTTTAGAATTAAATGATAATGTGATTTCATTTTTATCAAAATCAGTTACATTTTTTAAATTCACTATAAAGCTATAATGTGATTGTGCAAAATAACCATATGGTTTTAAGTGGCTTTTCCAATAATTAAACTTTTTATTTGAAATGAACTCTTGCGTTTTTGTAACTAGTTTAGTTTTGCGATTTTCTATAGTTAAATACAAGATGTCAATTGTAAATATATTGTGACATTCATCAAAATAGTCTAAGATAATTTTTTCTGTGCTTTGTTTATACAGATTTAAAGCAATCTCCATGCTCCTAAAAAATCTATTTTCGTCAATGGGTTTAGACAAAAACCTAAAAACATTAAGATCCATTGCATCATCAAGATATCCTTGAAAAGATGTAACTATAAAGACAATAATATTCGGATTTAGTGTTTGAAGATGTTTTGTAACAGAAAGTCCATTAACACCGGGCATTTCTATATCAATAAACGCAAAATCAGTTTTAATTTGTTTATCCAATATAGAATCCCCATTTGAAAAGCAGGTAATATCAAAATTATAGGTTGACTGTTTTGATAATTTAAGGAGAAAATTTTTGATTTGCTGAACGATTTTCAAATCATCATCACATATCAGTACATTCATAGAGCTATACCTCCTTAATTAGGATTATAACTCAAAAAAAAGAATTTGTCATCTGTTTTATTCCTGTTCAGTTAAAACTCTATATATTATTTTTGATATTAGATTCAATGATTTAATTTGTTAACAATATTTTGAGGAATGTTATTACTTTTTAAAGTACTTAATAAGAGATAGTCAGGTGTGATATTTAATGCATTGCAGATTTTAGCAAATGTTTCAATACCTAGTACAGAGTAACCGTTTTCAATATTTGATATGTGATAATTTGAAAAACATGTTTTTTTGGCTAAAGCATTTTTTTCCATTTTTATTTCTTTTCTATGTTGTGCTATACAAATTCCTATTTTTGTAGTCTACATACATTAATATCAACCAATAAAATGTTATCAATCATCGGCAATATTGTTAATAAATTTAAAAAAGATAATATTCTTATATGATTATAATATTTAAAAGTTTTTATATAGTTGTAAGATGAAGGGTTATAACAGATGAAAAGTGCATTTTTTGTCGAATTTATTACCATTTTTGTAAAATTCAACATTTACAAGCATTTTTTTGATAAATTTATAATAAGGAGGTTGATTACAATGAAAAACGAAAAAAGATTATCAAACAAGATGAAAAACGGAATCAAAAAAGAATTGTTCAGCCACAGGTAAAATTACAGCAATCTAATTTAGTATTTATTATTTCCTTGTAAGACCCGTACTTACAAGGAATAGGGTGAGTAAAAATGATAAAACAAAATTTAAAATTGTTTTTTAAAACTAAAATAATATTTATTCCGGTTATCATACTGTTAGTATGTTTTTTGGGGAATCTTGTATATAGTTGTTATAGCTTTTCACTCAATAATGATGTATTAATATATTTAAAGAATTCTATAAAATTATGCTTACTATCATTTGTAATATTATGTTTTACATCATATGAATTCTTTTACCTATATAAGCGTTGTTATATAGATGAAGCATTGTATTCACACAAAAATGGTAAGACTAGGATTTTAACAAGTACTGTAACAGTTTTGTTGTTTATTCCGGCCTTAGAATTCTTTAGCGCATTTGTATTTAATTTTGTTATATTTTTGTCATCCGGAATGAATGACTACAGTTATTTGTATCATATATTTTCAGTTTTATTTTTATATGTTTTTCTGGGTGGAATAATCCCGATTTTACTTGGCGTTTTTTTTGCTCAAAAGACGAAAAGGATTGTTTCATATGCTCTTATGGCGCTTATAATTTTCCTTGTGTCAAGTACATCTGACTTTATTCCGGGGGGGTTAAGCCAGGTTACCAAAATTAATTTTTGGGAAGCAAAATATTTTCTTGCATATATTCTGCCAAATGATTTAGAGTGGTACATAAACCATGATTACGGTATGTATGCTGAAATTTATAGATGGAATTTAATTATTTTCTGGATTTCTCTACTGTCATTTTTGTTTTTCAAGCTTTGTCAAATAAAGAAAACCGCATTAAAAGCTGTTTTACTGTCATTAACACTATTAATTTCAACATTTAATCTGGTTGGCTACTTTTATGGCGGAAGCCATATTGA
>ULTK01059638.1_pt1 | contig 17925 bp, 33 predicted proteins | sample 1957551 | NCBI WGS metagenome assembly ULTK01 (sample SAMEA4835733, study PRJEB28245) | human gut metagenome | biome: gut microbiome; material: fecal sample | place: Denmark | collected 2008
AAGCATCGGTAATTCCGTAACCGGCAAGAGTATCCGCCTTATCAGCTTTAAGATTAATCTTCATTGTCACTGTTTCGTCAATGTCTGTAAGCTCTGTTTCGAAGTATTCGATAGCTTCTGCTTTTGCTTTAGCAACTGCAGCTTCTGTTGCTAAATTTGCGCCTGTTGGTTCATATTTAGATTTTGTATTTATTACTGACTTGTTCACAAAAACGCTGAAATGCTGTGTAGTTAGAATTGTATCGTTTTCGCTTAGCACAAGCTCGCACTTCATCATACCTGCAAGCTGTAGCATTGATTTCGCAAGAGTGATTTTAACTGCATTGTCTGCAACTATACAAGGCACATTTTCAGCGACGATAACATTATCCACAGTTGCGTTAAACGCAGCGGTAACGCTTGAAGATAGCGCTACCGGTTGTGAATCAGCATATAGCTTACATTCAATGATGCGTGACTTGTCATCATTTTGAGCGACTATTATACTTTCGTAATTTCTGTCTTTGTATACATCAAGATTAAGTTTGTATTTTACATTCAATTATGTTCACCTCATTTATTTTACGAAATCAGATAGCTTAGTTTTGAACGAACCAAGCTCAAGCTGTTTATATCGTTCTCTAAGTGTATCATATGTAGTTTTGACTATTTTGGATTCCGCTGCAATACTGTCACTTAAGATTACTGTAACAGTATCGCAAAGATTAAACTGTTGCATATCGTCAAGGACCGCTTCTACATCAACTTTAATATTGCTCTTGATCTCACCAAGTTTATCTCCTCCTATGTAAGCTGTTGCTGCTATTCTGCAAGTGTTTTTGACAAATTCGTATCCGTCGCCTGTTGAAGAATTGACAATTATTCCGTTAACAAGATTGTCAGGAACTGGATATACACTTAGTTTATTTGTTTTTGATTTTTGTTCAAAAATCTCATAAGGGTCAGCAATTATCTGTATGTCTTGCTTTGAAAATTCATCATAAACAGTAGCATAAGCACACACATGGCTTATTGTAGTTTCGCTCGACTGTGTTTTTTCATAGCTTGAGATGTTATCACCCCATTTAAGTCGATATGCTCTTTTTTTGCCTCTGCTTTTTAGAAATGAAACATTGAAGTTATTCCACTTGTATTCACCGTGAAACAAATCAAGTAAGCTGCCTTCTGCTCCGCCAAGAAAATCGCCGAGCGTGCAAACTTGAGTAAAGCCGAGCTTGATGTTTTTTCTGTCCGTTATATCTGACGAAAATACATAGTTGTTGTCAAAAAGAGCATCTAAATTTTCGTAAGCCTCCGCAGGTGAATAGAGTTGTGCTGATGTTTCGCCTGCGGCAAGAATGTTGTTATAGCAGTTATGTTTGATGTGCTTCGCTTTGATACTAATCACATTGTTTTTTTCTACTACATCGTAGATTTCAAAAAACTGTGGTTCGTCTGCTGGGTTTGGCTTTGCGTATATATAATTTTGTATAACAGCACTTTCGGCACATTCGGAGTTTTTAACAACGCTTGCATTTAATGTGTAATCTGCATTGCGTGACTCTTCGACGGTACATTCTGTGCAACCGGTAAGCCTGCCGAGGTAGTGCATTGAGTTGAGCGATAATATTCTGCTTGTCGTTTCGTAGATCAAAGGTATCATAAGCGCCTCCAATTTGGCTCAAGTGTAAGCGAACCAATAACCTGATTAGCGATAATCTCATTCTTTCCTACTTTAAATTGCTGCGGCAAGAGAGGTGAAATATAAGATTTAATGCCGTTTTTAACAGAGTAATACTGCATATTTTCACCGTCAAGGACTGTGTAATCTGCGTTAATTGAATTTTTTATAGATAGTGTTTCACCGTTTATCGTTAGCGTTGCAGAAGCTCCCGTACCAGTGAGCTTGTAAAGCGGATTTGACGGCATTCTTTCAGGGTTGAGTAAATTTAGTTTTTGACCGCTAACAAGGCTTATAGGCTCTGTCTGTGCGTACCAATATGGCTTACGACTGAATTTAACAGTAGTTGTGAGATATGAAGGTAACTCACGCTGAATTGTGTCAAGGTTAGTCACTACAGCATAGCAATAATAGCCTTTGTTATATGTGTCCTTGTATGTTTGATAATTGTTAAATTCAGTCAGCCAGTCTATAATTTTATACGCAAGATATTGAGCACTTGTGTGAGCAAGTAAAGGCATTAAAGCTATTTGCAGCTCAAAATCAACATTGTTGTATCTGCCGTTGTCCTGCACTATATCACCGCTTCGTTCCGGGATTGATATAAGCTTAAAATCACGCTGAGCAACAGAGTGAAAAGGCGCATTAACTATACGACCGCCGAATTGACTAAGCCATTTGCCATTATAAAAAAAGTTGTGCATCATCTAAACACCTTCCTTTTACTTGTAATTTCCGCTGCTAATCGCTCAGATAATCTTTCCGCAAGGCTATCTATATCCGAATCATTATTGACCGTTACGCCGCTAATATTCACATTGATGTCAATGTTAGTCGTTGACGGTTTGTCTGTGCTGTCACTCCTAAATGGATTTGAGCCGTCTTGCTTAGCTTTACGATATTGTTCAGCCTCTTGTGCTGTCAAAACCGCTTCGCCTGCGTCCAAATAAGCAAGGTACTTGTCGTTCGGTACATAGTCGATACCGGCACGGAAACGGGGGAGAGTGACCTCTGGAATGTGCGGAATTTCAAGTCCTGCCCACTCAATTGCCCAATTGATTCCGTCAAACAGACCGTTAATCATTCCGATTGCACCGTTTATTATGAATTCAACTGCGTTTGGAATTAAGTTTAGAACATTCTTGAATATTTCTAAAATGCCGTTCCATGCTTTATCCCAATTTCCTGAAAAGACTCCGTCTATGAAGTCAATCAAACCGTTGAAAATTCCCGTCAAGCTTTCAATCGCACCGCTTATTCCTTTGATAGCTAATCCGAGTACATTGCTGAAAACATCTGCAAGAATTTCAATAACTGGAGTTAAAGCAGGTAGGATAGCGTTGAGCAGCATTGATAATAGCTCAAATAGCGGACTTAATGCGTCTGTCAATAAGTCGAAAACGGGTGCAAGAGCCTCGAAAACGGGCTGTAATGTTTCACTTAATATGCCTGCAATCTCGTTAAAAACAGGGATAAGAGGCTGTAACAAGTTATTGAGCAACTCTGCAAGTTTGACTATGAGCGGTGCAATAGCTGTTGAAATAAGTGCTGCGAACGGCTCTATTAACTGTAAAATCAAGTCGATAAACGGCTGTATAAGCTGAAAAATAGTGTCTAACAACGGCATTAATGCGTTGAGAATTTCCATAAACGGGGGCAAAAGCTGTTTGATTACTTGTACGAGAACAGGTAATAGTGCTTCTACGAGTTGAACAATTATTGGTGCTAACTGTTCCATAAGTTGAGCTATAAACGGAAGCAATTCCTCAATCAATGGCATAATCTGTTCAAGCATTGACACGATTATCGGGGCAACCTCTTCGCAGATGTTAATGAGCACAGGGGCAAGCTTCTCAGCTACACTTTCAATAAGCGGCGATAACTGTTCGAGTAACTTTCCACCTAAGCCAATAATCGAATTAAGCACAGGTTCTGCGACAGCACCGATTTGCGCCATTGTATCTGACAACTGCTGATGTGCTCTGTTGGATTCCATTACATCGCCGTTTGTTTCTTTATACTGAGCAGAGGCATCCGAATACAGGCTCGTGAGGGTTGATGTGATTAACTGCTGTCTTTCTTGTTCTGATGAGCATTTAGCAAGTTTTTCATTAAAAGCATCCTCAGATACGCTCATCCAGTTAAGAGCATCAGCAAGCGGACCTGTTACCTGTCCGACTTTTGCGGTTTCGTTTGCCGCCTCTGTCAAACCCTCAATAGGCAAAGAATCACCGAATTGACCGTAAACACCTGTGCAAATCTCTGTCCAACTTTGCAGGTCTTTTGTAGAATTGCAAAGCAGAGAAAGATGATTTGCGGCTTCTGTCGCTTGTCCGCTGTCGCCTACTACGGCATAAAGGTCTGAATATGTTTGCTTTGCGTCTGCAGCTGAAAATTTGTTTGTGGTGAAAGCTGTGTCAAGTTTGCCCATTTCCGTCCGATATTCTCGCGTGCTTTCTGCCACGGAGGACAATGCTCCTACACCTGCCACCGCACCGCCTACCATAGCAGTTCCCCATTTAGCAGCAGTTTTGATTCCATTTCCGAGAGTTGAAGCAACACCCTTGCTTTTCTTCTCTGTCTCTGAAATGGATTTGTTTGCTTCATCGTTATTAACGAAGATTGAGCCAAACAGCTTAAAAATTTCGACTGCCACGCACTACACCTCCTGCCATTTGTAGCGATTGAGCATTTCTTCAACACGCTTTTCAATTTCGTCTGTATCGACTTCGTCCTGTGCTGTTGACTGCATTTTGTCGTCTATACTATCGACAAAATCTTTGTATGATAAATGAGTGATTTGACCGAGGCTCGTTAAGATATAAGCCTTGTATTTCATTTCCTCATTTTTCGCATTGATTTCAACTTCAATGATTTTGAGTATGTCAGCAAATGACAAATCTTGCAATGCTGTAAGATTGCCGCAGCAGTATTGCAAGATTAACTTATATGTGTTTATGTCAATGCTGAGAGCGAGGTAAAAAAACTTTGAATATCATTCTCTGCAATAATATGCTTGATGTCTGCAATTACCTCTGTAATGTCCATCAAACTTGCCTGTTCGGGGGTAATATCGCCTCTGATGTCAGCATAGAGTGAATAGAATTCGTTTTCCACTTCCTTGCTTGAGAGTGATGAAATCATAGTGATGATAAACTCAAGACCGACTTCCTGTGCGTTTTTCTTGTCCTTAATTTTAACATTCTTGGCGAACTCGACAATTTCATTTTTTAAATCTGCTGACTTAATAATACGAGCCACCGAAAAAGCGTCCTTTAAGCCTAATTTTCTCATTGATTATACCTCCGTTGTTTCTGTCGGTCTAAAAATTTTAAACGGTGGTTTGATTTCGTCCTCTGTATCATAAACCTCAGGTGAAAGGTTACCATAGAACTGAGCTTCTACTTTACCGTTGTCTTTGTCAGCGATTGCAAGCGTGAGACCGTTTTCATTAAAGCCGTTGAACACCTGAATAATGCACGGCTTATCCTCTCCGAGGAGACAACCTACCCAAGTGATATTCTGAATGTAGTCACCGTCAAGAATAACATCTCTACCTGTGATTACATCGTAGCCTACGACCTTTTCGTCTGTACCTTTGTCGGCAATTCCAAGACCGTAAATAAAGTTCTGAGTAGTCATCTCGGCAAGCGTTGCTTTAATGTAAACCTCCCAGCCGTCGACTACTGTGTCGCCCTTAGTTCTTGTTTTCACGCCGTCAAACTCAAGTCGTCTGAGTGTCGGCTTGGCTGAAAATTCACCGCCTTTGATTGTTACGCCGAGGCACTTGCCTGCCTTTTTGGCGCTTGCGTATGTGTCCGTAGCAGGATCGTAATTTACAAAAAACGCACCTGCATCAAGGAGCATATGGTCAGCCGTCTTAGCATTATATCCGCTGTACGGCTTAATCTTTCGTGGCTTAACTGTTGCCATTTTAATCATCCTCTCTTTCGTAAACCCTCAATTCAAGGGTTGTCATTATTCTGTATATTGTCTTATCGGATTCAGCGACATACTGCCTGTCGCTGTTATTGTAGAATTTGTAATGTCGTTCACCTTGTGTATAGGTTGCCCTCGCAACATCCGAATAGATTTCATCCACAATATTGTCGATTTTCTCGGTGGTTAACCTATCATACAGATTAAGCGTAACAAGATATTTCTTGTACGGCTCATCGGTGTAAAGCTGTTTAATCTCATAAACAAGCCTCGGAAACCCGTCACCAATCATAAAAAACGAGGGGGCATACTGCGATAAAACCGCACTCAAAAAATTCTTAATGCTATTCACCGCTGTATTCCCCCTCGTTCAATTTGCGTTCTGCCTCTTCTGTACCTACGGCACTGAGGTACTGTTGTTCAATTTTTATGATGTCCTTGATATTGCTTTCGGCGGCATCGCTCAATGCTCCGATTTTGGGAGATTTACTTGTACCAATTTCTTGGTACAAGCCGTAAAATCCGCCCGGCTTAAATCCGACTTGCAAATCGGGTACTTTCTGTTTGCTTCGCACCCAGTATTGCGTATTTTTCGCTAAGCGCCCAGTCCTGCGTTTTATTTTTTGTCGTGACCGTTTACATATCAGTTTCCCAACATCACGCAGAGCGGCTCTCTCAAGCTCCTTGAGCGTGTACTGTATGCGTTCAACATTGCTGATTATCTCAACGCCGTTTTTTGTGATTTTAACTGCTTTAGGCAAAGACATTATTCTCACCTACCACATCCGTTAAATACAGCTCCGTACGCTCTGTGCCTTTAATCTCATACGCACGATAAATCTTGAACCTCTTATTTTCAAGATAACAAAATTCTTCGTTGTGGTACTCGAACGAGTTGACTTCAAGCATACATTCGGGTTTCAACCCGTTCGCCTGTGCCTGAAAAAATTCAGATTGTCGAACATATTTGCGTTGTGCATAAATCGTTCGGAGCTTTTCCTGATACACAATTTCGCCGATGTCATTGGTTGTTTGCCCTGACTTTTCAACAAGTTTAACAAGAGTATCTGCATTCATTCTGTTTGCGCTCCTCTCGCCGCCATTGCATCACGCAAATCTTCGTAATGCCGTGCCCATTCGCTGTCGGCGGTAACCGAGAAATAAGCGCGGCAATAGAATTTGATTGCCTGCATAACAAGTGCAGTTGAGTTTTTGTCGTTGACATCAACTCCTGCACCTGCCATGTCACTTTTAGCAGAATCAATGAGGGCAGATATTTCATCGTCAAACAGCACCGTATTGATACGGAGCGAAACCTTTACGGCTTCAATTTCATTGGATACTGCCATAATAATTCAAACCTCTTTTAAGCGCTCTTCTTAACGAGCTTTACAAGGCTGTGAGTATCCACGACCTTACCGTCTGCAAGCATTACGGCTTTAAGGACTGTGTTATCGGTGTCGTCCTCTTCGTACTTCTTGACACTTAAGCCCATTACCTCGTTGAAGATGTAATCGTTAAGATTGAACATCATCGCAAAGGTTGTGTCGGCTGAAACCGTGTCAGCGTACGAATCCATATAGCCGTCTGTTGGGATAACAGCACGGCCGAAAAGTGAGAGTGACGGCTTGCCGTTAAGTCCTTCAGACATACGAGCGACAGGCTGACCATTGCTGTCTGTGATGCCCATGAACGCAAAGAATGACTTCTTTGTCATCAGCCATACAGCGTCATCGTATGCAGCAGGAAGAGCCGCCTCGGCAGAGCAAAGTGTTGAATATGTAAGCTTGCCGGTTTTTGCAATTTCAATTGTCTGGCCTTCGGGGGGAGTGCAAGAAAGAATGCCTGTTGGCGAAGCTGAACCCGAACCCTTAACGATTGCCATTTCGCAAGCCTTAACTACTGCGTTTTTAATCTGGTCAATGAACTGCGACTCAAAAGTATCAAGCGCGGTCTTTGTCATAAAGAGCGAGAAAGCAACCTTGCATTCAAGCTTATAGCCGGCAAAGACAACCTTGTCAGTAGTTACTTTCTGCTGGTCTGAACCCTTTTCCTCATCAACCCAGCTTGCTGTCGGGCGGATGTTCTGTGTGGGAATAAGAAGTGCTGTCGGATACGCTGTCTTGAACACTCTTGCGTAAATTTCGCCGATTTTTTCAAGTTCAACGATTAAACGCTGATACATTGTGGTCGGCACGATAGCCGCCGCAGTGCTTGATGTGGTCTGTGATGCCACATTCATAAACTTCTGTGGCACGGGTACACCGTTCTGAATATAATTAGCAAAAGCTTTTCTGTATTCAAGTGTTGCGTACATATCTGTTACCTGTTCATCCTCATCTGTAAGGTCGATGTTTGTCTTGTGATTTTCAAATGGTGCAGGCATTTTGATTCCCTCCTCTGCGTTTCTGTTTGCCTTTTCTACAGCAGAATTTTCAAAATCGTTGTCAAGCTTGTCAATCTGCTGTGTAATCTCTTTCGCCTCGGCGAGCTTATTTTCTGCAATGAGCTTTTTTGCCTTGTCATAAAGAGCATTTCTCTTGTCGAGATATTCCTGTTTGTTCATTCTTCTTCAACTTCCTTTCGTTTGAGCAATTCAAGTTTTGCTGTAAGCTGTGTTTTTTCGTCCCTCATCTGTTTGATGATGGTATCAGGGATAAGGCTGTTAAGACTTGCCGCAAGTTTAACCTCTTTTGGCTTTTCAGCATATTCTGCGACCTTGTCAATAAAACCTTTTTCGACTGCTTCATCAGCAGTAAGCCAAGTTTCCTTGTCCATAAGTCCGATAAGCTCGTCCTCACTCATTCCGGTTTTAAGTCGATAGGCTGTCGCAACGGCTTTACTTGCTTTAAGTAACACGCCTGATTCATGTGCCATGTCATTGTAATCGCCTGCGGCATAGCTTAAAACATTATGAATCATAAGCATACCTGTCGGCACAATTTCAGACTTGCACGCACAAGCAATGTATGAAGCGGCAGAAGCGGCAAAAATGACCTTGATTGTAGCCTTGCTTTCGGCGAGCATATCGTAAATTTCGGAGGCGGCAAAGATGTCACCACCTGACGAATTGATAACAACCTGTACTCCCTCATCATCCGCCACTTCGTCAAGCTGTGACCGAATGTCGGCTGGGCAACAGGAGGCTACTCCAAACCAGTCATAAATCCACTTATCATCATTCGTAATGATAGGGCCTTTAATGTCAATTGTTTTCGGCATCGTTTTCACCTCCCTGCCCAAGTGATTTAATTATCAGAAGTTCTTCACTGCTAAGCTCCCAATTATTCGTCTCCGTCGCTTCGGCTTTCTGCAATTCGGCTTTGACACTATCCGAAATCAAAAAGCCACCGCCAAAAATAGCCTTTTTCTTCACTCTTTGTGATTCTAAAGCTCTGATAAAATGGCATTGCGATTTTTTTATTTTTATATCAATACCATACTGCCCAAAAGGATAAAGTTTAGCACTGGTAATTACGCTATCAGGGTAAGAATATTTTGGGAGTTGTTTCTTTATTGCGGCAAGCGTTTTATTATTTGCAAGCTTAACTGCTTTATATAAAGTTGGAGCAGTTCTTATTTGCAAGTCAGGATCATCTAAATTTGTAATAAATGATGTGTTTACAACTGCACCATTTTCGTATGTAATCGTAATGCCGCAAAGAATTGTTGTGTAGTTGCAACTTCTTTTATTGCTAAAAACAGTAAGAGTAGGAGCAAATAAAAAGCATTTAATTTTGTTGCGAGTATAAAAATCTAAAATTTTTGCCAAAATGCTAAAGGGCGGATTATCAACAACTATTTTCCCTGAATAATCGTAATTTTCGTAGTCGCCTCCGGGATAAAACGGACGGCAAAAAGTGGATTTATCAAGATTGTATTCGTTTGCCACCCAATCGCTTATAGCTTCATAAACTAACGATGGTGTATAACAATCATCTGTTGTTTTCTTGGGTTTAAATTTTTCAACAAAATCTTCATAATTTTTATTCTTCATTTTTTTCACCTCCTTCATCGACCGCAACTGTATCTAATCTTCTGAGCGGAGTGTCTCCGCCCGGAACAGGAGCAAGACCAAGTGATTCTCGCCATTCGTTTGGGAGCATTGCTCCACGGTCAACCATTCCAGCGAAATTTAGTTTAGTCTTAAGACTCGCAGATTGTAGATTGAACGAACCGACTGCGATATAATTTCCACAACCTCGTTGTCTCCGTGTAAAAAGTTTTCGTGTCAGCTCATTTTTTAGCTGTATGATTTTCGGCGAAATAACAGCGTCAAAATAAGCATTTTCTTCATCTTCGTTCGCTGTTGATGTGATAATTTTCACATTAGTGTTAAAAAGCTCAAGAATTCTGCTTTTCGTTCTATCCATTTGCAAAGCATTCGGGACATAGTCGTTCGGGGTTATCTGATTTGCGTCAACCTTTGCGTCAACTGCCGCAACACCCACGGAGCTGTTACTGATGTTAAGGTAGTTATCAGCAAACGCTTTTGCGTTTTTCTTCAAATCCTCGGGCCGCAAAGACGATGTGTATTTCAGTAACCATTTAATTACGCTTGAATTTCGGATAGCGCTGATGATGCCGCTGTCGGTTGTTTCAACGATTTCGAGCAAAGGAGCAAGAGCCTTAAATTTACCGCTGCCGAATATGTCGTTTTCAGCAAAATCATCACGCAAATGTATGACATCTTCAGAGGCAAAGCGGTAGGTCTTGCCGTTTGCAAGGATAAATTCATACACAAGGTTGCTATTCGTATCATACAAATCCGTAGCTGATTTAGCTGGTATAAAATACAATTCCGTAGGCAAGCCGTTTGTGTCTCTAATGATGAGCCAAAAAGCATTACCCGATAAGGATAACTGTGTGCTTGTCCTATATAGGAGCATATCCATTGTTGTGTACGGGTTTGGTTCTTCAAGCAAAAATTTGACATAAGGCTCGGGATTGATTAAGAGGTCTTTCCTGCCGTCAACGATTGTTTCTCTTATGTGCTTAATTGATAATTTTGAAAATCTGAGAGCCTGTGCATTAACGCAAGCTCGGACGGTGTCGGAATCATATGCTCTGTTGCCCCACAAGAAGAAATTTGAATTATTCTGTGTAACAAGTTCAACCCTTGAAAAATTCTTTGTCTTTCTGACATTGCGAACAGAATTTAAAAAGTTCTTAAATTTTCCCATTCTCTCACCTCCTAAACAATGCTCAAATATTCGTCTTCATATTCAAAATATATCGTGTAAGCGTCAAGCAATGCCGCAGTACCGTCAATTCGTCTTGTTGACTTCGAGGTCTTAATCGGCTGTATATTACCGTTTCTGTCCTCATCTATTGCAGTATTTGCAAGACACCATTTATCTATCGGGTTGTTGTTGTAGATTATTCTTTTCTTGACAAGGTCTGCTTTGAGGGCTTTCATCGGGGCAGACAGTGTTTTCTTGCCCTGATGTACCGCTTCCATAACGGTAGGACCGAAAGCGTCAATCATCTGATTAACCCACATCTGAGCTGACCAAGCGTCATAGCCCTCTTTCCACAAGTAAATGTCGTATTCGTCTTGTAGCTCTTGATACCATGCCGTAACAACACTTGCGTCAATCTTGTTTCCGGGGCAGGTACGCATAAAGCCCTGTTCTATCCACTTGTCATACGGGATCTTATCCTCGGTTACTTTTTTCTCCACAAGGTCAGCCGGTATCCAGTACATTGACAATGTAAAAATATTTTCATTGTCAGGCACTCGAAACAACATCTTGGCCGCTGTAAGGTCGGTCGTGCTTGATAAATCTGCTCCGCCTATGCCATAGGTTGGGCGGAGTTCCTTAACATCAAATTTTGTTTCGTTGTTAAGCTCCTCGAAATTGAGCCACGATTCGGTTGATGTTTCGGCTATGTTAAACTCCTTACATACAAGATTTCGTACAAGTGACGGATTCGCCTGCGCTTTCTTGACCTTGCTTGCAAGGGCATTTCGATTTTTAATCGTGCCAAGTCCGGGGTTAGCCTTTTCCCAGCAATCAGGATTTTCCCATTCTTCACGCTTATCAAGCTCGTAGATGATGTAAAGGCTGTGCTCGTCTTTGTAGCCTACCTCGTCAAACAAGCCGTTCGTGGTGCGGACAGCATCGTCATAGATTTCATCGTAGATGTCCTCACGAATTTTGCCTGCAGTTGTTGTAACAAGGATAAGTGGTTGGTCTCGTCCGATGGTACCGTCTGCCATAATGTCGTAGAGTTGTCTGCCGTTTTTCCATTGGTGCAACTCATCCATTAAACAACAATGCACATTCAGACCGTCAAGCGTGTCCGAATCAGAGGCAAGCGGCTTAAACACTCCGCAATTATAATCTTCTGAACTCAATTCATTCAGCAGTGGTTTAATTCGCTTCAATAAAGTTTCACTCTTGCGAACCATTCGTTTTGCTTCCTGCCAAATGATTTTAGCTTGGTCACGCTTTGTGGCGACTGCATACACTTCGGGACCGGGTTCGCCGTCACCGATAAGCATATACAAGCCAATCGCAGAGGCAAGCAAAGACTTACCGTTCTTTTTTCCGATAATTAACACAGATAGGTTGTACTGCCTGATACCGTCATCGTCCACGAAGCCAAAAGTTGCCGCAAGCCACGCTTTTTCCCACAGCTCAAGCTTTACAAGCTGACCGCCCATCTTACCTTTACTGTGTCGACAGTAATTTTCGATAAATTCAATGATGTGATTTCCTCGCTTAGCTTCGTAATGATAGCCGTCCGTCGGATTAATCACCTTATCACTTAAATGTTTATACCACTTGCGTATCTTGTCGCAAACAGTAACCTTGCCGTTCTTTATCTGTTCGTAATATTCAAGTATCGGATTATAGCATAATGGATAGCGTTTCAAAGCTTGTCACGCCCTTCAACGAAATCGTCAAAGCCGTCTGTTGTCGCAGCCTTCGCCTCGGCCACTTTCGGAAGCATATCGTTGAGCTGCTTAATGTATTTGAGATAGTTACCGAGCATTGTGTTATACAAATCTGCCTCAGGTCTTTTGCGTGAGTACGGCTCTTGTGTTTCTGACTGTGAGAATAATTCAGTTAAGCCATAAATTGCAATGTCCTGTTGCAGTTCTTTCAGCCTGATTCGAGTGAACGCCGCATTTTCAATCAAGCCAACGGCGAGGTCTTTTCTTTTAACCTCTATGTCCTTGTAGATTTCCGTTAATCGCTTTATCTCTCGCTTAATTGCTCTTTGTTCCTTCTGTTCGTCGGTCATTTTACAAGTCACCGTCCTTTCGCACAAGTTTTTTTAGGGGAGGGGGGGCTATATGTAAGGTACGCAAAATTTCGACCTGCCCCCCTCGGTCCTGCGAATGTTTACTCGCGAAAATTTTTAGGGGGGAGTCGGAAAAATTTGACCGCTCTCATCAAAAAAATATTTTTTCGGTTCTTTGTTTCCGACTCCGTGTCCTGGAAGATTGTCGTGACAATCTTTACAGACGAACATTAGATTGTCGAAGTTAAGACTAATGCTTGCGTCAGTTATGTTGCTTGCATTGAGCATAACTTTGTGATGAACTATATAACCGAGCTTCTTGTGACATATCTGACACAAGCCACCGTCAATAAGTGTTCGTTCATCTATGAAACTCTGTCTGCAATCCTGCCACTTTTTTGATTTGTAGAATGCTTTTGCAAAGTCTTTTGCCATATTTTTCTCCAAAAAAATTAAGCTATAATTTTTACATTATAGCCTAATTATACAAACTCCGCTGTCCGAAGTTTACCACTATTTATCATTTCCAAGTAGAAAATCCGCTGACACATTCAGAGCTTTAGCAAGTCTGCGTAAGTTGTTTGTGCTTGGTGCATTAACACCGTTCAAGTATGAGTAAATTAGTTTGCGGTCAACACCTGACTTTCTATTCAGTTCTTTCGGATAAATCTTTTGTTCGTTCATCGCACGACTAAGTCGTTCAGTGAAGATTGGGTCTTTCCTATGTGTGCTGCTTGCCATTCAATTCCTCCTTGAACTTAGCGAACTCACTACATTGCACTCCTCTTGAGCTTGATGGGCACATCTTTTTTCGTCTGCAATGCCAACAAACACCAGCAGCAATATAAACTATGTATTTTCTATTCTCGTCTTCTTTCATTCACAACCTGCCCTTTCTCGGTGTAATCACGCTGGAATGGAAGCTTGAGCTGGTCAATAACCACTCTGTCGAGATGTTCCCAGAAGACTTCGTCCTCACTCGAATGTTTAATAACCTCGGTCATTTCTTTGAGGGCTTTGTTCAATCTATCGTGGCCAAATCCGAAATTCTGATTCAGTACAAACATCATAGTTTTGAAAATTCTACGAGTTATGTCCTCGTTTTCTTTGCTTCTGACTTTGCTATATTCGTTATTAACAAGTCTGAGAATTTCTTTTTTCGCTTCGCGCTTGAAATTCATCGGCACTCTTGCTTTCATTCCAAAACCTCCAAATCATAATGTTTGTCCTTTCTGCTTTTGCTGTCATTATATCCGCTCATCTTCTCCTGTTCACTTTCTATGCGTTCAGATATTTCGGTTTTTAATTCATCAAGTGTCATTAATTTCCACCCTCCAGTCTTCTTTCAAGCCTCTCAATCTTTTTATTTTTCCATGCACTAACTTCTTTATCGCATTGAAACATTATCTTGCATTGTTCAAGCATAATTTCAACATCTGCCATTTCTTCAAAAATATTATCAACAGATTTCGAATCATCTTCAAGTGATATTTTTTCTTTAGTATAATTTAATCTTATAAGGCTTTTACACAAAGCCTGCGACAATTCAGACAACTCTTCGACCGTCTTTATCATCTGATTTTCCACACCATATGTATCGATTGCTTTATACATAGTCTCTTTTGATGTCATTCTTCCACCTCGCTTTCAGTACCATTTTTCATAAAAAGTAGCCAATGTGTTTTATTTAATTTTCCACTTTTATGTCCCAAAAGAAGACTACATCTGGGTTATGTTTATCAAAGTAAAACATACGGCCTCCACAACAAACATCTATACAATGATGTACTTTCATTTATTTTAATTCTCCTTTAAAATTCCATCTTTTGTAAAAGTACGTCCGCACTCTCCGCATTTTACACATACAATTCCGTAACTGTCTGGGTTTTTGCATTCGTCACTAGCATAATAATCTGCAAACAAGTTCTTTTTATCGTAATCCTTAAATTTTTCAAGCTCCTTTTCCATACGATACAGTTCAAAATCTATTATTTTGCCCTTAATCTCTCTCGCCGTCAATTCGTATCTACCTCACTTTCAAGCCATTTTTTGATTGCATATACGCAATCTGTTCGAAGGTTGCTAGATGTACAATGCGGTGCATAAAAACTTTGATATGAACAATGGTTGCAGTATGTAAAATGTTTTTCACTTGCATCAAGCAACATTTCCGCCATATCCTCAGCGCTCATCTGCTTTATCTTTTCAAAATTTGTCATTTTGCCTGTTCTCCTTTATCAAACAACATCTTTTATATTTCTTTCCGCTTCCACAAGGACAAGGTGCGTTCCTATGACTATTCTTAGGTGGGTGATATGTAACGGTAGCGAGAAAAGATATACTACAATCTCGTGTATAATGATCACATATGTCAGCAGGTTCTTTAGTTATATGGGCTTTCATTCTTGCTCACTCCTTATCCATTTTTGCACCGCAATAAGGACAATATGGGTACAATCTGTGCTTTGTCATATTGCCACTTACCGTGTTTAACTTCTTGAACATCAAGCCTAACGATTACTTCACCAAGCTTAATTTTTAATTCAGGTATTTTCATCATACGATTCTTCGTCATATTCCTGTTTTGTACAATTTATAGCGTGATATCCACTAAGTTCAAGTACATCACAAAGGTTTTCAGGAATTATATACACAGGACTTGCTATATAACACTCTATTTCATTTGTTTCATTATTAATTAGTTTATAATAATATTTCATTAAATATCACCCACCTTTTTCAGCAATAAGATGTAAGCCTTTGTAACAATCATCACATAGCTGTATTTTAATTTTTCTCTTGCGTTCGATAGGAGTTTTAATCCTTTTTCAATCATTGTTTTTCACGCTCCTTTAACGCTTTTCTGCGATCGTACTGTCATCTCTCCTGTTCCAAGCCTTAACGGCTTGTTTCCGTGCTAAGTCATAGCCATTTTTTTCAAATCTGCATGTTGCAAAATTTATCCTTGATACACCAACAACGCTTGCGGAACAATTTTTACAAATTACTAATGCTTCAAAAGTTCCAAATGTTGTAGGGTTACCATCTTTCAAGAACGCTTCGCCACCACAAAACGGACAAGGCTTAATTTTCAGTTCAGGCATTGTTCTCCTCCTTATCCATTTTTGCACCGCAATGTGGGCAATAGTTTTCAAATTGATAACGGTTGTTAATGACTTGATAAACAACCTCTCTCCCGCAAGTTAAGCAGTATGCTTCCGCTTCACCTACTTTTCTGACTTCCTTTTTTACCCACTTTGAGAGTTTAACTTCGTCAACAACTTTAAGTTTAATTTTTATACGACTGATTTTTTTAATGTGGGACAATCTAAAAACACAATTACTAACAACCTTATCCCCACAAGTGCAGAAATATCGTAACTTTGGTATTGACAAATTAGCGTCATTTTCGAAGGCTTTTTCACTTGTTTTATGTAAAATGCCCTCAATCACCGTTCCGTCAAAAAGTACGATTTCAACATATTTCCCTAAATGTCTTTCGAGTTCATATCTTGTCATAATTTTTACTCCTTTAAAGTTCTGACTTTTTCGCCGTATCTGCGAGTTTGACCTCTGAATAATATTTCTCTCATATATCCTCCTTGTAGATACAATCTTTTAAATCACTAACGGGACAATAAAATGTTTGCCCATCAGCGGTTGCAATAAAGGCAGTTAAACCATAATAACCCTCTTTTACGGCTGTTAAAATACCGTTAATATCATGAATTGTTTCTACAAAATCTCCTATTGTAACTTCTCTCATTTGTATCACTCCTTATCCATTTTCGCACCGCAACTCGGACAATAATTCTCTTTAATTTTTACCTCTCTACCACACTCAGTATGAATCCATCCTTCAAGTTGCCTATAGGCATCTCGAATTTCTTCCCACTTTCCGTGTTTAATCTCCTGTACACCAGATTTAATAGGCTTTTCACGCTCAAAATCCACAACTTTTTTCAAATTTTCTTTTTCAAAATAAAATATTACAGGTTCTTTTATTTCTCTGATTAAGCCGTATTTCTTAGCTAATCTAAAAATAAAAACCTTTTCCAGTCTTGATAGTATTTTACCTAATTGCTCTCTAAAATCTTCAACCGACATTGTAGATTTATAAAAATTACACATTCTGCAAGCAGGATTATAATTTTCAATATCGTTTGCACCGTCATACCAATACACGCTCTGTATATGGTCAACTTGCATATCCTTTGGTTCGAGTGTACAACCACAGTAAGCGCAATGACCATCATACTTCTCATACACTTTAAGCCTTGTTGCTTTGGAAATTGATTTTCTCTGACTCAACTAAATCACTCCTCAATCGGCTGATTCCAACATTCTACACAGCCGCCTACTCTACAAGTCTTTATATCTGTCAAGCCTAACTTCCGAAGACATATTTCAGGTGTTCCATCGTGAACAAGAGGAGCATTCGGATAATTCTTTAAAAATTCACTCAAATAAGTCCTCTGCGGATGTTCATCGCTCCATTTTTGAATGGCTGAAATTGCCTTTTCGGGATAATACATCTCAAAAATTGTACACGGTAAATTTTCGGATGTTCCGTTATTTTTACTGCTTAAAGGACATTCTCGACAATCGAATTTGCATATTCTATTTCCATTTTTTGTTCTTGTCATCCTTTGCTTTTCCGCAAAGTAATTATCAGTTTTCGTACAATCAATCATTTTTCTTACCTCTCTTTTCACTCACAACATCTGATATAATCTTTCCTGCACGCACTAAAGCTGTGTATTCGCCGTAGCTGTAATATGTGTTATGTATTTTGTTATACTTAGCAATCTCAAGACATACCAAATCAAGATGATCAAGTTTTTTCTGTTTCATATTCTCACCTTACCAATCATTTTCTCCGTCTATTGTTAGCTGCCCTGGCAGAACATTGTCCTCCATCCACCAGTGATACACATCTATTCCTGATTGCCACGTATTAGTTGTTAATCCTGCTTGCTTGCGAACTTCTAACATTCTGTCAAACGCTCTGATATACAAATTTCTGTATTTAGGATACAGTGCAAATTCTTTGTATCTTCCTTTTCTTCCTG
>ULTK01022928.1_pt1 | contig 17871 bp, 21 predicted proteins | sample 1957551 | NCBI WGS metagenome assembly ULTK01 (sample SAMEA4835733, study PRJEB28245) | human gut metagenome | biome: gut microbiome; material: fecal sample | place: Denmark | collected 2008
TAAAGACAAACTGACCATACAAAATGACCGCATGGAAGATAACAAGTTTTATCAATTCCTGTTGGTTGCATTCCAGCGTATGGAAGCTGCGCTGGCTGTTGACGGTAGTATATATGTATTTCATGCCGACGCCGAGGGGCTTAATTTCCGCAAAGCCTTTTCGGATGCCGGTTTTTATTTATCCGGCTGTTGTATTTGGAAGAAGCCCAGCATGGTATTAGGCCACAGCCCATACCAATGGCAGCATGAACCCTGCTTGTTCGGTTGGAAGAAGAAGGGCAAGCACCAATGGTATGCGGACAGAAAGCAGACTACTATTTGGGAGTTTGACAGGCCAAGCCGCAGTAAGGAACACCCTACCATGAAACCAATTCCGCTGTTGGCTTACCCAATACAGAACTCCAGCATGACCAACTGTATTGTGCTGGACCCGTTTGGTGGCAGCGGCAGCACGCTCATAGCTTGTGAGCAGGTAGAGCGTATCTGCTATACGATAGAGCTTGACCTTAAGTATTGTGACGTTATTGTGAACCGGTATATTGAGCAAGTCGGAAGCAGCGACGGCGTAAGTGTTATCCGTGACGGCCTGACTTACCAATACGGTGAAATAAATGGCGAACGAAGCGAACCTTAAGCCTTACGAGTTTACCAGCGACCAAAGCCGGGAAAAGGCCGCCGAGAACGGCCGTAAGGGTGGAATAGCGAGCGGTGTGGCCAAACGAAAGAAAAAAGCCATGCGCGAGGTGCTGGAAGAATTATTGGCACTGCCGCTAAATGACCTTGACGCACCGGAAAAGGTTAAGAGTTTTTTGGATTTTGGCAAAAACAAAAACGTTACAATCGAGCAGGCCGTGCTAATGGCACAGATAGTAAAGGCAATTACTAAAGGCGATACCAAGGCTGCCGCTTTTATACGCGATACAGCCGGGCAGAAAATACTGCGCGACGCTGCGGATAACAATACGGAATACGAGGATGACGGATTTACCGAAGCCATTAAAAAGTCGGCCAAAGGAGTGTGGGAGTAATGCCGCAGAACTTACGGTCAGTAATAAAGCCTGTAATACGCTTCGAGCGTTTCTCCAAAAAGCAGATGCAGATATTAACTTGGTGGACGGACGCTTCGCCGCACAAAGATTACAGCGGCATTATTGCTGACGGCTCCATACGTGCAGGCAAGACAGTGGCTATGGCGATATCTTTTATCGTGTGGGCCATGGACACTTTCGACGCACAGAATTTTGCAATGTGTGGCAAAACCGTTGGTTCGTTCCGGCGTAACGTATGGACATGGCTTAAGCCGGTGCTGCGTATCCATGGTTACAAAATGGAGGAGAGCCGGACAGAAAACCTTGTGGTATTGTCGCGCGGCGGACATGTTAACAACTTCTATATTTTTGGCGGCCGTGATGAATCCAGCCAGGACTTAATCCAAGGCATTACGCTGGCCGGGCTGTTTTGCGACGAGGTCGCGCTTATGCCTGAATCGTTTGTAAACCAAGCGACGGGCCGTTGCTCCGTTACAGGCGCGAAGATGTGGTTTAATTGCAACCCGGATAGCCCGCGGCATTGGTTTTTGACTAAATGGATTGAAGATAAAGAGCGCAAACGCCTGTTTCATATACACTTTTTAATGGACGATAACCCGTCGCTGTCGGAAGCGGTACGCGAACGTTACCGCACTATGTACAGCGGCGTGTTTTATCAGCGCTTCATTCTTGGTTTATGGGTAATGGCGCAAGGCGCTATTTACAGGGACGCGTGGAGCGAAGAAATGTTGTTTGATGATGACAAGTTATCGTGGATTTACCGTAACGAACACATTATGCGGCGTTATATCGCCATAGATTACGGCACAGTTAACCCGATGGTATACCTTGATATTTATGATGACGGGCGTGACATCTGGGTAGTAAATGAATATTACTGGGATAGCCGCAAGGAAGAACGCGAAAAGGACAACAGCCAGTATGCAGATGACCTGATGGCCTTTATTGGTGAAGGAAACCTGCATCCGACTGCAGTAATTATCGACCCGTCGGCAGCCAGCTTTAAAATAGAACTTCGCAATCGCGGGCTGCGCGCAAAGGAAACAGTGGAAACTATAAACGCAGCCAACGATGTGTTGGAAGGCATAAGGGCAGTAAACACATTGATGACGCGGCGCAGGGTACATTTCCACCGTACGCGCTGCCCAAACTGCATAAAAGAACACCAATCGTATGTATGGGACGATAAAGCCCTGCAACAGAGTGGAAAAGAGCGCCCGGTAAAGGTAGCAGACCATGCGCCTGACGCTTTTCGCTATTTTGTATCTACCGTAATAAGGCCGAGGAGGATTGCAAATGCTGAATAAAAAGAAAAGGAGCAGGAACGCGCAAAAGGCCACAGCCCAAAGAGCCAAAGCGCAAGACGCATTCAGCAATGCGCTGGCCCGGTTGGGATTTGGAACACCGAACCTGCTCGAAGGTACGCAGTATATAAAGCAGTGCCTGACGCGCGATTACGCTACGCTGAACGCGCTGTACCGCGAAAGCTGGATTGTTCGGCGCATAATTGATATTATACCGGGCGACATGTTAAAAAACGGTTTCCATTTGAACACCGAACTCAGCCCGGATTTGCTGCAGCAATTTGAACGAGAGCTGCGCAACACACAACTTATTGATAAAATACGCAAAGGTTTAAAATGGGGCCGTTTGTATGGCGGCGCGCTTGGAGTAATGCTCATAAAAGGACAAGGCGATAACCTCGAAGAACCGCTGAACTATGATTTGATTTTACCGGGCGACTTTGCCGGGCTTATGGTATTTGACCGTTGGAACGGGGTAAGCCCAAGTTCAGAACTCGTGGATGATATTGATGACCCGGAATACGGTTTACCGGATTATTATGTGGTGACCGATACTGCGAGCGGCTTAATGACGCGCGTACATCACAGCCGCTGTGTAAGGTTTATTGGTAATGACCTTCCGTACTGGGAAGAAATGTCGGAAATATACTGGGGCGCAAGTATACTCGAAAGCGTGTTTGATGAATTGAAAAAACGCGATAATGTAAGCTGGAACATTGCGCAGCTTACGTTTATGGCGAACCTGCGCGTGCTGAAAATGTCTGACCTGGGCCAGCTTTTGGCAAGCACGGACACGGCTTCGCAGCAGGAACTTTACCGTACGCTAATGGCGCAAAACCATATTATGAACAATATGGGCATGCTTATAATGGACGCGGCCGACGGTATGGAAACTCATCAGTACACCTTCGGCGGGCTGGCTCAATGTTATGAGCAGTTTATTATGGACATCGCAGGCGCAGCCGAAATTCCGGTTACTAAACTGTTTGGCCGCTCGCCCAGTGGTATGGACGCCACCGGCGAAAGCGACCTGCAAAACTATTATGACATGATAGGCGAAAAACAGGAAACGCTGCTGCGGCCGGTGCTCAACAAATTGCTGCCGCCGCTGTGCTTGTCGGTATTCGGCGCAATACCGGATGACCTCGATTTTGACTTTGACCCAGTAGCCGAACCCAGCGATGAGCAGCGGACAGAGCTTGCCAAAACAGGCACGGATATTGTTGTGTCTGCCGTTAACGCCGGGCTGGTATCGCCGCGCACTGGCCTTAAAGAATTGAAACAGCAGTCTGAACGCACCAACGTATGGACAAATATTACCGACGAGGATATCGAAAAAGCTTCCGACGAAATCGACAGCGGCGAAATGGGCGGCATGGAAGGTTTCGATATGGGCGGAGAAGCCCCAGACGAGCCACAGCCTTTACCGCAGGGCGGAGATAATCCGCCGCAGGAGAAAACGCCCGTGCGGGAAGATAAAAACGCACAGAAGCCAAATATGGCGGCCGCTGGTATTGGTTAAAATTAATGGCCAGAGGGAACTATGAATAAAAAAATATATCAACCACCACGGTCAATAGAGCGCAAATACCGGCGCACCATTGACCGTTTGTTATTTGCGGCTCGGAAGTATATCTTGCAAGCCAAAACGCCGGAGGAAGTTGCGGATATTATCCGTCATTTCGCGAGGGCGCCCACCTTCCAGTCAGCTTGTTATGCTGTGGCGCGGAGTATGGTTACACAGCTCGCTGTGGCTAATCAGCGCACGTGGCGGCAAGCAGCGGCCAAAGGAAGCAAAGGGCGTGCAATATATAACGCGCTACAAAAGGAAATGTCCAATTCGAAAATTTATCACACTATTATACAAAATAACGCACAGTACATTAGCAGCGTGCCGGACGATATTGCCGAAAGACTGACAGATAAAATATCTAAAGGTTACCAAGCTGGGCGTAGGCCGAATGACCTATTAAAAGAGGTTATATCTGAATGGCCGTCGCTATCCCGCAGCCGCGCAAAGCTAATTGCCCGGACGGAAGTCAGCAAAGCAAGCACGGCCCTTACGCATGAACGCTGCGAACTGGCTGGTGTTCAATGGTATGTGTGGCGAAACAGTGAGGACGAGCGCGTTCGTTCTTCGCACCGGCACATTAACGGGGTGATTATTCCGTGGAATGAGCCGCCGTCGCCGGAAGAACTGGACCCAAAACATGAACAGCGCCCTTATGGTCGTTATCACGCAGGCGAAACATTTAACTGCCGGTGCTATCCGCAGGCGCTGCTTGATTTTAACGATGTATCTTGGCCGCACCGTGTATATTACCGCGGCAGATTGCGCAGCATGACGCTGGCAGAGTTTAAACGAATTAACGGAGGTGCCTTGTAATGGCTAAAGCGTACTTCGGCTCGCGCATTAGTGCCAATATGATAACAACCCCGGAGGGATATTTGGTGTGCAAAAATGTGCCGATTGCGCGCGTTGGACATCAAGAGTATCTGGGGGCTGAATTTAAAGGCCCTGTTGCCGACCGATTATACGATGTAACCCGTCCGGAACAGGAAGTGTTCGATAAAGCGGCGATTGCTTCGTTTGAAGGCAAGCCGGTTGTCGATGAACACCCGGACGAGGATGTTACCCCGGAAAATTATTCCCGGTACATGAAAGGCATGTGCCGTGAAGTACGCCGGGGCGAAGGAGATTTGCAAAACTGTTTAGTTGGCGACCTTATCATATACGATAGGGAGCTGATTGATAAAATCAAAAATGGCAAACGCGAAATAAGCTGCGGTTACGATTGCCTGTGGTGCCAAACTGGCGACCGTTCTTTTGAACAGCGCGAAATACGTGGCAACCACATCGCCGTTGTAAACAGAGGCCGTGCTGGCCATAAAATTGCTATTCGTGATACAGCCGAAAGGAGTAAAAACATGAAAAAATCTATCTTGGAACGCATGTTTGCAGCTTTTGCAAAAGATGAAGCTGCAACCCCGGAGGACATTTTGGAAGCGTCGAAAACTGTAAACGCAGCTAATGATGCGCCGCCTGTTGCTACTCCGGCACCTACGCCTGCACCTGCGCCTGCCCAGCCGCCGAAACCGGCAATTGACGCAGACTTGGATGCGCGCTTAAAACGTATTGAAGATGCTTTGGCAAGCATTACTGCTCAAAAACAGCAGCCGCCTGCGGAAGAAACCGATGAGGACCTTGATGCGCTTGATGCGCTTGAAAGCGAATTACAGGATTGCCAGACTACCGATGATGAAGATGATGTTGTCGAGGATCCGGACGTTATCAATCAGCAGGCTGATGATGAGGACCCGGATGATGAGGATGTTGACCCCGCACCGGTTCAGCTTAATGCAGCAAGCCGCGACGCTGCTATGCAGGCCGTTCGAAACCTGCGCCCGGTTGTAGCTTCTCTGCCGCCGAGTCAGCGCAAAAAAGCAGCTGACAGCTTGGCAATGATTATCCGCGGGCAGGTAGCAAAAGACAGCGGATATGCAGCACTGCAAAAAGCAAAACGCAGCGTCGCTAAAGACAGAGAACCGCTCGATGATAAAGAATACGGACGTCAAATCCGTGACAAATATAACCCGCATTACAGAAAATAAGAGGAGGAATTAAACATGGCAGGTAAAGCAATTGGAAAATCTATGAACTATGGCTATGCAGGCAATTATGCCCGTACCCCGGACGATATTGTTGCAAGCCGTCAACTTAAAGGTGATGCAGCAGTACCTTTTGGTGCTCCTGTAGTACTTAATACTGATAATACTTATTCCCCCGTTGACGCTTCTACTACTGACGCGATAATCGCAGGCATTGCGCTGCGTATTGTAAAACAGGCTATTGCCTATGAAAACCAAAACGTAAGCCAGTATAATCCGGGCGAGATGATGAGCGTCTTGGAGCGTGGCGCAGCAACCGTTGTTTGCAATGTTGGCGCTCCGACCGCAGGCGGTAAGGTATATGTCCGTGTTGCAGCTAATGAGGGAATTGAAGAGGGCGTTGTTGGCGGTTTTGAAGCGGTTGCTGACAGCACTAACACTATTGAAATTCCGAATATGCGTTGGACAACTGGTTACATGGACGCAAACCGTATTGCCGAAGTAACCATTCTCACCCGTGTAAACCCGTAAGGAGGTAAAATGTATGAATAACGGAGTAATTTTTGGCGGCGTTGATAAAAATTTGTATAACGCTGGCTCTTATGCTATGAAAATGGGCGGCAAACAGGTATTCCGTGCGAACGCATGGGACTCTGCCACCGCTTCCGGTCTTGCGTATCTGACCGGCGAGCTTGAAAAACTTGATTCCAAAGTGCGTGAACCGCTTACCAGTGTTACTTGGCAGCGTGATATTGTTGCTCGTACCGGAGGCGGATGGGTAGAATACACCAGCACCTTCGACATGGATTATGGAACCGCTGGCCCGAACCAGAAATCCATTGTTGCAAGCGGCACTACCACCGTACCTGTAATGCAGGTTAACACCAACAAAAACATGTTCAAGGTATTCACCTGGATGCATGCAATGCAGGTGCCCTTCATTGACCAGGCGAAACTTAAACAAATCGGCCGCAGCCTCGAGGATTTGCTGGACAAAGGCATCCGCCTGAACTATAACAAAACCCTCGACGAAAACGTATACACCGGCTTTACCGACCTCGGTATGACCGGCTTATTGAATAACCCGAATGTAGTTTCCGAGCTCGTGGCTAATGGTGCAGCCGGTTCTTCCGAATGGGCCAAAAAGACCCCGGACGAAATTTTGCAGGACGTAAATAATGCGCTGGTAGAAGGCTGGACCGCTTCCGAGTATGACCTTAAGGGCATGCCGAACCATATTCTTATCCCGCCTTCCGCTTACGCCTACATTACCCTGCATAAGGTTTCCGAAGCAGGTAATGTGTCCATTATGGAATACCTGATGGAAAACAACATCGGCAAAGACCAAGGCGTAAAAATCTGCATTGAACCGTGCCGCTGGTGTGTCGACGCTGGTGCTGGCAGCAAAGACCGCATGATGGTCTATGTAAATGACGAGGACATGGTAAACTTTGATATTACCGTGCCCATTACCCGTGCCATGACCCAGCCGAGCGTTGAACGCGCAGCTTATTTAGCCCTCTTTGCTGCACAGATTGGCCAGGTTAAATTCATGTATTACCAGCCCGTTCGTTATTATGACGGCATCTAATAATATAGCCGGGAGTAATCTCCCGGCATTTTTTATAAACGAGGTGACAGTGTAATGATTATTTTGACTAAAAAGCGCTTTTGCTTCCGTAATGGCAATGAAAAAATTGAGACTGCAGGTAATGGTATTGTTGAAACTGTACCTGACTGGGTAGCAGAAACTCCGTTGTTCCAGCTGGCTGTTAATGACGGTGACCTGCTGGAAGTAAAATCCAAAGGCCGCACAGTAAGCAAGGCGAAACCTAAAAAAACTGCGGACAAAGCAGAAACCACGGAAGAAAAGCCGGCTGAAGTAGAGGCAGAAAAAACCGAGTGAGGTGGCCGCTATGCTGATAGGCTTAGTGTCGCAGGCGAGTAATATAAAAGTGCAGCCTAATCCGTCTTATACAAAAGATGATTTTTTGGTTTTTTACCCGCAATTTACTGGTTTGCTGCCGGATGTAGTGCTTGAAAGTTTTGTTGAACTTGCTCAGGCATGCGTATCAGCGCAGCGCTATGGCAAGATGTGGAAAATGGCAATCGGCCTGTTTATAGCACACTTTTGTAGTCTGTATTTGCAAAGCGCGGCGGAAATAGGCACACCAGCTGACGCTGTTTTGGCCAAAGCGCAGGAAATTGGCGTTATAACAACGGAAAGTGCTGACGGTGTGAGTTATTCGATGGACATTAATCAGATTGGCTCGGATTTGAACGGTTGGGCGGCTTTTAAACTGACCGTTTTTGGCGAGCAGTTTGCCACCATAGCGAAACTCGTCGGCAAGGGGGGCATATATGTATGGTAGTACAGAAAAAAACGCACCGTGGCGGCTTTGCGGGGCTGTTGGCGCGGCTGCAAACCTTAAAGAAGGTTGCAGTTTTGGTCGGCATCCCATCTGAAAAGGCAAGCCGCACTGGTGCGGACATCAACAATGCCGAATTATTGTATATCCATACCAACGGCTCGCCGTTACGGAATATTCCTGCAAGGCCAGTTATTGAGCCAGCCTTAAAAGCCAATAAAGAAAAAATTATGGCGGAATATTCAAAAGCTGTATCCGCAGCTGCCGAAGGCAGCGACAGCGAATTGGTTACTGCGCTGACCAGAACAGGGCTTGCAGGAGAAAATGCTGCCCGCGATTGGTTTACTGACCCCCGTAACGAATGGGCGCCGAACACTCCGAAAACAATCGCACGCAAAGGCTCGTCCCGACCGCTTATCGATACGAGTGCAATGCGTAAGGCTATAACGCACGTGGTGCGCAATGGTTAATGTTGGCCGCGTTGCCGTAAGCCGCAGGCTCGGCGCACAGCTTTTAAAGGTTACCCGCCGAAGCGGCGGCTGGGTAAACGGCGAGTTTGTAGAAAATACTGCTGAAGAACTTGTTGGAATTTATGGACTTGTGACAATAGCACAACCGCGCGACCTTCAGCAAATACCCGAAGGCGACCGTATTACCGGCGCAATAAGGGTGTTGACCAATGTGCGGCTTTTGCAAACTCGTGATGATGGCTTGGGTGACATTATTACTTGGCAAGGCGCACAGTATAAAGTTTCAACTGTGTCGCATGATATTGATTACGGATTTTACCGGAGCATTTGCACAAGGCTCGAAGGTGATTAATATGGTACAAAGCTACAACGAATTGCAAACACTTATTTGGCAAGAATTAATGGATATTATCGGCTCTGGCAAAGGCGCGCCGCCAGTAAGGATTTCTTGGCCGAAAAGCGGCGCACCGGATTGGAAAATTATGGATGATGTAATATTCATGCAGTTGGCCGAAACGGATGACGAAATCAGCATTCCGCTGGATTATGATTTAGAAAATGACGGCGACAACTTGTTATTAAAACAAGGAACATCCCGCGTTTTTAATTTACGCCTTAATGCCTATGGGCCGAAAAGCTATGAAAATTTGTTGCGAATAAGGATTGCAATGCTGCGTGGCCGCAAAAACCTGCGCAAGCAAAAAATCTTCCCAGTGCCGGAACGTACCCCGGTTATAAAAGCGCCTGAATTATTCCAAGGACGCTGGTGGAATCGTGCAGATATGACTTTAAAGTTTAATGTGCTAATGATATTCAAAGAGCAAATCGGTACTATTGAAACCGTTAATGTTGCCGTTGGTGCAAACCGTCAAGGTGATAGCGATACTGTTTTAAAAGACACTATTCATACTGCTAAAAAATAAAATCTGCGTACTGTTTAAAAAAATAACTTGCTTTCGTGTCTTTGCAGAGCTAACATGTGTGCAACAAAGAACATGAAAGGTGGAAAACGTGATGGCAAAGGATTTTTTAAACACACAGTTTGGTATTAAAATAGAGTTTACAGGCATTAGCCGTGCGAAAGCTGCTGACATCTTGGCGGAAGAAATTACCGGCGACCCTACTGAATATGCTTGCAGGACTTCTTATGATGCGCGCGTGGTAAAAGACGCGGACGGCCGCGAATGGAAGATAGTTTATGGCGCCAGCATTCGCCCGGAAGGCAAAGCTGCACGGAGAAGTGGGACGCCCGATTATTACAAAGTTGAATTTGTAAGCCCGATTTTGACCTATGAAAAGGACATGGAAAGGCTGCAAAAAATCATTCGCGCTTTCCGTAAAGCCGGAGGATTTACAAACGAAACCTGCGGCATACATATTCACTTGAACGGCGCCGACCATACGCCGCGCAGCGTAAGGAATTTTATTAACATCATAGCCAGTCACAATGACTTGCTATATGATGCGCTGCAAATAAAAGAAGATAGGAAAAGATATTGCAAAGCACTGGATTTACATTTTCTTACCGCTATGGCGCGGCAAAAACCGCAAAGCATGGCAGAAATAGAGAATATTTGGTATTCCGGTTATGTTGAAGCACGTAACCTGCATTACCACCAAAGCAGGTATCACTTTTTAAACCTGCATAGTTTTTTCCACGGGCATGGCACCATTGAACTGCGGTGCTTTAACAGTACGCTGCATGCCGGGGTAGTAAGAAGCTATGTAGTATTAGCATTAGCTTTGAACCATCAGGCGCTGACCGCCAAGAGTGCGAGGGCAAGCGTAAGCAAGGTTCAGCAAGATAATCCTAAATTTGCAATGCGGACATATCTTAACCGCCTTGGACTTATAGGTGAAGAATTTAAAAATTGCCGCATGCACCTGATAAAACACCTTCCGGGAAACGCCGCATGGCGCTCCGGGCTGGTAGGTATAACAGGGAGAGCATAATAAGCACCAACGGGCGGGTAACCGCCCTTTAGGTGGTGAAGGGGTATTCCCGCACCAAAATATAGGAGGAATGAAAAATGCAAAAACTTTATCTGGCTTACGGTTCCAACCTTGACCACAGGCAAATGAAAATGCGCTGCCCTGACGCAGCATATCTCGGCAAAACGGAGGTTAAAAATTACACCTTGCTTTACCGGGGTAACTATCGTGATTATGGCGTGGCAACTATTGAACCCAAGGACGGCGAGAATGTACCAGCCGGGATTTGGTCGATAAGCGAACGTGACGAAATCATGCTTGACCGTTATGAAGGATATCCGCACCTTTACGATAAGGAATTTTTAAAGGTGGAGCTGAACGGGGAAATGGTGGAAGTTATGGTCTATATTATGACGCCTGGGCATCTTTTGGCTACACCGGCCCCGTGGTATTATGAAACCTTACGCCGAGGTTACAAGGATTGCGGTCTTGACGAAAAATATTTGCACCGGGTAACCGAAGCCGCTTTCAAACAAAACAGATAATTAAATCCAAAATGAGCATCGCTATATGGCGGTGCTTTTTTTATATCCAAAATCCGAAAGGAGATTATTATGGCAAAACTTGATTTGAAACCTATTATTGAAATCAATGTGTCGCTATCCGCAAAAGGTGCTTCGCGCAGAGGATTTAATGTTGGGCTTATTTTGGGCTCGTCGACTGTAATTAGCACAGAAGAACGTGTGCGCATTTATACAAGCGCAGACGCACTTTTGCAGGACGGCTTTGATGAAGAATCGGCTGAATATCTTGCAGCAGTACTGTATTTTTCGGCTTCCTCTGGCCCGAAACGTTTAGCTGTGGGCCGCTATGATGAAGCAACTGATACTACAAAACTGAAAGCCATGCAGGCTTGCCGTGCGGCAAATTCTGAATGGTACTGTTTTGTTGAATTGGGTGCTTCCGAAGGCGACAACAAAGACGCTGCTATGTGGGCAGAATCTGCGGAACCGAAATGCCTGTACTTGTATACTACTCGCGATGATAACGTGCTGAGTACTGCAACAAACGATGAAGCGATTTTTAAATACCTGCAAGACTTGAACTATCGTCGCTCCTTCGGCATTTACTGTGCCGATGAGGATACTGAATCTGCGGTGGCTGTAATGGGCTATGCAATGGGTGCAAATAATGGTCAGACAAACAGCGCATTTACGCTGGCTTATAAAACACTTGTCGGCGTGGCTACTGATGACCTCACTGAAACGCAGGTTGAAACTGTTTGTGGTAGCCGTTACACTACTGGCACAAACGGTAATGTGTATATTACTCGTGGCGAAGAATATGATATCCTTCAGCAAGGGTATATGGCTGATGGCACTTGTTTTGATGAGATTCTGTATCTTGACATGCTGTGCAATGAAATCGAGCTGAACGTTATGGACCGTCTGTATACCGCGAAAAAAGTTCCCGGAACTGAACCCGGTGTGGACAGCTTCAAGAATGTTATCAGCGTTGCCTGCAATGAATTTGTAAAATTCGGTTTTATCGCACCCGGCAAATGGAACGGCGACGAATGTTTGGACCTTAAAAACGGTGACTACTTGCCGAACGGATATTTAATCCAGTCTGAACCTATTGATGAGCAGAGCCAGGCTGACCGTGATAAACGTATTTGCCCGCCGATTTATGCCTGCATTAAATTAGCCGGTGCGTTAGAATTTGTAACCATCGGCGTAAACGTTAACCGTTAAGGAGGTAAATCATGGAAATTACTACTTACAGCTTTACCGATACGGTTGGGTCTATTTCCCACCCCGAAGTCGGAGTATATATGTTCGATGGCACCGGCGTCGGGTCTGTAACTATTTCCAAATCTACGGACCGCACCGCGCATGACATTGCTTCTGACGGTTCCGTAATGGTGTCTAAAATTGCCGGCAATAACGGCACCGTAACTATTGAATGTCAGCAGACCTCCAGCATTCATCGTTGGCTTCTCGCATGGTTTAACGCGCTGTGGAGTTTGCCGACGAGTTCTTGGGCTGAAACTGCTGTAACATTACGAAATTCGCAGACGCATACAAGCCATGTTTGCATGGGCGTTTCGCCGCAGAAAGAGGCGGACACGCCTTATCAGGCACAGGGCCAGCGCGTGACCTGGACTTTGATGTGTGCCGAAATTACCAATATGCCTATTTAACGAGGTGTTAAAATGCTTAAACAAAATGTTAAAGATATTGAAGCAGGCGGTAAAAAATACCGCATTACTAAAATGGACGCGCGTGCAGGCTCGTATGTAGCAACAAAGATTGCTCTTATCGGTGCGCCGCTGCTGATGAATAAAAAATTCGATAATGAAGCGTTGGCTACGCTGCTGCCGAGCCTGAATCGTCGGGACTTTGATGAAATTCAGACCATTTTGCTGAAATGCGTGCAAAAATTGAATGAAAAAGATGGTCATCTGCTGCCGGAACCTGTGCTTACAGCTGATGGTTCGTTCGTGGATGAAGAACTGCAATACAATGTGGCTGCAGTAATGAATATTACCGTGCAGGCGGCAATGTTCAACGTTGGCGCTTTTTTCGCCGAGGCCGGGTTACCAGTTCCGGCGAAATAAAACTGGATTATGAGCCTGCCACATACCCAACGCTGGACGCATTTGCGTATGCGCCTGTTGCTGCAGGTATGTGGCAACAACATGAAGTTTGGGACGGCACCTACGATTTCGACGACCTTCTTGACGCGCACGAAATAATGGCAATAAAAGCTATTAATGCAAAACGAGCGCAGGAGGCCGCAGACGGGAGGAATAGCCAATGAGTAATATAATCGAAGAATATCTGGTGCGTATTGGAGCCGATATCGACCGAACATCTTTTACCGGTGCGTCGCAGGCAATTGCCCAACTGTCTACAACCATGCGGCGCTTTGGGCATGCACTTAAATATGGCGCCGTTATTACAGGCATCGCAAAAACAACCGAAGCTGTAATTCAGAACATAAAGGCAGTAGCCGACGCCGATATGGAATATCAAAAACTGGCCAAAACCATGTGGGTAACAAAGGAAACGGCAAAGTCTTTCTCTTTGATTACAAAAACCATGGGGGCCAGCGCAGAAGATATTGCTTGGATACCGGAACTGCGCCAGCAGTTTTTCCGTTTGCGTGCCGAAATGGCCGCCTTACAAACACCGGGTGATGCCAATGGGCAGCTGCGGTGGATTCGAGAGATAGGATATGATGTACAAAGCCTTCAAATGAAGTTGAAAATGCTTCGTGAATGGATTGTATATTACCTGATTAAATACCTGCAGCCTTACATTGCCGAATTCCAAAAGTTTATTCAATGGGTCGGCGATAAACTCGGCAGGAACTTGCCCGAAATAGCGCGACGCTTGGCTTACGTGCTGCGTTCAGTGGTGAGCTTGGGTGTTTCTGCCTTGCGACTGTTAAAAGCCGCCTACGAGGCAGTGTCGCGGTTTTTAACAGGGTTACCAAAGCAAACGCAAAAGCTGGTGGCAGCATTCGCTGTTGCCGGTGCTGCTATTTTAGCTGGGCCTTTTGGTATGTTTATAACGGCCATTGGTGCAGCACTCTTGCTTTTAGAGGATTTTTGGTATTATCTTGACGGCAAAAAATCGTCAAAAAGCCTTGCGCCGCTGTGGCGTTGGCTGACAGATAAAGATAATCCTATACGGCGCACGCTGACCGCTATTGAAAAATCTATCGAGAATATCTTAAATAAGCTGGCCGAATTGTTCAGCAATGTGTTCAATGATGACCGGCAGGAAAAGATAAAAGAAACTATCAGCATTCTGGCCAAAGGCTTAAGCGATATCAGCAGCGTTATAGCTGACATTATCGAAAAGTTAAGCGGTGATAACTTTGGCTTAATTGACCGTTTCTGGCGTAATTTCACTAAAGGTGTAAGCTACGCAATTGACAAAGTGCTTGCTTTGGGCAGAGCTACGGGCAAGTTATTAAGTGCTCTGAAAAAAGCCTGGGACGGCGACTACAAAGGCGCGGCGAGTGACCTTAAAGGTGCCTTCGGTGAAATTGGCAGCAGTATAAAAAGCGATGTTCTTAATATGTACTATGCTTTAGCTGGCGGTGACGATGGTGGAGAACGTGGGCAGTATGCTTACAATAAACTTTTAAACATGGGTTACACCCCGGCTCAAGCTGCTGGTATTGTAGGCAATCTTTTGCAGGAAAATTCTGCAATGGACCCGTCATTGTCGAATAGTATCGGTGCAACTGGTATTGCTCAATGGCTCGGCGGGCGATTAGATGCATTAAAAGAATTTGCTGCGCGGAAAGGTACTGCGTGGAATGATTTTGACACGCAGTTGGAATTTATCGACCATGAAATGCGTGGCTCGGAAAGCTTTGCATTTAGCAAATTACAAGAAGCTGCTACGCCTGAAGAAGCTGCATATGCTGTTCGCAAATTTTATGAGCGGCCCGGTGACGATGAAGCAAATGACGAAGCGCGTATGGCCAATGCGCGTGCCATTTTTGATAAAAACAAACCAAAGCCAAAAAATAAACCGCAGAATAATGGTTTCCAGTTTGACCTTGGTGTAGAAGGTACTTTTAGTGGGAAAAGCGATATGAGCTATGCTGATGCGCTGATTACCGGGAAAAGCATTATGCCGATGTCTACAACAAGCCTTAATAATAGCGCTGTGGTTAATGTGGGCGGCATTGTAGTAAACTGCGGCCCAACGTCGAATCCGCGCGAAATTGCTGCAGCTGTCGGCGCAAAGATTACCGACATCGGGCAAATACTGGCTGCACGTAATGGTGGGGGTGTGTCCGTATGAGTTTGAGTTTATCAGGAGCATTTGCTCTCGGCAATGTTATTGCTTATGCTACAACCGGAAAAACACTGCGCCTGTGGCAAGATAAAGGTTATTACCCAAGCCAGTGGGGCCATACCGGTGGTTCGATGGCTTCGATGGTAATGGAAAAGGTGAATATCGGCGGTTTTTTTGTTGACGCTGTATTCCATGGAAGCGCGGAACATACGCTTACCATTACACAGCATCCGGTCCAGACTGGTGCAAACCTGGCTGATCATGCTTTTATTAATCCAGTGAGATTATCGATGGACATTGGTATTTCCGACGTTATGGCTTACCGCAGCCCAGGTTGTTATGATGTGCCGGGCGAAACAAAAAGCGTTTCTGCCTATCGCAGCCTGTGCAAGTTGCAGCGTGAACGGAAACCGCTTAGAGTTTTAACTCGCCTTGATACTTATGAAAATATGCTTATTGAGAGCATAATAACGAATGATGATGTGTCTACACAAAATGCTTTAAAGGCCAGTATTGAGCTGGTGCAGGTGCCGGTGGCCGAAGTTACCGAAGAAAAAGTATCGTCCCGGCAATGGACATCGGCGCAGGAAGGCAAATCACAAGAAGTACAGCCGCAACCGGCAGAAGAATCAACCATAGCAACGATACGTGGCGACAGTGGGTATTATAATCCGGACGCGGGAGGTGTTGCTCCATGAGTTATGCGAGAATACCTATAACTTGCACGCCTAATAGCCAGCAAACCTTTAAACTTACGCTTGATGGAGACCGCAATATAAATATATTGCTGAAGCTATGTTACCATGACCTTTATGACCTGTGGCTCGCGGATATTGTCGATAATTCTACCGGGGAAGAATTGATTAATAGCCTTCCGATGGTTTTGGGTATTAATTTACTCGAGCAATATTCATATTTGAATATAGGTGAAGCCTACATTGTAGCGACAGAACCTTCAAGTCTTATGCAGCCGGATAATAAAACGCTCGGCAGCACTTTTATATTGATTTGGGGTGACGCTTCATGATGTGGTTGCGTAAATGGCGTGTTTTAGTAACGGACGCTAAAGACGAAGTGGCACTGGATGTGTCAGACCTGCGCATAACGTTTGAAGTGCGCTATGCGAGGGAAATCAGCAATTATTCAACATTGCATATATATAACCTCAATCAGGAAACCGAAAAGCGTATTATTTCCGAAGGCGACCGTGTAATTATTGAGGCCGGATATGAATCCGAAGGCGATGATAAACCGCAGCGATATGGGAAAATTTTTGACGGACAGGTGGTATATCCTACACGCAGCAAAGAAAATAATACAGATTATGTTTTGACGCTTTTATGCATAGACGGTAATAACCTTCTGGACAAAAATTTTATATCGCGGTCGCTCAACAGGGGATTAAATCAACGTCAGCTTTTGCAAGCAGTGTGCGATGGTGGCCGAGTTAAAATACCGATTGATTATGCTTCGCAGGGCTTATCTTCCCAGCAGTTGCCGCGCGGCCGTGTAATTTTTGGTGAGTGCAAAGATTGCATTGCTGATATTGCACGCGGAAATGCAGCCGGATATTACATTATGGACGGTAAATTGCATGTTACCAAAATGACCGATACCGTAACAGGCGAGGCTTTGGTAACATCGCCAACCACAGGCTTAATCGGCATGCCTACGCAGACGCAGTATGGTGCATCGTTTCGTATGCTGATGAACCCGGCGGTTAAGCTGGGCACAATGATACAGATTAAGAATAGTGAAATGAATGAGTATCAAGCGCAGCCCGGTCAAGCTGCTACGCCGATGGATGATGACTGGATTTATCAGGCCATTGAAGTGGTGCACACCGGAGATACTCGCGGGAACGATTGGTATACTAATGTGACGGGAATATCGCGCTATGGCACTGGCTCTTTGGCTGCGTTGATGACTAATGCAGCGCAAAATCCGAATGGGGTGTAATTATGATTAACTTAAACGAACGCGCACCGTATGATGAGCGGCAAGGGCAGCTTGACCGGCGTGCTGCAGCAAACAGACTTCGCGTTGCGATTCCGGGGATAATTCAATCCTTTAATTCAACGGAGCAGACCGTTACGGTACAGATTGCCATACGTGAAAAAATAAACCTCGATGGCAATGAAACCTGGGGCGATATTCCGCAGTTACTTGATGTGCCGATTGTAATTCCGCGCGCTGGTGGTTATTGCTTAACGCTGCCTATACAGCCGGGCGATGAATGCCTTGTAATATTCGGCGATATGTGTATCGACGCATGGGGGCAATCTGGTGGCGTGCAAAATCAAATTGACTGCCGC
>ULTK01050786.1_pt1 | contig 17168 bp, 17 predicted proteins | sample 1957551 | NCBI WGS metagenome assembly ULTK01 (sample SAMEA4835733, study PRJEB28245) | human gut metagenome | biome: gut microbiome; material: fecal sample | place: Denmark | collected 2008
ATAATTTCTCCTGGATTTGTCATTACCTGCTGTAACATAATTGCTTCCTCCTTTTTTATATTGTTTTATTTTATGTTTTATTAAATGTTTTATTAAAGTAATTACATTATCATCCTTTAAACATATTTTGTCAATATATTTCTCTCAATTTTACGCATTGCACAATTTGCAGATATGCTTTTTGTATATATTTTCTAATCAACGCACAAAAAAACGGAAAGAAAACCTCACTTACCGTTTCCTTTCCGTTTTTTTGCTCACACTTCACTCTGTTTTCACACTATAATAATTTATATTTCCATCATATGTTCCGCAAAAAAATATTTCGCAGCTCCAACAGCCGACGCTTCTTTCCTGTACGAACAGTTCTTCAGGTATGAAACATCATGTTCAAAACCATTATATGCCATCACTTTTTCTCCCAAAGGTATCATATAATCTGAGAGTACACCTCCGACATCGCCCCCCAGTATGATATCCATATCATATGCCATCCGTAGATTTGATATCAAAACAGCAAGATGATCCAGATACTCATTCCATATCTGTAAAACCTTTTTATCTCCACTTTCAAGATTTTCCATAAATGCATCCAGCGACTGCCTGTTATCTTCCGTCAGTACACTTGCAGCACAATATGCATCCGCGCATCCTGATTTACCACAATAACATTTTTTCCCACCGGGAACAAGTATCATATGACCAAACTCTCCTGCTTTCTGGTTTTGTCCGCGATACAACTTTCCATCTATGCAGAAAGCACCGCCTAATGTATGATTCAAAGACAGATATATCGCATTGGGATACTTCTGCTTTTTTTCTGCAAGCATGGCTGCATTGGCATCATTTTCAAAATACACCGGCATTCCCACAGCCTGCTCTAAAAAGCGGAGACTATAGTTCTCTATCCCTAACGCGTGGGATTTTAAAACAATCCGTTCTTTCTGATCGATAATTCCCGGGATCGCAATACCAATTCCAAGCAGTGTCTCCTTCGCAGGCTCGTCTGCCAGAAAAGTTTCAACCTTTTGTGCCACCTCTGTACAGTAGGATAATTCTGCCGTAAATTTTAAACGGATGCGGTCTTTTTTTACGATCTCATCTCCAAGATTTACCAGTACCATTTCGATATGATTCGCAGTGATCAAAAGCCCCATTGCATGACAATATGACTTATTAATTCCTATACTTTTTGCCTTTCGTCCGCCTGTCGACGCATACTCGCCCACTTCTTCTAACAGTCTTTTCTCCAACAGGTCATTTACGTTTGCTAACACAGTCGGCATACTCAGATTTAATTCTTTCGCGAGCTCCGCTTTGGACATAACCGGATGATTCAGCACATAATTGATGATTTTTTTTCTTGCTATATTTCTTTTATCTTTATTTTCCGTTTTTTTGTCCTCTTTTATTAAATATTTTATAAAAGAATTATATGCTTTTTTATTCTGTTTGTAAAGGGACGATCCGTTAACGCTAAATATCTTATGGACAACCACTATGTCAAACTGTACAAATCTTTTTTACCTCTCCACAATTTCCTTCCAGTTGTCCGAATGCCTGTCGACCGATGAGCTTACGCTTCTTGCCGCAGACCTAGTGGTATTAAGTGATATGCTTGCAAATCTTGCCGCCCGAAAATCAGCCCTTTGATATGCGATTCTTGCTGTTCCATTTTTTACATATATTATACCGCATTTTATAAAACCATTCTTTTCAATCAGCCTTTGCATAGTTTTATTATCCGCATGAGTATCAACCCTGATATTTAAAGAAATCTTTTTACAATAGTTTAAAGCACACGGAAACAAGCCATGTACCTGACCATCTCCGGCAAGCCTGTGAATCGTCAGATATGGTTCTTCATTCAGCCAGTTACCGCCCTCAATATGCTTATAATTAGGTTCTGCTCCATCAAACACCGAAAATACCCCGTGGATTCCATCCTTGTCATATATTACCTTACATGCATTTTTATCAATATCAGATTTTATCAGGTCTGCATCCGGGTAAAAATGTCCCCACTGAGTCGGATTTCCGGACTTTATCATATAATCCTGTGCATATCTGTAAATTTTCATAATTTGCTCTAAATCTGCCATTTCAGCATTTTTCACATTCAGCATGCCTTTTATTTACCTCCACATTTTTCTTATGTTACCCAATTCTTCTGTCGTCAAGCAGCTACTCTTCCTCTGTATCATACTTCACTTTCCAGAAAAAGAAAAGGTACTGCAAAAAATACAGTACCTTCTTTTCTCCTAAAAGTTACAGTAGGCTGCCCCTCGCAAATGCAAATTCTGTCCCTCTACAGTGACCTACTCTTATTATTTTGCACAATCTATTATTATTTTCTGACACATATCATATCCTAACACCGAGCTGTTCAACGACAGTGTATAGTTCTTCGCCATTCCCCACTTCTGCTCGGTATAAAAATTATAATTTGTTCTGCGCCTTTTATCTGTATCATTTATCAAATTTATGGCATCTGCTTCTGTAACATGATATAACCTGCAGATACGCTGTACCTTTTCCGGCATGTTTCCGTGTATAAAGACATTCAGCACATCTGCTCTGTCCCTTAAAATAAAATCTGCATTCCTTCCAATAATTACACAGCTTTCTTTCTCAGTGATTTCCAGAATTACTTTTCTTTGTGCTTCATATACCATATCTTCCACTGCTTTTCCCGTAATATCACGACCGGAAAAAGCATAGGCAAACAATCCTTTCTTGGGAGATAATTCAGCATTTTCCTGAATGTACTCCGGTGCGAACCCGGACTGTTCTGCAATCCGTCCAATGATATCCTTATCATAATATGCAATACCAAGTTTTTTTGCCACTTCTTCCCCGATAAATCGACCGCCGCTTCCAAACTCTCTGCTGATTGTAATGATTCTTTTTGCCATAGCTGACTCCTCCTTAACTTAAACTTTCCACTTTATTCTTCCGGATTCTCTTTAAAAATACATATCCCACAAGGCATGCAGCAATCTCTGTTATCGGGAATGCCCACCAGATTAAGGAAACGCCCATCTGTCCGCTTCTGACCAAACTGGAGAAAACACCTGCCAGCGGTAATATGATGACAAGCTGTCTGAGCAGTGAAATCACAAGCGACTCCAAACCGCCGTCCAATGCCTGATAAATTCCCTGATATGCTACATTGATTCCGGCAAAAATAAAGCTGATAGAAATAATTCTCATGGCTTCGATAAAATATTCTCTTGACTGTCCTGCATTAAATAATGTTGCAAAAGCCCCCGGGAAAATTTCTGTAATTGCCACACCCACAATCATAAGCACAATCGTATAGATTAAGCCATATCTGATTCCATCCTGAATCCTCTTCTTGCTATGCATTCCATAGGCAAATGCAATAATCGGCGTGATTGCATCTCTAAGTCCAAAGGCAAGGAAGAGTACAAACTGCTGTACTTTATAGAACAATCCATATGCGGTCTGAGCCGAAGGACTGAATTTTAAAATCAGATTCATCACATAAACCATAATAGACATAAGCGCCTGTCCAATAATTGCCGGAAGTCCGATTGCATAGATTTCCCTGATAATTCTGCCCTCTGGTTTCATAAGCTTTACACCATGCTCAAATTCCTTATTTAATTTTACATGGAAAATAAATAACAATGCTGCTGATACCACCTGTCCGATTACGGTTGCATAGGCTGCACCCTCTACTCCCATTTCAGGAACCGGTCCGATGCCATAAATCATAATTGGGTCAAGAATAATATTTACCACTGCTCCCACAACCTGACCAATTGTTGAATAAATGGAACGCCCGGTTGCCTGTAACAATTTCTCAAATAGTGAGAAGGAAATAATTCCAAATGAAATCACACAGCATATTCTTAAGTAGCTTGTTCCCATTGCAATGACTTCCGAATCTACGGTCTGTGATGAGATGTATGCTTTTACTCCAAACATTCCAAACAGCAGACATACTGCATAAATAATCACTCCAAGAAATAAACTGTTTCCCGCAACTTTCGCAGCTTTTTTACTTTTTCCCTCTCCCAGTGTTCTCGCGAGAAGCGCATTGGTTCCCACACCGGTTCCGATTCCCACTGCTACCATAAGCATCTGAACCGGAAACACCAGTGTAAGCGCATTAAGTGCAGCCTCACTTCCTGATTTCATGTTTCCTACAAAGGCACTGTCTACAATGTTATAAACCGCCTGCAATGCCATCGATAAAATCATCGGTATTCCCATCTGCACCATGAGTTTATTCACCGGCATCTCTTTCATCTTGTTAGGCATTTCCTTCATCTTATTACTTTCTGCCATCTTAACTTAATCCTCCTTTTTCCATCTGCAGAAGCTGCCGCTGGCAGCTTCTTACGGATATTTGGCAATATAAAAAGTGCGCACCTATCTTATAAGTTGGACTTACGCTGATAAGCTACACACTTTTTCATTGCATTATAAAATTACAAAAACGAGTAACAAAACTGGATTTACGCAATTTTGCTACTCGTTCAGAAGTCATTATATTTTTCTTTTTGGAAAAAGTCAAATTATTTTTCTCTCGTTTTATACTCATCCCATTTTCCACCATATATGCAATTTTCAACGTAAGCCATCATACGATTGTGTAAAATGGTCATATTATACATATTACTGAGTTCTTCCAACATTTCAACCGGTGGCATATAATTGCCTGCTCGTGTCAACCCTAGACCAAAAAAAACTGATTTTTTTTACCCTCAAATATCACTTTCCATTATACCTGCTATTGCAGTATATTGAAAGCAATATTTATGCTTGCAGAAGAAAGGAGTGCCACATTTCCTCGGCACTCCTTTCACTTGGATCTGTTGCATGGAGTGGAATATTATTGTATTTCTCAATTACTACTTTCCCATGCACCACCGAACCAATGTATGCCTGATTTGTCAATATTGACTTAACTGTTGTTTTGGTCCATGCATTATTGATATTGTTCTTTGGTGCCTTGTTTTTTTGTTGTAGCTGACATCCGGATACAGAATATGGATATTTTTTGTAGAATTACCAATAATCGGATCTATAAATTTAACTCCTAATGCACTTAGTTGTAATAAAATACGATTATATGTAGGCTGTTTCCAAGGATATTGTATATTCATCCATACTTCTGTATTGGCATCAATCCATCCTCTTTTAATTAAATATTCGATTCCGTTAATATGGTAATAGTGCAGGTGTGTAATCATTAATTTTGATATTCTGTCTATTCCAAACTTATTGAAAATAGACTGTAAACAATCTTCCAAATTAGAACTGTAATTATGCTTATTAGTAAAATCAAATACCGAGCAGTCTACCATCCAGATATTGTATGAACCATTTTCGCAAAAAAAACGATAATGCTACAGTTTCCATGTCCAACATTTATATGGTATGAACATACGTCTGATATATCTTCATTTTCTTCCTTGGGCTGATTTCTGTAATTTTGAAATCCAATCGCTCTGATTAGCTGCTTATTAAGTTCCGTATGCACAATGGATGTGGGATTATCCTCTGTTGTTTGAAATTCTCTACCATCGTAATACACAAACTCTCCTTCCGGAATCATAATTTGATTTTCCATACGCATTTCTCTCAAATTTATATCATAAGCATCAATATCATATATGTCATCCATGCTGTCTTGCATCAATATCATCTGGTCACGATATAACTCCTCTATATCATTCTCTCTCCATCCACTTAGATAATACCCATGAACAAAGTATAATCCTTCTTTTAATTCAAATTCTCGCTTCATCCTAAATTTATCATCTATATTGGAATCCCCCCGTATTATTATTTCAGCCACGCTATAACTTCATCAAAATTGTTTACATATAACTTTTCAAAACTCTTACCATTTTCATCAGACAGAAAGTCCAGAAACTCACTCATATCTTTACGGAATATCTGCCCTATTATTTTTAAATCCACGGAAGCTTTACTAACCGCCTCAAGATCATTGATTTCTCTCATTCTCTTTTCTAAATTATCATAGCGTCTCTTCCAATAATCTACATATTCCAATCGTTCTTCTGGTCCTTTATAAATAGCTGGTCCTATCTTTTCTGGTGCATCCTCACCATAATATTTTCGTTCTTTTTCACTCAGCACAACAAATAATAGCCTGTCTTTATAATGATGGTCCTTAATAATCTCTCCAACTTCATACATACATGCCTGACGTCTCAAATATGTATCACTAACAACAGTCAATACAAAGTCATGATCCTGTATCGTGTTCATAAATGCCATAAAACTGTCTTTGTACTGCAACTCTGTATATCTGGATATCCAAATCCTGTCTTTTAGTCTTTCCTTTATCTTCTTTTCAATAATATCCACAATTGGTGTATCACACTCTGTATAGGAAATAAATAACGTTATAGGTTCATCATTCTGATTGACAACCTTTTCCTCTATATCATTGTTTTCATATACAAAATACTTGCCATCTAGCCAAATTATTTTATCACTTTGCTTAACTTCAATCGCAAATATATCAACACCTCCTACCGATACAAAGCCATATTTCATGGATATTTCATTATCTAGCTGAGCTTTTACCATTTCTATTACACCGGCCACATTAAAAGTTTTTTGACACCCCACCTTCTTCATGCGTCCATTTTGTTTTTCAACTCCAAGAAATATGTATCCTCCAGTATTATTGGTTAGGCCACAAATATATTTTGCAAGTTCTATCGGGCGAAGCTCCAAAGCTCTGCAAATCACATTATCCAGTACATTATTTTCGACTATATAGGACACTCTATCCTCATTAACACCCATATTTACCACATTCCTTTCAACGGTATTCTGTTAAGACCAGTTAATTTAATGATTTTACCGAAAGTAATCTTTTGTGGTTCCTTTTTTCCATCTTCCACCCAAAGTTCCCAGTCCATAGAATAGTCTAAAATATCCATTTCTGTTCGGTAATAAATTCTGACTTCTCCACCATCGGATGGTCTTGCCAACACATATATCTGCTTTCCATTCTTTTTAACAACAAATATTGTGTCCGCAATCTTCTGTATATCCGAAAGGTCATATTCCTCCTGCTCATCCAGAAATGAAAGAACATTTTTCTGAGCTCTCTCCAGAATTTTCTTTACATACTCATATGTGCTTATTTCATGCCTAGATTCTCTAATAAATTGGCTTGCAAACTCCGAATTGGAAAACGCCATATCCAATGCTTCTTGCGAATCGATTCCATATTGCAACAGAACTTCCTCCGTGACAGCTTCCTTTGACAAAGCCGTATTGACAACAGCACCCTTAGTGCCTTGCCTGATAATTGCTTCCAACTGTTCAGGGGAATCAATATCATACTTACTCATTATATTTGTAAATGTTTCTGCTTGCCTAATATTATTGGCAATGTCGTCGTCATCATACAAATAGTGTTTATTTGCATAAAGAATTGGTAAAATATTTTCCGCCTCACTTTGATGATCCTTTATCCAAAGCAAAAGTTTATGGAAAGCATTACGTATTTCCGGTTCCTTTGTATTTCTATTATCTTGCACAAATTCGGTAATATAGCCGACTATATCCTTATTTGTTTTCTGACGATTCTCTGGAAGTTCCAAATATATCTCTTTCATCAACAATTCTTCTCTAATATTATATCCAGCAATACAGGCTATCTCCTTTAATGTTTCATCCATTTCATTATCAAGAAAGATTTTTTCCTTAATCGTAAAATTTCCATTCTGATTAGGAAGTATTGGTTTTGTGACCTTATTAATAAGATTATCCCACCCCTGCTGAACTACAAACTCTATAAATCTTGTCAAATACTCAGCAGCTTCTTCGCTAGAAATATCCAAATGCTCAGCTAGTCCAACAACAGTGCTACATTCGCTTATCCTATCTGCCACCATTGTTACTGTGTATTTCATAGCTTCATGCAACAGTTTTTCAGAAACTTCTTTGACTTCCTTCATTTCCAGTTCTAGTTTCAGTACTTGGTTCGCGTAATTGCATATCCTTTTCTGTGAATCCAAACCGTCGAAAGAATCGTTATACATAAAAGTTATTTTTTGATAAACACGTTCTTTTACTTCTTTTTCCGCCTGTTCTAACTGTTTTTCAATCAGTTCTAACATTTGACCATTATTGATCTCCGCACAATGAAACCATTCACTACGCTCAAAATCCAAATGTAATAACTTTGCTTTTATGTCTTTTCCTAAATCCATTAGAATATCTTTGTATTCTTCCAGAACATCAACGTCAAAACATAGACTAGCTACACTACAGAAGTCTCCTCTCTGATTTGGCAGAATACTTAGCTGATTATTTTTTACATATGTCTGCCATTTTTCATTTTCATCAATAAGAACATAGTATTCATCTAACCAATCCCTCCAATCAATATGATCCAATTTGGTCACTAATGTATCTACATTTTCGAAATTACCCACTTGTTCCGATAATGTTTCAAATGTATAACTGTTGCATCCTGACCATAAGGAATGATACCATTCATGCAAATCTTCTTTCTGAGGAATCATATCCGGAATCATATGACTTAATAGTTCCCATATTTTTTCACGTGTTTCTGTATTTCTATCGGAAATAATAAACAACTGTTGATCATCCCAATCATCTAACAATGCTTTCATATCTCCACATGCTGTGTGAACAATCGGGATATGCAGTATTACATCTTTACACTTTGTAATTATTTCTTCCAACCATTCTTCGTCATACCATTCTTTCTTACTATAAGAAGTCACTTTGGTGATATTATAAATTCCGTCCCATTTTTTCTCTACTGCATATTTCAACAGTTGCTTATACAAACCACACGCCTTCTCTACAATATTACGATTAGCTTCTATTTCTTCATCAATTCTCGTCATATTTTTACATGTCAAAAACACCCCATCTCTTGGTTCTGTGGGATTAAAATCTGGAGAACTAATTAAAACTGGAAAAGGGAAATCCTCTGTTCCAATCAAAGGGAAATCACAAAACAATTTGGATTGATTCTCAGAAAATGGAAGAATCTTCATATTATCATCCATATGCTCCAATGCTATATAAATAGAAACATTGTCCTCTGTCATTCCTAATACATATTTATTACAACAATGACCTTGCTGCTCCACTTCAATTTCAGATACAGTTGCATTTTCTAATCCACATTTCACTTCTCCCTTATACTGAAACTTCTCTCCAGTATTTTCAACAGTAATTTCCTCAATATCAGGAAGCATAGCAAGAACATATGCTGCTGATACTCTCAAACTCTCCAATCCATCTCGTGCCGTCTTCATCCCGTACTCGTCTAGCTCATACTCGAATACAGTATTATATTCGTCCTCATCAAAATCTAAGAAATCAACAGGTGTACAACTTCCCAAATCACCAACAGCCTTCTCCATAGCTGCTATAATTTCATTTTTTCCCTTTCCTGTTCGGTCTAAAGAAATAGTAAACTTAGAATATTCGTCACCAATTTCTAGAAGTCCGGAAATATTAACTACTTCTGATAACAGATGTGTAGTAATAAATCCCGTTCCAAACTTTCCACTTTTTCTCTCTCTACCATCATTACGATCCTTAGAAGAAGCCTGATTGATAAGCGATAATATATTATCCATTGAAAAAGCCTTACCATTGTGTCGAAAAAACACTTTTCTCTGCATTTCATCATAATTAATGCTTATTTTTACTTTTCCTGTAGAATTACAGACATCTTTGGCATTCTGGCATAACTCCCATATCCATCTTTTCGCACTATTCTCATTATTACTGTAGCGAAGTTTCTGCAAGAGCTGAACAATTCTGTTTGCAGCACCAATTCTCAAAGAATTATTGTCTGCTGCTTGTATATCCATATCAAATTGTTGCTTATTCATCCGTACCTTCCCTCCATTCTTCTTATCAAATTTCTTTAATAATTATGTCGGTATATTAACATGTGTTTTTATATAATCAGCAACATCATCTATTTCCGGATAAATCTTTGCTTTATTTATCCCCAAACTTTCCAACTCATTTAGTAACTCAGCTTTTTTATCAATAATGCAAATTGTAATCTTTTTATTATCCAACTTTAATCGCAAATTTGATAATGTATTATACTTTTTACCACCATATGTTTCCTCAAGCAGTCCGCAAACAATAAATGCACCTTCTTGATTATCAATTCTTCTATTCTTCCTTGCAGGAATGCAAACAACAACATCTCTTATATCCTCTGCTCTTATTTCCGATTTAAAACCAGGACGTTCCATTCTCACCTCGTGAACAAGGCGTTCAACTTTATCATTAAAATCATTCATATTTGAAGACTTGACAAAACTTGAATGGTAAAATTGCATTTGCTCATCTTTAGTAAACAAAGGAAGGGATGCCAGCATTGCAACAGTATCACTCTGAAAATATTTTATAGAATCCAAACTCTGTGAAAAAATTATTATCTCGCCATAATACGAATGTTGGGATTCACATGCAAAATAAAGTGCAACCAATGGATTCTGAGTGACATCTAACAATCTTGTTGGCAAACCGTAGTGTTGCATTTCTGCCAATTTTTCTATATGTGATTCTAATCGTTCGAATTCATAAGGACATTTCGCCATTAATTCTAAATACATTTTCTTTTCATTTGATAACCATTCTTCTTTTCGAAATAAAGACGGTTTCAAATCATAAGAAACTTTACTGTGTCCTCGAAAAAACAATTTCTCCTCTTTTTTTCTAATTTGTCCCAAAAAATCTACGTACTGATTAATTGATGATATAAAATTCACCTCAACCTTAGCCGCATCAAAAACTATTCCGTTTGACATCCTGATATCATACTCATGCTCGTGCTCATTCCAAGTTGTGTATAACTCTTTTACACAATCAAGCTTCTTATCAACAGATTTGTACATTTGAAAGATAAAATAAATAATGGCAAAGTAGTTGTATTCATCAAAAGAACTTTTATTTTTTGATAGTTTTTCTTCCAGTTCTTTAAGTACTGGTAGCATTATTTTTTCGAGTTCCTCAGTATTTGTAGCATACCTTCCTGCAAAAACTTTAGCCAATGGAGAATCTAATTTCTTCAAATTATTTTCTATTTCAGATTTAGAGGTTCTCGGTCTCCCTATTAGTGGATTAATATCACAATATCCTTCCGACTGCAATTTTTCGAACATCATCTTTTCAAAAGCGCTTTTTACAATGGCATTATGTTCTAGTTCGCCTATTTCGCTATAAATGAAAAAAAACATTTTATGCTCCTCCTTCGTATATGTCACAGTTTATTGCTGTTATAATTCACTTAATATACAACACTCTTGTCAAATTACAGATAATTTTCCACGCCTTCAATATTTGTTTTTTCATCATAATCAAAAACAATTCCCACACTATATCTTGCTCTTGTTATTGCAACATAAAATTGAGACCTTGTTTTGGGTTGCAATTTTTTTGAATGGTCCATCATCCAGTTCCTCATTGTACCGGTTGGATAAATTAGTACTCTATCATATGTCAATCCTTTAGCCTCACCCATATTTATTACTGCATATGCATCATTCACTTTTACTGTTCTCTTCTCCCTTAGTTGCATTGGTTTAAATTGTTCTAAATATGCATTAATATCATCTAGTCTTACTAAAAAAACTCCGTCATGTCCAGTAACCTCAAATTGCTTTGTTCCAGTTTTGCCATATTCTTCATACAACTGCGATGAATATGAACATATACTTTGGTTATTTCTGTAAGAATCATTCAAAGTCTCTTTATCAATAATGCAATCTATTTTTTTACACTCACTTCTAATAAATTCTTCTATCTTACCATCTGCATACTTCTTATACTTTGCTTCATTATGCGTATGATATGTTACCTGTCTGGGATCTCCTACCATTGTCACATCACAATCCGCTTGCAACATACTTTTTATGATGTCTAAATCATATCCCGCCAAATCTTGAATTTCATCTATATATATCTTAGGATAAATCCTGCTAATTCTTTGCGAAACCCTTCCTTTAGTCTCCTTTTCACAACGACATACAAATTTTGCAATCTTATCAGAATACATTTTCATTCCATCCGTGAAATAAAAATTTCTATAGTCCTCTTCTGCATAATATACCGGACCATATTTTCCATTATATTTTTTTCCAGACTTTTCATTGACTAATATCATACCATTAATCTTATCATCTAAGACCACTCCCTGAAATGGTCGAACCCCATGCTGTAAAAGAAATGAGTACCATGTTTGTATGGTAACATTATGCGGAACACAACCATTAAGTTCTACAAATTTTTTACGGATTTCCAGTTCATTAGCAATAGTGTATGTTGTTATTAACACACTGTCCGATTGTTGCATCGCCTGTCTAACCAAATATGTAGTTTTACCAGATCCCGCTCGTGTCAAGGGTGTGATGGGGAAATTTTTAACTTTTTTTGATAGGGTTATTTAATTTTCAGTTCCACAATAACAGCACTTACCAATTGGATAAAAATCAGCTTTAATTGATATTCCAAAGTTCCCACATTCTTCACACTCATTATCTGAAACAAATTCTTTTAGTTTTTTCTTATCTTCCTTAATGAGATTCAATTGAGCAATCATGGGATTCAGCTTCTCTATTACATATTTTATAAGTTTGAGTTTTAATTCTTCTACCTCCGAATCATCATACTCTGAATCCTGTTCTGCCTGCATCAAACATTCATCTCCTTCGCAACCGCTTCCATTAACAAAGAGGCATTTTGCTCTAAAGATTTCTGCAATTTCTGTTTTGCAAATAAATAATTGAACATGAACTACTCTCTCCCATATCATCATCAATAAACATCTCAAAGTATACTTCAACAGTATTATGCTCTAATGCCTTACACTTTATATCGAAAAATGTGTTTTTCCATCATATATAGTTGTTTCAATTTCTTCAATATCAAAACAAGGATCACACTGAAATTGTTTCAAAATATCTTCCCATATATCAGCAATTTTTTTCTTCTTTTCAGAATAAAATTCTTTGCGTTTTCATTTTCCTTGCCTGACGTCAAAATTTTTTCAAGCTGTACATATTCCGCTCTCGAAAGAACAATATCATTCTCATACACCTTACATTTAAAAACAATTTCAAACACAGATTCTAATGTCAGAGAAATCAACTCGGCATTAATATCATCTAATTCCAGAACCTTTTGCTTAAATGTCTCTGACAACTGTATTGCTGAGTTATAATATTTTTCCAATCCACAGCTACTAAGCCAATCTACCCCCAAATGTAATGTAAGTACTCTACTTACAAAAGACCGAATTCTATTTTCTAACTTAAAGAATTCAGAATACAATTCGGTACATAATGCTTCCGAAGGCTCATCAATCAACCAATCACATCTTTTCCAGTCTACATTCATTCTCTTCTTAATTTCTATTTTTAACTTTTCCAAATAACGATCATAGCACTTTTCTATACCCTCATAAATGTATTTTGGTACTATGTCTATAATAATTCTCGCATCTTTATTCTGAAACGTATCAATAGTAAAAGTAATTTTATATTCAGCAGAATCGGTTTCCAATGCGAAAACTTCATTAGCAATACGTTCTAAACATCCCAAACATTTCAAAGTGCTTTTATTTAAAAGATTAGGCATTATATCCTTCATCACCTGTGTAACATATTCTTTAGTATGATCTTCAACTCGTTTAGTGTTTTCTCCCCACTCTTGGTTACCTTCCATAATATCTTCATAAAGCAAATCGTAGTTGTTTATTCTATTAAACATGAATTTTACATGATTCATATATTTCACCTACTTTCAGCATATATTTGCTTTAATTATATTTCCATTCTCTTTCAACTGTTTTATGATATAGTTCTGTATGATCACCAAAAGGACTATCCTCACACGCCATTTCATACAAAAAAGCACCTATATTTTTTAGTAAATCTTCAACCTCATAATCATATGTTTGCAACTGTTCCAATAAATCAAGATTTTCCTTGTCATTTTCATATTTATTTATCAGTTCATCAATTTCTTTTTGTAAATCTCTCAATGACTTCTTGCTTCTCGTAAATCCCTTTTCTTCAAACACCCCACTCTTACACCATTTTTTCACAATCATCGCATCCAAGACTTCTAATTCACATGCGTAATTATATGCTTCACTAAATTGTTTTTTTATATTGTCAATTAGCACCTCACATACAGACTCATATGTTCCTACTGTTTGGCTTGCGGTTTTAGTGATTCTTTTCAGCAATTCAATTGAGGTTTTTGTATTTACTTTACTTCCTGAAATTAATTCTTTCTTGATTTTTTCCAACTTTTCATTTATATGTTCCACTTGGTTTACCATATATAACATTATATCTTGTCTTATGCTACTAGGACATTCTTGTGAACTCAAATCGATATATTTATTCAAATATACCCTTATTGTCACTGTATCTTGGCTTTGGATACTTGAAATTTTATCCGCAATCTGCTCAAGCGGATTACACCAATAACATTTACCCATAACATTATCCACAACAAACAAAATTGTTACATCATTCTGCTGACGCCAATAGTTTATCGTTGATATTTTAATCGGCACTGTAAAATACCCTTGTTTTTCTGTTTCGCTATCAACCTCATCTTTTCCTTTACTCTGAATATTAAAAAATAAACCTATCGGTGAAGTTTCCTTAAGCAATTCTGCTCTCATGTCTATTCCTAAGTCTACTGATTCATCAATAATATTAACAACAGCAAAATTAGATATAACTCGTTTTAAATAATCTGCCGCAAGATTCCCCTTCTTTTTATTCAAACTATATACTGGTAGTTTTTCCATTGCATACATTCCTTTCAAACCAAACACTTTTTGTTAATTCTGCAATTCATCTTTTTACATTGTAATATGGTAATGAGAAATTCCCCACTTTGCAATTGCCCATGCATGATTATGAGTTACGCTATCTTCCTACATTTGAAACTTTATAACCATGCGCATACCGCAGGGGTTGGGAAATTAAAGCATTACAATTCATTCATCTTGACTTTCACTATTTAATAATGTTTTGGACGTACTATCATACTCCATATCAGTCAATTCCGATTTAACATAATCATCATTAAGCAATTTCATAAGATTATCGACATCTTTTTTCGTATTTGTACGAATCTTTCCATTTTCAATATGTATAATATTTTTATATCGAGGAACTAATGGTATTTTATTTATGAGTTCATCTTTATCCATTGCCAACACCGGTGAATTCTTCACTTTCATAAGTTTTTTGGATATAGTTAATTTTTCTCCAGTTTGATATTCCTTCAATGTAGCTATATTTCCAATAATATCTAATTCTTCCAGTTTGGAAATAACACTCTGTGCTTGGTTACGGACAAACACTTGAAAGCCAAAAAAATCTTGAAGAACCTTAACATTTCTTACCAATATAGTATTATCTAAGATAAGTAATTCTCCTCTTTTATCGATTTTCAGCATTTCTTTATCGACAATTTCAAACACATTATCTTTTTGTATTATTCTTAGATTATTTTTTGCTTGCAATCTGGATCCTACATATGCTTGCTGATATATAAACAATTTCTTGCTATTTAGATTTATTTTGAATAAAAAGCCAAGGACATTTCCTATGTCCTTTTCGTCAAAATTGAAAACCTCATCCATACTATCATCATTTAGCAAGGCAAATGGTTTGTACTCATCACTTTGCTCCAAAACATAAACTGCCTTTTTATTATCTATAACATCTAAAATATCACAGTACACCACCTCATCTTGCAAATACTGTGTATTAATAATCTCCAAAGCAATAGACCGAATTCTATCTTTCAAGGAATTCATCGATATCATCTTCTCAATATAAAATCCCTGCTCCTCACCTTTTAAGCAGACGTATACATCAACACCGCACACTGCACCTGTTTCTGTAATTTCTTTAATTTTTGATGTTATCTCTTGTTTATTCATGAATTTATCCTTCCTTTCTGATAACTAAAACATTATCCTCTATCTTCTTGTACTCTATTGTGTTGCGACTATCCATATTGCCTCTTATCAATGCAATATACTCTCCATCTGGCAAATGCTCATTATCAACAAATTTAAATTTATACACCTTATATTTCAGTATTATTAGTACTGGGTTTTGATAGTATAAATTGGTTTTCGACAACAAACATATTATTATAACACCTAGAAAAATCATCAATAATAAACCATTCCACGTCGAAATATCGTTAACCAACAATGGCAAAATAAGTGTAAGAAAGAAATTCAATCCGGCATCTTTTTCTTCTTTGATATCCTTAACTTCATAACCCCCAACTACGTCATATCGTTGAAAACATACAAATTTAATAAATATGATCAAAGACACAATAACCCAAATCAAACAAATCCACATTCCTATATATAACGGCAAATGTTTATAAATCATCTGAATATTGAACAAATTGCCAACCACACAACCAAACTTCTCAAATGGAAAATATTGCAGTATTGTTAGTAAAAATAACGGACTTAACGACAAAATAATCAATTGCTTCTTCAATCACTTCACCTCTTTTCCTTCTTGACAATATATATTTGTTTTGACTTTTCGCTCCCATTCCAATTATACCACCTCCCCTCATTAATCTCTACCAGAATAATCAGTATTATCAATGCTTTCGAGCCTTTCCCACCTCCCCAAACTCATCCCGAAACTTCCACTTTATCTTCACCCTGTCCTTTGCATACACGACAATCTCCTCCACAAAAGCATCCACCATTTCTCTGTTAAGTCCCGTCAGCTTCAGCTGCCCTTCCAGCATCTCCAAACCTGCCACTTCCGGCACATCCATATCTGCCATCTTGGTGACTGCTGCCATCTGCTCTTCGATATTCTCCTGTAGGCGCTCAAGCATCTGCTCATATGTCTTACGCTGTTCCAGATATGTTTCTTTATCTGTCATTTCCAGCTTGTAGCTTTCATAAGCTTCACGCAAATCCTTTTCAATTAGTTCACGGCTATGCTCCATATCTGAAAGATGCTTCTCTGCCTGCTTTAATCGCTCTGCCTGTTTCTCCCGCTGCATATCCACAACATTTCTGGAATCTACCAGGACATCAATCATCATCTGAAGTGCTTTCTTCA
>ULTK01029307.1_pt1 | contig 16811 bp, 13 predicted proteins | sample 1957551 | NCBI WGS metagenome assembly ULTK01 (sample SAMEA4835733, study PRJEB28245) | human gut metagenome | biome: gut microbiome; material: fecal sample | place: Denmark | collected 2008
CCGAAACCGACGATAGATGATATTCCGGAATCGTTGAGAACAGCCATCAAGTGTTTTATCGTTACTTGTGCCATTCGAATTGCCCGTGGTCAGGAGAACAAACACAACTCCATGCTGATTCACGTCTCCCGTTTTCAGGCATGGCAGAATCATCTCAAGGAGATTATTGACCGTCTGTTCAAATACTACAAGAGCGAAATAGAGGCGAATGATACGACCATGCTGGAAGAGCTCCGGCAGATTTTCGAGGAAGACTCTCCCGATTACCGTTCATACCGTACCATTACCGGAGAAATCATCGAGTCACCGGTTCTTTCCCGCATCGACAACAAAATACGGAGCCACACATGGGATGAGATCAGGCCTCTGCTCTATCGGGCCGTACAGAAGATAGAAGTCAAGTCCATCAACGGGACCTCTGGAGACAGTTTGACCTATTACGATAACGAAAAGAACGGCATTTCGGTCATTGCCATTGGCGGAGACAAGTTGTCTCGCGGACTTACGCTCGAGGGGCTGTCCGTGAGCTATTTTCTGCGTGCGTCGAAGATGTACGACACGCTGATGCAGATGGGACGATGGTTCGGCTATCGCCCCGGCTATGTGGATCTTTGCCGGCTCTTCACCAGCAACGAGCTGAACGAATGGTACCGTCACATAACGCTTGCCAGTGACGAACTTCGGGAAGAGTTCAGATATCTGGCCGAATCTGGCGGAACGCCGGAGAACTATGCCCTGAAGGTTCGCACGCATCCAGGACAGTTGCAGATAACGTCCATATCCAAGATGCGTCACACGAAGAACATTCAGGTCTCGTGGGCCGGTCGTCTGGTAGAGACCTACCAGCTGCTCCGGGATCCGGTCTCCAAACGGAACAATCTGGCGGCAACAGACAGTCTGCTTTCAGAACTCGGAACTCCAGACAGAATCAAAAACGATTATCTGTGGACCGGCATATCTTCCGATACCGTCTGCGACTACCTGTCCCGGTTCCAACTGCCGGAGTCCCTGACCAAGGTCAATCTCGACCTCATATGCGATTATATCCGGGAACTGAACGATGTGGGAGAACTTGTTTCCTGGGACATAGCACTGATGAGCAAGAATGCAGATGGCAACACGTGCGTCCATACTTTTTCGAACGGCGTACAGGCAGGATGCTTCATCCGCCGGCAGGCACAGGATGCACAAAATGCCGGGACATACTATATCCGCAAGAACCATATCGTGGGTAATCCGACCGATGAATTCATTGACCTTCCTGACGACATGCTGTCGAAAGCTCTTGATGAGACCAGAGGCCGGAAGACCCGGGCTAAAGAAGAGTGGAAACACGAATATCCTTCACCGCAGCTCGTCAGACAGGAGTTCCGCTCCAAACAGACTCCCCTGCTCATGATTTATCCGCTGAATCCGGAATATTCCAACATGTCTGGAGTAAAGGATGCTGTCTCCTATACGAAAGACGACGAGCCGTTCATCGGATTTGCCATCGCATTTCCGCACAGCGACACAGACAAGGCCATCTCCTATGTAGCCAACCAGGTAGCCGACTTTGCAATTACCGAGGAGAACTTCGACAGCACCAACGACAACACTTATGATGAATAATAACTCGATAACGGACATATGGAACAATCTGGCCTCGGCAGAGGAAGCCGGACTCACCAAACGCAGAATTCCGGTTGAGTCTCCCTTGTACGTATATGGGACATACCGACATCCGGACAACGTGTACGGTATCGCTTTCTCATATGATAGTAGCCTGACTATTCCGGTTGATCAGTTCAAAAGTCTGAAGGAACTTGGAATCCTGCAAATGCCGGACACGAGTTTCGAGCACAGAAACCTGTTGCTGATACAGCTGCATCACACGGACTGTCTCGGTGTGTTCGCTACCTTATGCTCGGATTTGACAAGTGCCATAACCCGTGAATCTTCCGAAAAGTCCGCACTTCGCATTGTCCTGAATCAGCTTGAAAAGTGGAGAACTCTTTTCGATCGAGGACTTGCGGCCGGACTTTCTCCGGCCGAACAGCAAGGTTTGTATGGCGAGCTTCATCTGTTGTCTCGCATGATACGCCGAAATTCCTCAGACATGACGGAAACGGTCGGATATTGGGTCGGTTGCGACAAGGCCATGAGAGACTTTCAGGGGGTGGACTGGGCCATCGAGGTAAAGACAACCGCGACCAACGGTTCGGATCGACTTACGATAAACGGGGAACGCCAACTGGATGATGCGTTGCTTGACCGGCTTTTCATGTATCATCTTTCCGTAGAAGTATCCCGGAAAAACGGTCAGACCCTGAACCGGGCAATCGAAGACCTGCGAAAAGCTTTGGCGACTGACACGATTGCGCTGCACCGGTTCAATACCGGGCTGACTCATGCGGGATATTTCGATGAACACGCGCCCATGTATCAGGATCGCTGCTACAAGATTCGCAGAGAGCAGGCCTATCGCATATCGGGGAATTTTCCCCGTATCATGGAACGGGATCTGCGCAATGGAGTCAACAACGTCACATACACCATCAACACGTCGGCCTGCGAAGAATACGCAGTAACTGACACGGAACTCTTCAAATCGACAATTGATCATGAAAGAGATTGAAAAATTCTACCAGTCCCTTATGCAGGACGTTGTCGCCATGCAGTCGGGTGATGAAGATGGCAATACCCAGGAACAGATATTTACCCGAATCTGTCTGGACATGCTGTCCGATGCAGCCGAAACGGAGAACGTATCGGTTGCCTACGACGAACGCGATTTGAAGAAAAAGGGCCAACACAAGATAAACGGATATGCGATTTCGGACAACTACGAAACCGTGGATCTGTTCATCACCCTTTATGCCAACACCACGGATATCCGTACGATTTCCAAGGGCGAGGTTGATACGGCTTCAAAGATGATTACGAACTTTTTCCGCCGGGTTGTATACAACGATTATGTCAATGAGATTGCAGAATCATCCGAAATCTTTGAATTCGCCAATACGCTGGCCAATTATGCCGAACTGCGCGAAAATCTGATTCGCGTAAATGCCTTCATCCTGACAAACGGCACCTACAAGGGCGAACTTCCGGCCAGCCAGGTCATCTGCGGATACAACATCTACTACAAGGTTATAGACGTGGAATATCTTTACAAGATTTCCGAACAGGCCGGAGTTCCCATAGAACTGGATTTTGAGAATCTTGACGGACACAAATATGAAATTCCATGTCTTGCCGCCAATCTGAGCAATCCCGATTACGAAGCATATGTTGCCATTATATCCGGAGAATGTCTGGCAAAACTTTATGAATGCTACGGATCCCGTCTGCTGGAACAGAACGTGCGTTCGTTTCTTCAGTTCACGGGAAAGATCAACAAGGGCATACGGGAAACCATCAAGAGTGAGCCTCACATGTTCTTGGCCTACAACAACGGTATCGCTGCAACAGCCGATCACATCGAACTAGATGAGACAAGGCATTTCATCAGACATATCAGCAATCTCCAGATTGTAAATGGTGGTCAGACTACGGCCTCCATCTACAATACGGCCAAGAAGGATAAGGCCGACATTTCAGATATTCTTGTTCAGGTAAAGCTGTCCGTCATCAAGGACAAGGATCAATACGCGGAAATTGTTTCACGCATATCACGCTATGCCAATACTCAGAACAAGGTCAATGATGCCGACTTCTCGGCCAACAATCCGGCTCTTGTAGAAATCGAGCGCATCTCAAGATACATATTTGCACCCGCGACTCCGACCAACAATTTGCAGACGGCTTGGTTCTTTGAGCGTGCTCGCGGACAATACAAGACCCTGCGGGCCAAGGAAGGATTCACGAAATCACGGCAAAAGGCCTTTGATTTGAAATACCCGAAGAAGCAGGTTGTTACGAAAGTAGAACTTGCCAAATATGTTAATGCATGGCAGGAAACGTACAATGGCAGGAGTCTGGCTATCGGACCTCACATCGTAGTACGAGGTAATGAAAAGAACTATGCCCGTTTCATAAACTACAATCTCCCGGACGTCAAACATATCGACGTTGCATGGTTTGAAGACATGATCGCCAAGGCCATTCTCTTCAAGGCTGCCGACAAACGATACGGAACCAAACTCACGGGAGATCATATCGGTGAATTGAAACAGGTTGTCGTTCCGTATACATTGTCTCTTCTGAATATCATTACCGAGGGCCGACTGGATTTGTATCGAATCTGGAAAAACCAGTCGATATCGTCAGCCCTGTCGGATTTCATATACGATCTGATGAAGCAGGTCAACGAATTTATTCTCAAAGAATCTCCCGTCTCGCACTATATCGAATGGGCCAAAAAGGAAGAGTGCTGGTTAAAAGTCCGCTCAAATGAATGGGCTTACAATCTCGATGAGATTCGTCAGGATTTTATTGATGAGAAGAATCCTCCCAAACGCAACCACAAAAGCGATGTTGGCGACGAAGAGTCGGACAGACGGCACAAGGAGGGTATCATACGGGCAATCCCGTTCTCTCTTTGGAAAAAGATAGAGACGTGGGGGCGCGACACGGGAATGTTGCAGCCGACCCTGACCTCCCTGGCCAGTGATATCGCATACAAAATCAGGAACAATCGCAAGCTGAACGACAGCGACATCTCCAGAGGGTATCTGATTTATGAGAATGTCTGGCAACATAATCCGGAACTTCTTGAGGAAGCCGACAGTCTGGCCGAGCAGGATCGTGCAAAAGCAGCCGAGACTTCCGATACCATGTCTCCGGTAAACGGTCAAGACGAGATTACCTTGGAACTGATACAGGCCATGGTGGAATGGGACAAACGTCGACGAATTCTTGAAGACTGGAAATGGAAAGCCATGAAGGATGTCGCCGATGGGATTAAGCCACTGACAGACAGAATGAAATATGCCTTCTACTTCAACCTGCAAAAGCTTAAGAAGGCTGGATTCCCCAATTGACGTGAGCCATGGATATCTGGAGCAGCGAAAAAAGATCGGAGGTCATGTCCCGAATCAGGAACAAGGGTACGAAGCCGGAAGTTACGCTTCGCAAGGCCCTTTTTGCCCGCGGATTTCGCTATCGTGTCAATGTCAAGACTCTTCCCGGGAAACCGGACATCGTTCTACCTCGATACAAGACGGTCATTTTCGTTCATGGATGTTTCTGGCACGGACATCCCGGCTGCAAATATGCTTACACCCCCAAAAGCAATACGGAATTTTGGGTTAACAAGATATCAGGCAACCAGGAACGGGATGCAGTTGTAAAACGCGAGCTTGAAGAATCTGGTTGGAGGGTAATCATCGTTTGGGAATGCGAGATCAGACACGGAAAGGATTTTGCAGGCTTGATAGACCGAGTATCAGTGGATGTCCTTACATAGTAACGTTTGGAGAAATTTTATTAGGAATTTTTATCAGGTAGTGTGAAGAAGAGAACCTAGACGATAAGAGTCGTCTAGGTTCTTCAAAAATTATTTCCTATGCTTGGTCGGGCCAACTTTGACCTTTTCAATAACAGTTGTGCTCGGATGCGTTTTAGCATAGGAGATAGGAACAAATTGTCCTGTTTTAGCACTTCTGCCTTTGTCTGTCGTTTTTGACATGTTTAATACTTTTAGGGGTTAATATTATACGGTGACCTTCCGATTCCGCTACGGCGCACTTAGGTGTTACATACCAATTCCCTTTGCCTACCTTGTATGCGACTCAGGACAGCAATAGAAACATCCATCTACGTTATTGTAGTATTTCTTTGCTTCTCTTATAGCCTCTCTACTATTTGAGAATATTCCCAAGAAGAGTCGATTTTCCTCCGAGGGCAAATACCGACAACCTAACTTATGCACTTCATGCTCTCCCGTAGGTTGGGCAACTTTGTTCACATAGTAAAAATTATTCATATTTGAAATGTCAACTCTCTGGTCCTTTGGCCAGGGTCTTAATTTCGAGTTGACAATGCAAAGCTACGATGTTTTTCTGATTTACACAAGTGTTTGCGTTCAAAAATCACGGAAAATGTGTTTTGGATATTTGTATTTTTATTTGAGTTGTGTTTTTGCGTGCACAATACCCCCCCCCGTCGGTAACCGCATCAGACTTTGTGGCGATAAGTAAAAAGCCGTAAACGTTCTCCACTATACGTATCTATAATCAATTTTTCTTGAAACGGTAATTTTATACTTCCGTTTCGAAAAAAGCATTACCTTTACAAATAAAATTAATACCACTTTTTAAGAGGACTCAAAGTTTAATTATGGGAAAGCCTTTTAAGGGAGAATTGAAAAAGCTTTCAAAGACCATTCGATGGGCTGAGCAACAGGATGTGACGCGTCTTGCACAGTTTCTGTTTGCAGAGAACAAGCAGATACCTCTGGTGTGCATTGGTTCTGGCGGTTCGCTCAGTGCTTGCCATTATGCAGTTCAGCTCTATCAGCAGTGCAATGGTGTGCTGGCACAGGCGATGACCCCGCTTCAGTTGATGTATGCAGGGCATAATATTATCCGTAGCAGCAAACTGCTTTTCCTTAGTGCTAGTGGTAAGAACAAGGATATACTGAATGCCATCAAGTATGGCGTAAAGTATAACGAGACAGGCATGATGAGCCTGACCCTTCGCAAGAACAATCCTACCGAGGAACTGCTGGAACGGTACCCCAAAGTGCAGCGTTGGTGCGAGGACATCCCCAGCGAGAAGGACGGCTTTCTGGCCACAAATTCACTATTGGCTATATTCACGCTGCTTTGCAAAGCAGCGTGCGCTTCCAAGTTTCAAAATTCATATTTCAAGTTGAGCGACCTGCAGCCTGCGACCTTCACCCAGAATCTATCAGTCATTCAGAACTTCATAGTGATGTATGGCGCTACAGGAGAACCCGTGGCATGGGATATTGAGTCAAAACTTACGGAGGCCGCTCTTGGATCTGCCTTGCTCAGTGACTACCGAAACTTCGGTCATGGCCGTCACCATTGGTTCGACAAGCGGGGAGAGAACTCTTGCATCATTGCACTGATAACGCCCGTTGAGCGGGAACTGGCCTACAAGACCATTGGATGCTTGCCTAAGAGTGTGCCGGTCATCTATATAGAAACAGAGTTGGATGGCCCTCAGGCATCCATTGACATGCTACTGAAGGCATTCCACTTTGTTAACGACTTGGGCGAAGCCCGTGGCATTGACCCCGGAAAACCGGGTGTGCCAGGATACGGACGCTTGCTCTACAACCTTGATTACTACAAGCTGACAAACCGTATCTTGCCTGCAGAGAAAACACTTGAAGTGGCAGTGCTGCGTAAACTGGGCGTAGTTGGTAGGGAGAATACCCCGTTGTGGGTGCATTACAGTGAGGCATGTCAGCGTTTTGTACGCCAATTGAACAGGGGTAAGTTTACCACCATAGCCTTCGACTACGATGGTACGCTCTCTGCCCCCGACCGCAAAAGTCGTTTTACGAATAGATTGTGCGATGAGATAAGAGATGCGTTGATTCCATTGTTGGAAAATGAAGCACTGATAGTGGTAGCCACTGGTCGTGGCAAGTCGGTTGGCGAGTTGTTCCAAGAATCCATTGACCAGAAATACTGGCCTCAAATAAAGGTGGGTTACTATAATGGTGCCTGCCTGTCGGCTTTAGGTGATGAAGATGAACTGAAAAAGTGGAAGGAACAACCCTTTGACAGCGAACTGAAAGAACTAGAAGAGGAACTGAAGTTGAGGCTCCCTGCCGGATGTGTAGGTTATAAGTTTGAAGAGCGTAGTCTGCAACTGTCCATCGAGGGAGAGATGACCCAGACGGAATCACAGCTTGTATATGATACCTGCCGTGAAATCATTTGGGATAAACAAATGAAAGGTATCTGTGTGTGGCGCAGCAGTCACAGCATGGATATCGTGGTTTACCGTGAAGTGAGCAAACTACGGGTGATAGAAGATCCTGAGCACACCTTGTGCATAGGTGATTACGGAACCGTGGACGGCAACGACTATGAAATGCTGACCAGTAAGTATTCACTGAGTGTTGACCGAGTATCTAAGAATACAGAGAGTTGCTGGAATATAGCCCCATCGGGTATGAAAGGACTTGATGCAACCCTCTATTACCTAAGCCGCATGAGGGCAAACGAAGGGAAAATAACGTGTAAGTTTAGCGTATGAACAGTAATTTAGCAAACCAGCTTCTTGCAAATATCATGAAATGGGATGCTACCACATTGGCATCTGAACGTGCTGCCCTAGAATTTATGGGTAACATGAAGTATGATGCTTATGATCGGTATATGCCTGGTATGCGCTTTATGAGTAGTCTGGTGCAGTGGCTGAATGATATTGAGGAGGGAGACCGTGATGAGGCTTATAAGTTCATAAAAGATAAATTGGTCTTCATATCCTCAACGCAAATGAACTATCTGGTGGATTTATTGTATGACTCTAAAATCCGACCTATTCTGCTGGATATGGCTACTGTAGAAACGGGTATGCCATCATATAAGCGTTCAAGTAAAGTGGTGCGTAGCCGTTTTGAGATTGAGAAGCGTTCAGCACTTGTCATTGGTCTCAGTGATGGTGCCCATACAGACATTTTGCGTCGTAGTGCAGGTTTCAATAACGAGCAGGTCTTGACCAACTACTATCCTGCCGGGGAAAAACTGAAGGATATGCTAGAAGAGTTGCGTAAAGATGACAAACTGAAAGACATAGAAAAACCTTACTTTCGAAGGATTTTCCTGATAGATGATTTTACTGCCAGTGGAAAAAGTTTTATCCGCTATGATGAAAGTGATGGGAAGTATCATGGCAAGTTGAAAAAAATCATCGACGAGCTGTGTACTAAAGGGGCCGTTGGAAAGGAACAGAAAATCGAGCATTTAAGCTATCTATTAGATCCTAATCAGGATAAAATACAGATAGATATCTTGTTTTGTATTGCTACAGAAAAGGCGAGAACCAATATAAAGAATGTCTTTGATGATTACTTGAGGTCTGTTAATTGGCAGGGCAAAGTGGAGTTCAACATTCATATTGTTCAGTTACTTGAAGACAAATTATCGAACGACATCAAGAATGATAAAGATTTGGTGGAAGTATTGAAGAAAGATGAGCACTTTGTGGAAGAGTGTGTTATTTCCAAAAGCTACAAGGTTGGCAAAAATGATAACCCGTGGTTGGGTTTTGATGAATGTGCCTTGCCTGTTGTGCTTGCTCACAATACGCCGAACAATTCACTGCCAATTATTTGGCAGGATGCAGAAAGATTTCATGGATTGTTTCCCCGTATAAGCCGCCACTAACCGTATGAATATCTATAAGAACCCATTTGCCATACGCGCCTCTGAGCGAATAGAAACTGACGAGATGTTCTTGGAACTATTCTCGTCGGAGCCTTTGACTCATCTTGAAGAGAAGTTTGAGCAGGATAAGCTATGGAACAATGTGACCACCATCCTCAGTTCGCCAGGTGCGGGAAAGACCACCTTATTGCGTCTGTTCTCACCCACAATCCTTCAGCGAATCACTGAGCGCAATACAGCCTACAAGAAGCTGAAAAGACTGGAGGTAATAGATAGTGAGCATATCAAGAAATGTGGCGTGTATCTCCAATTGGGCCGTGACTATGAATTTCTGGAAGATGATGTTCTGTTTAATGAAATAGAACAGAAGAGATTATTTCTGTCGCTCCTTAATGCGAGGATTGTGCTGGCTACCTTGAAAAGTTTGATGACACTGGCTGGTATTAAATACACCCAATTAAATGAGATTACGTACACGCCAGAGGAGATTATTCTAGATTTAGGAGATTTCAAAGCAGAATACACCGGAAAAGAATTGTTGGATTGGGCCGCAGAGCAGGAACGTAAAATATGTGAGTTTCTTGACAGTTTTGTGATGCCAGAAGAGGGGATTCAGGGAAGTAGTAAGCTGTTTGCCCTGCAAGCTATGAAGGCTTCTTGGTTTACCCATAAGGGAGAGAAACTTTGTGAAGATTTCATCTTTCAGATAGACGACGGTCATAAACTCACTAAGAACCAAAAGAAGATTATCCGTGATGAAACTGTTGAGGTTCGTCTCCCTGTAACGCTTTGGATAGCAGAACGTTTGGAAACACTCTCTACGACAGACATACTGAGTGATAAGAACATTAAGGACAGGGATGACCAGACTATCCATCTGGAGAACACCAAAAAGGGCATATTCAATCCAATGGTTAAGAATATTGCTACGTTGCGTAGTGCCTTCTCTGCGGATGGAATCATCCTTGCCAGTGCGCTTGCCAGTGATACCATAATTAACTACAAAGCGTTATACAACGATGCAAGTAAGAAATATCTGGCGCAATTGACAGAGCTTCATAACTTTGACAACTACACAGAGTGTGTGGCCGCCATAGAGAATCAAGATCCGTATGAGAAGGTGCTTAATATGAGAGCCTTGCTGATGCATGCTGCCCGTCAAGGCGCAAACGGCGCAATGAATCTGTTTGGATATGCCGCTCAGGATTTGGAATGGATGTTAAATCCGTTGATGCCATTGGTGAAGGAGGTAATGCCCGGTGAAATAAAAAAGTTGCCACAGTATTACGGCTTCTCTACACTTATGGATTTGGCCAGCCAGAATGTTGAGCAATTCTTGGATTTGTCTGCCAAGATGTATGAACTGTTGGTAGCTAAGAAAATTTCAGCCCCTTCACACTATGTATTAACCGCAGAGGAACAAGATAAAATCGTCAGAGACTTTGCACTTGCTCGTTTGGAGGACATCAAGCGATTTCCGCGAGGTAACAAAATCTACGGTTTCTTGATGCATCTGATAGATTTCTGCTGTAGTGTGACTTTTACTCCTGCATATTCATATCGTTCTGTTACCGGCTTTGCCGTTAAGGAAGAGAATTCGGGCAAATGGGGGAAGGATGGTTTTTGGTTCCAAGATTCTGACAATGAAGAGTTGGCAACGATTCTGAAAGATTGTCTTGCACACAATTTCTTGATGAAACAGGGTGTAACCCAAGGCAAAAAAGACCAGAAATGGACTATATTCTACCTGAATAGCTGGCTTTGCGCATACGCACATCTGCCGCTTGAACGTGGAGGATGGCGTCCATTAACACTTCATAAATTAAATTCTTGGCTATGAAAAAACGTTGGGAGTCATACGTAATGTATCGCCAAAATGAAAAGCTGGTGGAATTCTGGAAAGAGTATTATAAGGACAAGTCCGGAGCGAAAGTCCTTTTCTTGTTGGGTAAGGGCTTTGACCCTAGAATGAATAATATCTTGAAACTGTTCCTTGAAAATAACCCCGAGCAGGTATTGGATTGTGTTGCCTTCGATTTCCCCAATGAGAAAGACCCTGTTGAGAATAAGAAGTTGTACGAAATCAATTCGCAACAACTTGCAGAGTTGAAAGACCAATACTGCTTTGGTTATGAGGAGTTGAAAATTGACGGTAGTTTGCCTTGGGACAAGCGTATAGCTCAGATGAGTCGCCAAGTGATAGGCAAAGACTTGAGCGCGTATAATGACGTGATAATGGATGTTAGTTCACTACCCAGAGCTTTCTATTTCAATATTGGCAAGGCCTTGTTCAATAAACTTGACAAGGATAAATCCAAAAATCTGTTCTTTGCAGTGTCTGAAAACGTTACGATAGATGAACGGATTAATAAAACACCGGTAATAGACAATATTGAGCCGCTGGTGGGATTCCGTTCTTTGTCAAGCCTTGAGTCTAATTTGGATAGAATTAATATCCTGATTAGTTTAATGGGTGATCAGAACATTGATATTCTGCGGAGCATCTACAATCATTTTCAGCCATCAGATATGTTTCCAGTATTGCCTTTCCCTTCGAAAGACCCACGGCACTCTGATTATCTGATGCTGAAATACCATGAGTTCTTCACAGAAAAGCAATTTACAGAGCCACAGAATGTCACATACGCTGACGAGCAGAATCCTTTTGAATTGTATCGTATTGTGTCTAATATGATTCAGGGGCATCAGGCTACGTTCAAGCCTATCAGTGATCACGTTTGTTTTGGCATCGCGTTGCTGACAAGTAAATTGCTGTCACTTGGCGCACTGCTAGTGGGATTGGAGTATAATAACTGTGTAACTATATATAACGTAAGCTCAGCGAACTATGAAATTGAAGACGCTATTGTGTTTAAGAAGACCAATGAGGGGAGTGAACCCTTCCTGCTTTGGATTACAGGAGAAGCATACAACGAAGATTGATGCTGGTCAATAAATAACTCAAAAACACAATAACAGGACCAAATTATCGTCGTCTATTTGCGTAGTTAGACAAAAAATGTCTATCATTGCAAACGAAATAATAAATACAAGATAATGGCGAGCATAGCAAGCTGGATATCTGATAAGCCGTTCAGAGGCAATTACACCTTCACACACGATGAGGTGGCGCAGGCATTCCCTGACATGAGCACCGGCAGCATCGCACGTGCGCTGACCAGGGAGGTGAGCAGGGGACGGATTATGTCGCCCCTGCGCGGCTTCTACGTCATAGTGCAGGATGAGTATGTGCTGCGCGGGGCTGTGCCGCAGTCGTTTTACTTGGACGACATGATGCTCCACCTGGGACGCAAATACTATGTGGCTCTGTTGAGTGCGGCAAGTTATCACGGAGCTTCGCATCAGGTCCCGCTGCGGTTCAGTGTGATGATAGAGCCTCCTGCTATGCGTGGCAAGAAGGGAGAGAAGTACCTTACGCATTATTTCTGCAAGAGCCATATTCCTGAGGCATACGTGGAGAGACGGCAGACGCGGACGGGCTACATTAACGTGTCGTGTCCTGAACTGACGGCAGTGGATTAGCTGACGTATCAGGCTAAGACAGGGAGTGTTTTTCGGGTAGCTACTGTTCTGGCTTAACTAGCTGAGAAACCGGATTTTGGGCGTTTAAAGGCTGACTTCGTGAAGGAGGTGCCGGTAACCAGTCTGCAGCGTCTGGGCTATATTTTGGACGAAGTGCTGGAGGAAGGGGAAACGGCAGAGTCAGTGTACAGTCTGTTAAAGTGTTCCCGTTTCGTGCTCCAGTATGTGCCCTTAAAGGCTGGAAAGAGCAGCGAGGGATGCGAAAGGGACACCAAGTGGAGAATTATTGTGAACGAAACCATCGAGATTGACGAGTTATGATACCAGAGCGATATTTTACGGAATGGAGTGAGCAGGCCCCGTGGGTGGAGAAGCACAACAATATGCTGGTGTTCAAGGTGCACCGACGGATATGGATGCGGGCGAGATTCACTTGAAGGTGGAGATTAACTGCAAGGAGCATTTCAGTGTTTTTCCAATGGTAAGAGAGCCTTTTGCGGTGGATAGTTCGTGGCTCAAAGGTGCTTGCGAGGTTCTGACGTATGAGTTGGCAGAGCTGACAGGAATGAAGTTGAGGGCTGTATATCAGCGGAGAAAAGGACGTGATTTGTTTGACTTGTGGAAGTACTGTCAATGCATCCCGAGTTGGATAAAGTGAAAGTAATGGAGAGCTATGAGCGTTATCTGGACTTCACGGCATCGCACCTGCCTACGTACAAGGAATTTTTGCTGAATATGGACGGGAAGCTACAGGATGAGGAATTCTTGACGGACACGGAAATGATTCTTAGACCATAGGTGGTGTATGCCCCTCAGGTGGCGTGGGAGAAGGTGAAAGCGGAGTTGGTGGAGAGACTTAATACTGAAGTTTGAATCTCGTTACTTGAAACATGGAACTTGAAACAAATAATATCATAGTTGGTGCAGGCTTGATAAGTCTGGATGTGTTGATTTGGGACGGGCAAAGAATCCCCATATCCTATTACGTGGGTGGCACATGCGGTAATGTGATGATGATATTGTCCTATATGGGTTGGAGTGCCTATCCGATAGCTCGTCTGGATGGCACGAAAGACGGGATGAGAGTGTTGGATGACATGAAAAAGCATCATGTACACACTGATTTTGTCTCTACCCAAGACGGTAAGACCCCGGTGATTGTACAGCGTAACTTCATTAACAAGGACGGTGTTCCCACGCACAAGTTTGAATCGCGTAACAATATCGGGCGGTTTTATCTGGACTTCAAGTCGCTGACGCTGAAACAGGTGAATGAGGTGATTGAGAGGATAGACTTTGTACCAAAGGTGTTCTTCTTTGACAGGGTTTCACCCGCCATCTTGAAGCTGGCCACCACATTCAAAGAAAAGGGTTCGGTAATATTCTTTGAGCCTTCCAGCAGAGGAGGTAATATCAGTCTGTTCAACAAATGCGTTGGGGTGTCTGATATAGTCAAGTTCTCGGAACAGAGGATAAAAGACATTAACCAGTTTAAAGGCTATAAGGATAAGCTGTTTATCCAGACGCAAGGGGCAAAGGGTTTGAGCTACCGCATGAGTGACGATTGGAAACACATGGAACCTGTTGCAAATGAAAAAGTGGTGGATACTGCTGGTGCGGGTGACTGGACAGCGGCTGCTTTGATTAATTATTTGTTCAAAGACAAAGTTATGTTTGGAATATGCAATCTCTTAGAATCAGATTTGGAAATTGCTCTGAAAAAAGCGCAGAAAGTAGGTGCTGAGAGTTGCTCTTATGAAGGGGCACGTGGCATGATGCAGCAATGAAACAACTAAAGGACGGAGATATAGATGAAATAATAGCGAAAATTAATACCAGACCAAGAAAGAGATTCAATTTTCAACTCCAATTGAGGAGTATTTCAATTATTTATTGTAAATTCATATTTACTTGTTGAATTCCCATAATAAAAGTTAAAAACAATAAATTTTCATATTTCTTCACTTCCTCAAAATTCACAAAAGCACTTTTCTGCCATTTAAATTAAAATTGACTGGAACACAATAAGTTGCAAATTATCAGTTGTTTCCATCATCTCTAAAAACCGGTTGAAAACTTCATGCCTTCTGCTTCCCGTTCCGCTCTCCATTTCCGGAACTTCTCGGTGTGGGTATCGGTGATAATTCCGACGCAAATATCTCTGCTTCCGAAGCTCCGCTTGAATCAGAATAATGCTGTCACTATCCCCTTCTTCAGGTGCGGAAATCACTTTATACTCTCCGTCAGACTTGCCATTGTGGGGGTCATTCCAATAAAGGAGATTGCCATTCTTGATGTAATCGTATTTACCCATTGTCTTTTGATTTATTGATTTTTTATTTCCCCTTTCACGAAGCTCTTTCGGCTTCCTTGCTAGGATTATTTTTATGCTGAGTCAACAGTGGAAAAAGGGCGAATAAGACAAATAAACAGCGAACGGATTCTACGGAATACCCAAATCTGCGATTTGCGGAAGACTGTCGGAGAATCCGGATGCTGTTAGCGATTGCGGTAATTGGCAATCTTTGCATACAAACTCTCAATAGCCGATACTGCGATTTTGGGAATAGCGAGGTTTATAACAAAAGAGTGTCATTCCGCAGAACGACACTCTGGCTATTTATACAGTTAATACAAAAGGTCTATTCCCCTCGGTGAAAAACAGCTCCACTTTCGTATGTCGGTTGGCTTCAGCCGGTACATGGTCGGCTATCCCGCCTCTGCTCACCTTGATGATTCGGCCTACCGGAATACCGCGTCGTCCTAATTCCGCAACGATATAATCTGCTCATGACGTACTCAATGAATTATTGATACCCGAAGTTCTCGTTGAACTGTCTGCTGCACCTATTACTCTTACGGACAATTCGTATTTGTTCGCCACACGAGCCAGTTCATCGAGATTAAGTATCTGCGAGGCATCCGTCAAATGAGCCGTATTCAGATTTATAAAGTAATTTCCCCATATCCGGCTATTAGCGGTCGCACGAGGCGGCCGCTTTTTGTGTGCCTGTTTCATGACTTTATCGTCTTAATCCTGTTCTTGCTTTCTTGCCCAATAGGTGGGTTGCAGCACGGGCACAGCGGCGGGCCCATTGCAGGTCGTCATCGTCCTTGTCCCGCCAGGGAAGATCACTTTGCGAACCTCCGCCACCACCTCCGTTAGATACGGAGGGCGTATCAAGCATACCAACAAAGAGTGCTACGGCTATGTCGGTCAGCTCGCTGCTGTTGGCAACCTCCCGGTAGTCAAACTCTTCGTTGAAGTAGTCAAGTACCCGCTCCGGGATATAGAAACGCTGTTCCGTTCTGCCATGGGAAGAAAGCGTGTATGACACCGAGCCGGAACGATAGTGAGTATAGTCCATATCGGCTGTCGGTCTTTGAACATGTTCCGGCCGATGGATTTGAGAAGTATTGACCTGAGCGGCAAGCCTCTCCCGGTAGTGGAGCTTTTGCCAGGTTCGGGGAAGCTTCGAAATCATCAGGTTACGGGCCACGCCCAGTTCGGAAGCCTTGTATTTGGCATTTCCTTTGAGGATCGCATATCCTCGGAGAACATCTTTCTTATCTTTCCGTTCATATACGGAATAGCCTCTCCGAGCAAGTGCCATCTTGTATTCTTCCCATGACCACGATGGCATGGTTCTCAATACCTCCATACACTCTCTGCTTACTTCCGGAATGTTGCGACTTCGGATTTCTTCTGCAGTCTTCCAGCCACGTTTCACTGCAACACGCTCGGCTGCACGTTGTGCCCGAAGATGGATGTTATGGTCATTGTTGATGTTCCCGTTTTCATCAAAGCGGCAAATTGCGGCATGGAGATGGGGAACTTTCCCTTTGGATTCCATGTGCAGGTAAACCGTGTATTTGCTGTTTGCCAGATTGGTCGGGCAGGAACGGACTTTCCCGTCCTTGCCGCTAATCACTTGTTTGTCGAACTCTTCGGCGAACTCGTGCCAGAGCTTTTGC